>Ga0208019_1001018_pt1 | contig 15251 bp, 10 predicted proteins | sample CB_VirMetaG_5_FD_184540 | JGI IMG/M metagenome (GOLD analysis project Ga0208019, IMG submission 184540) | Freshwater to marine saline gradient viral communities from Chesapeake Bay - CB_1508_1D Viral MetaG (SPAdes) (version 4) | ecosystem: Environmental > Aquatic > Marine > Coastal | place: USA...
TAAAGGCTAACCGACAAAGATTAAAACAGTCTATACCAGTTTCTGGATCTGTACCTAAATGTCTATAAGGAAAGTTTATGTATGAATCATACCATTTTTTCATGGCGATAAAAGGAGTGTATTCGCTCTACCCAATATTGAGATAAAGTTTCAACACGTGAGACTCCCCCCTCCTCTATGTGAAGCATTTGTGTTGGTGCTAAAAATAAAGCAAAATGTGTTACTAAATTTGACTTAGCTGACTTAAATGCTATTACATCATAGTTTTTTGCTTCTGTCAATTTTACTTTTACAGCACACTTTGAAGCCCATCCGTCAACATGATCAGTTGTAAAATGCTTCATCCACTCTCTTGATTTAGGATAAGTTGGGAGTTCAAAGTCAAGATCTAACTCATTTTTATAAAAGTGTTTTATAAGTTCAATACAGTCTATATCGCCATAGATATGGCGTAACCCTAAATATTTTTGTACCATTCTGCTAACTCTGGAAATGTTGCTTCAAATGACTCATTTCTATATAAATCACTTCTGGTATTAATCTGTTTAAACTGTTTTTGAAGATGGGAGTCGTCTTTAGAATTCATGTGTCTAAGAGAACTTAGTATAGATTTTGTTTCATATTCACTTAAATTAGGAATATTATATAGCTCTTTACGATAAGTCTGTAACACTTGTTTTTTCATCTCTTTTGATAAGATTGTAGTTGAAAGATAACCAGGATTTACCAAGTTTGTTACACTAAAAGATTTATTAGTACCCTTAATCCATTTAATTAATTCTAAATTACTTGTTATTGAGTACACACTACTAACTAAAGAATATGTTTTAATATATTTAGAAAATCTTTCAGCATTTTTCTTAAATAATGTTATATCAAGACCTTTTCTACCATACTCTGCTTTTTCATCAAAGCCTTCTATACTCGGCCATAAGTCAATACTTTTAAAAGATGACCAAAGTTTTTCAATATCATAGCCTTTAAAAGATCCGTTGTAGGACAAATTTGTGTTATAAGATAGATCAATATTATTGCTACAATTATTATCAACTAAAAACTGTAGCATTTTATAATGTCCTTCTTGTACAAAAGGTTCACCGCCTGCAAAATATAACTCTTTTATATAAGTTTTAATCTTATCTATATCAGTCCAAAAGTTGTCATTATCAGTCCAAAAATCATAATGATTAGGACTATTCTCAGACAGAATACCGTGATATTTTTCTTCTTTAGCCCATGAAGAAGAAGCTATAGAGCCGCACATTCTACAAGAAAAGTTACATAAATTGCCGAATCTAAAATCTAAATAAATAGGAGGAGTTATTATAGTTCCGTCATCAAGAGTTGAGTTGTAAAGTTTAGAGTAGCTTTGGAATCTTTGATTCATTCTTTGGCGATGACTTTCAATTCCCTCTTCTTCCCAGTCATAGCATACTTTACATGCTTTTGGTTGTTTATTACTAAGCATCTCAAGTCTTGCAGATTTAATTTCTTCTGAGTTAAAAGCTTCTAAAGGTGATAAACCTTTACCAAATAAGTTACCTTCGTGATTTAAGGTAAAACAACACAAACTATATTGACCCGAAAGATCTCCATACTGGTGAATCCAAGGTAATATACATTTAGTATCTTTATTCGCGGGGGATTGTTCGTCCTGTTGCAGGAAAGCCTCCAAAATGTTGTTGATTATTACGAAGGGTACAGGCTTGAAGAGATTTACCACAAACATCTCCAGCCGCATCAGCAGCTACTTGATTGTTTGCAGCAATAGGATTTACATTTGAAGTAAGGGAAGTACCTGGAATAGCTAAACCCCCAGGTCCTGGATACTGACACTCAGCGCCTTTATAAGTCCATTGACAAGTATTTTTATAGTATTTGCGTTTTGGAGTTACAATTCTAAAGTATTGAAGCCAAGAAACTAAACCAAAAGATGCTACTGAATCATTTAAAGACTCAAGTTGATCAATTTTAAACTTATCTTCAATATAAGATTCTGTATCTGCTTGAGCGTTTACAATATAGATTGGAGTATCAATAGTTACATTGGCATCAAGCTCGTTAGAAAGAAATAAAAATCTATTTTCTTCAATGGATTGTATTGTAGCTTCAGTTTGCCCACCTTTTGCTATAACATTATCTCCTACACGATAGGGCATTGAATTGTAAACTTCTACTACATTTGCAGAAATATATTGAACAGTAGAATACTCAGGCCAATAGTCTAAAAAATTAGCAAAAGTTGTTTTGATTTCAACTACTCCACCTAATAGATCACGAGTATCCATCTTTTGTTCTTGCCAAGTGCCTCCTACAGCTAAAGTTTGCTCATAAGTAAAAGAAGCATTATTTCTACCATAAGTTCCAACAATTGCCTCATCATAGTTCAAACCGTCTTCGTTTGTTGTAGTCCCTGGCACTGTACGAGGATCAATTCCATGTACAAGTTCTCCATTTACAATGGCTTGTACAGAGTTTGATGTATTATTACCAGCTAAAAACGGATCTTCAACCAAGCGTGATACAATGTTATCAAAGTTAAACATTGTGAGAGTTAATTCATTAATCTTACCATCGCTTGACTGATCAATTGCAGTAGAGTTTAAAGGAAATGGGAGATAGGTTTTTGCATCAAATACTACATTATATTGAAGGTCAGATACTAAGTCACCACGAATCTCAGCAAAGCGTAAAGGAAAATCATTAGGCCAAGCACGTCCTGCTCCTTGACCTGTTGGGTTGCCTTGAGCATTAGGAGGATACCATTCCCCAGGGTAATATACTGTATATAGACGCACAACAGGATTTTGAGTAAAAGCATTCTTTTCAGCAATAAAAGCACTTGGAGCTATTGCAGATACAGTAGCAATTGCAGTAGTAACATTACCACTCATCGTATTAGATTGAAAAGGAATAGAAGAAGAGTTTAACTCACCATTTGCAGTGCCTGTAATTGAGATAGTATTAGAATGAACTACTTCTGTAGAGGAAAACTCTTGTAAAACATTGTTAAGTTTAACTTTAAGTTGATTAGTTGAGGTATTGACATTTGCAATATAACCAACTGTAGCTGTTGTATTACCTACTAAAGCGTTAGTAGACTGAAAACCAGTAGCATTATCAACAGTTAAAATTACATCATAGTTGCGAGCAGTCATTAGTCATAAGTCTCTTGAAGATTAAATGATACAGTATAGAAGTTTTCTGTTAATTGAGAACCTGTAGATAAAACTTGTTGAACTTTAAGCGGTCCTGCAAATCTTGTTGTAATTGTACCAGCTTCATTTATATGTGACAAGTCAAAACTAAAAGCTTCAAATTCTCCACTTCTCGCGTTGTAGAAGTTTTCAATAGCTGTTTTTTCTATTCCAGTTACATTTGTATATTGCAGGCTGTACTGTCGTTTAGAACGACGAGACTTTAAACGACGCTTTTCATAACCAGCTTGGGAAGTAAAAGTGATTGTATCAAAAGAACGATCTGATGAAAATCCTTTGTCTGGTTTACGATCAGACATTGAAGTAAATCTGTCTAATGTTTGAACTTGAGAATCAAATATTCTAATAGATAACTGATCATTAGGATCTAAAGTGCCAAGAGGAGCTCCTGATTCAAGTGTTATTGCATTTGAAGAAGTTATTGGAGCTATTGTATCTGTACGATATCTTGCTCCGTGTACCATGCGTGAAAATGAAATATCGCCTTTAAAATGTTCACCCACTGTTGTAGTGTTAGAGTTTGCACCAATTGTAACATTTCCACCAGTAGCTGTAGCAGCTACATACTGAGTGTGAGCTACTTTTACATTATTGACATAAAGTCTTAAGTTTTGAGTAGAAGAATCGTATGATACCGCTACGTGATAATTTGAGCCACCGTTAGCGTTACCACCATATAGTTCAGTAATACCACCTGCACGATTTATTACAAAACCAACATTTGAGTTAGCTCCTACTAAACGAAGATTGTAGTTGTTATTTGTATCTCCATGACGAGCAAATAGCGTTTGATTTGATGCAAGAGTGGTACCTATATCAGGTCTAGCCCAAGTATCTAAAGTAAACGAACGATCATTAATATTAAAATCATCGCTTGAAGGTATTTGTAAATAGTCATCTGTACCATCTAAGGAGATAAACTTGTCATCACCATAAGTTGCATAGGCAGCTGTTCCCCCAACAAAAGTAACTGTATGAGCAGATTCAGATTCATCGGTTAGTGTATCATAAAAGTTTGTAAGCAGTTTAGTAGCCGAATTATCAGATATATCAATACCTTCAATACCAAGAGTTGCTGAAGGATATGCATAAGCATCTGAGGTTTGAGCAAGACCAGATAAGAATACCATAATCTCACCCTTAGAAGTTACATTAGACTGAGCTGGAAGTGCAAACGAAGTTTGAACAGCATTAATTACATAAGAATTACCATTTATAATAGTCGGAACAGTGTTAGAGTACTCTGCAACTGCGGTGGTAGTTTCTTGTCGAGTGATTTGAAACCGTGCTGGTATTGATAGAGTTTTAAGAGTTAGATTTGCAGCATTTGGAGCTGTAATAAACGTTACGGTAGCTCCTCCGTTTGATGTTGAATAGTTTGTCGTAGATTGTACAACTCCATCAACTATAGCAAGCACTTCTCCTCTATATCCTACAGTGCCGTTTAAATTAAAAGTAGTTTCGCCACCTGTTGAAGAGTAGGTAATCTCAGAAGCAACACCAAAGCCTGTAACAGGAGCGATCGCATCATCAGGATAAATAGCCATTAAGCAGCTCCTCCTCTCAGAGACTTACGAATCGGACCGTTATTGCGTAGGTCACGAGTAACAATATCAATCACGTATTTTTCTCCATCAAACATTGGTTGTGATGCAGTAGCTTCTTGTGGGGTGCCTTCGTTAGTAATGTTAACTACCACATTACCGCCAGAACCTGTTGCATTCATCATTGCCATGTTGCCAGCGCCCATCGCTTTAACTGCTGACTTCTTCATCACAAACTCACCAGGCTGAAGTAGGGCTGGAACTCTGTCCTGATAGTTTACATTGCCACCGCCAGCAAAACGTTTTACGAGACCGCCTGCAGCAAGCATATTTAATGCACCTGAGGCCTCAGGTCCCATAGAAATAATTGGAGAAGCAGCAGTCTGCCAAGGAGCTAACGTACCCATTTGTGCATTTGACTTACCTCCGAACAGTTGACCAATGTTTAACCCACCTGCCCCTAAGAAGCTAAATATACCTCCACCGCCACCACTACCACTTAAAGCACTAAAGATAGAACCAAAGAAGTCCACAACACCTGTACCAGCTGCTTTAAATCCATCAATGATAGTAGCAAAGAATCCTTTTTGTTGCTCAGTAGCTTCAGCTGCCTTGTTAGCTACATCTGCTTGCTGTTTTTGAGTCATATCAAGAGCTTTTTTAGTTTCTTCGATTCCGCCTACACTACTTACTGTACCAGTAGTAACTAAAAGTGCTCCATCAATGACTTTGGCATTGTCAGCTCCTTTTTGTATACCGCCCATGTTAATTCCAAAAGCATTACTTAAGAAACTACCTGCTGATTCTTTTAAGAAGTCAACAGCAGGATTAATCAACGTTTCACGTAAAAGTTCTTTTCTAAACTCTTCTAATATATTAAATGCAAATGATCTAAATGTTTCATTAAAATCTTTTAGCTTAAAACTTCCATCAGCAATAGAGTCAAATAGAGTTTCCATTGATTTACCAATTTCATCAATAGCAGCGCCAAATCCTTTTGAAAGCCCTTGGAGCACATCATTATTTTGTATATCAGCAATTTCTTTTAGTTTGTCTAAGCTTGACTTAGAGGACTCAAGAACATCATTTATCGCATCAATCTCAGCTTGTTTTTTAAGGTTAATCAATTCTAACTGAGTATCATAAGAGTCTACAGCTGCTCCTGCCTGTTCAGCTAAGTTATCAACAGTTGTTTTTCTTATGGTATTAGCATCTTCAATCTGCTTTTTAGTATTTTTATCGATTTTATCTCTTAAAACACCAATCGATGCTTCAAAAACTTTTGTAGCCGAAGCAGGAGCTGCAGACAAGAATGATGAGCGAGCTGTAGCAGATACAGCTTGTCCTTGAGCTGAAGTAGGATCAAGACCTTTTGATACAGCTGCAAACTCACCAATAAAAGTAGCTAATATCTCACGTTCTTTGTCTAAGAGACGAGCTCTTTCAAGTAATAAGTCAAGTTGTGCTTTTTGTTCATCAGCTTGAAGTTCTAACTGTTTATCTTGTAGTTTTGACTGTTCTTGTAATACTGCAAGATCACCATTAATCTTACCTAAAGTTATGTTTAAGTCTGCTTGAGCTTGTTTTTTATCCAGATCTGCTTGTTTATTAATAGCCTTTTCCTGTTTTTGATTAAAATCTCTTAAACGTGCTAATGACTCTTCTGCAAAAGCAATTTCAATTCGAGCAAGTTGTCGATCTGTTATTAATCCAGGAAGACCTGTTTGAAGCCGTGCTTTAGATAAGTCAAATTGTTCCTTAGCTTTTCTTTCAGCTCTTTTAAACTCTTGCTCATCAAGTTTTTCTTGTGCTTGTAAAAGCTGTTTTTGAAATGATAGTTCTTTTTGAAGATTCTTCAACCGTGTATCAGCAAGTTTGTTTTGTTCTTGTTGTAATTTGACTGAAAATTGTAAATCTGCAATTATTTTTTTATTTGAGATTTGACGGGCAGTTTTTTCTAAAGACTTGTTAAGCTTTTCTGACTCTTGGACAGTTTTTTTGATAGAACCTTCAATAGCTTGTTGAGCACTTGTTACTGCTAATAACTGAGTCTGCTGATCACCAGTTAACTTAATTTGTTCTCTTACTATCTCAAGTTGTGCATCAGATAGACCAAGTCCTTTTAAAACTGTTTCATTTTCTTCAGCTTTTGCAGAGGAAGAAAGGCTTAAAACTTTTTGAATCTGAGTAGTTGTAAGACCTTGTTCTTGTAAAACATTTTTAATTTCTTTTTGTTGTGCTAACAGTCCTTGACCAGCTTTGAATGTGTCAAAAACATCTTGAAGTTGATTACCTCTAAATTGAAGATTTGTTTTAGCGATGTTACCTTGTTCATCGAACAATCCGTTTAATTTTTCTGCTGCTTTTATCTCTGCACCAAAAGTATCTCTTATTTTCTCATTTATTTCTAAAAACTCTCTTTGAGTTTGAGACAGTTCTCTTGCACTTTGCAATCTAAGCCTAGTAGCTTCAATTGCAGCGTCAATATCTTCTAAAGTAACTCTAAGAAGTTCGTCTCGTATACCAAGTTCTTTTTGGACGCTCAATAAAATTTCAATTCGTTGCTGAAGTATGGCTCTTTCTGACTGTTCTAGCTTGTTTGTCTGATCATTTAATTGATTTTCGAATTCTAAAATTTTTTCACGAATATTTGACTGTGTTGTTAAATTACGCTGCTGTTCATTTTCAGCTGACGTTCGTAGAGTAGTCGCTCTGCCTAAAGAGTTTTCTAAAGCTTGAATCCCAGAAGTGATTTGGTCAGTCGAATTAGTTCCCTGATTTATTACGTCTACAAACTCATCAAAAGATACTTTGTTGCTTACGATAGCACTATTTATTTGTTCAATAATGGCAAACTGCTTAAATAATTCAAAGTTTTGTTGATTGAGTCCTTGTCTTATTGCTACATCAGCTTCTAAGATTGCGTTAAAAGCAGCTAATCTTTGTTCATTTTCAGCTCTGGAAGTTGGTGATCCAGAGGTTGTTCCTAGTTCTGCCCTTGCTCTCTTATTTTCTAAGTAGTTAAGAAACCCTTTACTTTCATTACCTAAATCTTGTATTTTAGCAGTTATATCGTCCAAATCTCTTGCAATAAGCTCAGGATCAAAGATTCTAAGTTGCGGTAACTCGCTAAATGTTGTAAATAAATTATCAGAACTCTTACTCGCTTCACCTAAAGCATCTGACAACTGAAGGGCTGAAAGACCAGTAAGTTGGGCTAAAGTGTTTATAGCCAAAAATCTTGTTTCTTGAGTTAATAATTCAGCTGCTATCTTTGCTTGAGTTTTTAAATACAATTGACCTTGAATAGTAGCTTGCGAAGTTCCTTCTTCTAAGTTTTTAATTACTGATGCGAGTGCTTGTACTTGTTCTTCATTACCCTCAAAATCTTCAAAAATAGTAGCAAACTTTTCCTTAATTCTTTTTACCTCATCTTCGTCAATTCGAACTGAAGTTCTAAAAACTTTTTCAAGAGCTAATCCTGCAGCAGTGCCTATAGCAAGACCCGCAGCTGTACCAATAGGCCCCCCAACGAGAGTTCCAATAGCTCCTCCAGCACCCACTATTATTCTTGTCACAATAGCGCGAACCAAAAGCCCAATACCTAACCCAAACCCTGCACCCTTTACAGTAGAATCAACAGTTTGTTGCGCTGCTTGTAAAGCATCAGCTACTGCTGATTGTACTTCTTGAACTAACTCTTCTTTTGTTTTAGTAAACTCAACTGTTACGCCTAAAAACTTGCCTTGTAATTGAAACTCATCAATATCTCTTAGTGCTGAATCAGCTTTTTCAAGATTTGCTAAAGACTCAGCAGCAAAAACCCCAATAGTATCTTTAAATTGTTTAAATTTAGGATCAAACCCAATTAAAGACCTAAACTTCTCTGTAATATCTCCAAGAAAAGCATTAAACTCTTTTGATTGACCTGTTAAATTGGTTATGATAGAGCTTAAAATAGTAAAGATTGAAATAATTGTTACAAGTCGCCCAGCAAAACCAACAATTGAAGCCGCAGCCCCTGTAATTGATGAAGCTACAAGACCAATTCTACGTGCAGCAACCTCAGCTCCCGTGCCTACTGAAGCAAAAAATCCTGTTGCAGCTTTCTTTGCTGAACCTAATGCCACCGTGTTTTTTTCTAAGGAAGAAGTAGCAAGATTATTAGCCTTTGTACCCTTTTCAGTAGCTTCTATAGTAGCACGCGCATTTTGAGCTTGTTTTTCTAAAAGAGGGATAGCCTCTTTAATTTGAGCATTTGATAAAGTACCGGCTTGAGCTGATGCACGAATTGCTGATAATCTATCATTTTCAACTCTGGTACCAGTTCCAGTAACGTTAATAAGTTTTAAAGCTTCAGTTGCAGAACTTTTTGAAGCTCGTGCATTCTCACTTAAGTTTGTTACAAAAGCTCCGACGCGCTTACCAGCGTTTTCAAATTTTTCTGACACATTACCCAGAGCACCTGCTAATACGTCAATACCACGAGATGCTACCGTAGAAGCTAACACTCCTAAAGTTGATAACGCAGCACCAATATTATTTGAAATAAAGTCGGCAAGAGGAGCCAAAGATTGTGCTAAAAATACACCAATATCTACTAAGAGATTTTGTATTGTAGCACCTAAACGCTCAATTCGTTCAGCTGCTGTAGGTATGGTAACATTAATATTTCTAAACTTGCGCTCACCTTCTGTAATCACAGCATTGACAAACGCTTGTTGCTTTTCAAAACGTGATAGGGAAGAAGCAATCTTACCGTTCGCAATAGCATATGCTTGAGCAGCAGGTTCGATCCTAGCAAAAATACCAAGTTCGTCTAGTAGTTCTGGTTCAAGTTTAGCAGCACCTCGAACTAAACGAGAAAATGCATCATTTAGGTCTCGACCTAAAGCACGAGAAGCTCTCAACGAAACATCTGTTAAACGATTAATTTGATCGCCACTAAATCCAGAAGAAAGAGCTAAGTTAGCATTTTGAGCTGCCTCTACAAAAGTAAGCTGTCCTTTTGTAATCTTATTAAGATTAGCAAGAATGGCATCACCACTCTCTCCAATTCCTGCAGCTAATGTTCTAATACCTTGTAATGTTTGTTCCGCACGAGCAGCGCGAGATAGAGCAGTAAATGCAGCAGTAATAGCAAAAATATTAGCGGCAGCACCAGCATATGCTCCAACAAGACCGCCTAAACCATTAGCTTGCGCAGCAAACTGACGGCCTGATGATGCAGAAGATTGACCTAACCGAGTAGTATTACGGTTTAAGCGTTGAGTAGCTTTACCAGTATTATCAAGATCCTTACGAACCTTGTCAAAACCTTCAGTTTTACCTTTTAAAGTAGCGATTGTACTTTTATTGCCAGCCACTTATCTTCCTCTCTGTGCTTTTGAAAGTGATTCTTGTTCTTTTCGTTTTTGAGCATAGTAACTACTCATTTCTGATTCACCTGCACGTAATAACTCAAATACAGCTCGACGGTCTTCTATCTCGTAAATGTTAAAGATTGCCTCTAAACCAGCATAATCTTTACCCATCCAAGTGCCGCTCATACCTTCCCATTTATCAGGTAAAGCGTTTAAAACTACGAGTGCTTGTTGAGATTCTAAAGACAAAGTAGATGGGTCTATTGGAATATCTTCTTCACGAGGTTCCCAACCCATCTGCTCACACATCTCAAAGTACTGATCTGCATTCATACCTCCGCCAAAAAGTGAGTTGCGAAGGTAGTCAGTTAGTTTTTTGCGTCTGTCTCAGCTTTTTGCTTAGAAAACTGTTCAAAATCATTCATCGCATCTGTAACAAATTGATCAAATACAGTAGAAGATTTCAATAGTTCTACAGCTTCTTCTTCACTATAATCGATATTTTCATTAGCGTCCATTGAAGAAATATCAACAGGAAGAAGAACAGGAAGGTGCTTTGCTTTAAGCCCTTTCCATCCAACGATTGCTTTTTGAGCATAATGCTCCAAAAACTTGTCGTTATCAACTTCTTCTTCACGCTGGCGTGTACGTTTATTAAATTTATAACTAAGAGATGCGTTGCGAATTTTCATTAGATCTTCACGTGTTAGATAGCGAAGATTAACTTCAAAACCATCAATATCTGGGAACTCTACCCAGGTAGTGGTTTCTTTTGCAACAAGATTTTTAATTTTACTCATGATTTCCCCTCATAAAAAACGAGTGCCCATTACATATCTGCTTCTCAAAGGTGAGGGGGAACCTTGATTTGCAAGTAATGGGCACTCTTCTGGTAAAAAGTGTTAGTGTTCCCCCTCAGAAACACTTAATAATTAAGATTTAGCAGCAAAGACGGTTACTTCACCACCATCGCCTTTGTTAGCGGTTGTTTCCTGACCAACAAAGTTAACTGTCATTGAAATGACGTCTTCAACAGCGATTGCTGGAAACTCAAACTGACACGCATCAAGCTGGAAAGCAACATATGGTGCTGTTGCTCCACCGACGATCAGGTTAGCGTTTGAAGTTTGTGCAGAAGCTGTACGAGAGTCATTTTGAATATTTCTAATAAACTGAGCTGACTCATTATCGCCAGAACGAAGATACATTGTAGCAGAACCTGTTACAGCACGTGTGCCAGTAAACTGACCAATTGGCTCATTCAGATTTGCAAGTTCTTCTGGTGTTAAGTATGTAATGTTGTTATTATAGTCAAAGCTAAGAGCTGTAACTGGGAACGTATACTTAACATCTGCTCCACCAGCTGAAGGCTGATGATGGAACTCAATAGCACTCAAACGATTCTTAATGAATGAGTTAGTTCCAATAGAACCAGCAACATTCATCTGGTTATATGGATGATAGTGAGCTGTTACTGTAGCTTCACTCGCATTTGAGTTAGCTGTAACGGAAGAACCATCATTTAGAATACCACCAAATACTGAAACAGCATTATCACGTGGAGTGCCTGTTAGTTCTTTCATTGTTGTACCAAAACCAGTCCAAGTTGTGGTAGCAATTTCTTCAATACCTGCATCAACAGTTGCCTGATTAACAGTAGCATTTGAAACTTGGAAAATTACGTTATCAAGTTTAAAATACATATGGTTTTCAACAGCTGTTGAGAAGTTTGAACGAGTTGAATGTGATCCTGTACCAGCAGCAACGTTCACAGTGCGAAGTCTTCCACCTGTTTCCCAAACAGATTGTTCAGTAACACCTGAAGCTACTTTTGTATTAGATACCATTGACTGCCACATAAACCAGTCAGCAACTGGCTTTACGTTACCAGTTTGTGTTGATCCTGCGTCAGTTGAGTCTGCAGCCGCACCAGTTACAACACCGGTTGGACGAAGGTAAACCTGAAGATTCCAGTCTACTGGGTTAATAGCAGTATTAAAGCGCTGCTGTGAACGATCAGGGTTTGTTCCTGATTCGAGGCTTGTAATGTCCTGAGTAGCAGCAGTTGATGTAACGGCAAAACCAGCTAACACTTCAAGTTTCCAAGTGTTTTCTGGAGTCATAGCAGTAACAGCCGCACCGTTCACCAGGTCAACAGTGGACATAAAGACCTCAGAGTTTCTTTGTAAATTAAGAGATGCCATCCCTTTCTCCTTATCCGTCTAATCTATAGACTATTGTTAGTTCAACCTCTGCTAATCCGTATGGAGTGGCTAACCCCTCATCAGAAGTAATACTATCTATTGTTATATCTAGTATACCTTTATCAGGATTATCACCAATAGAATAAATGACATGCTCTATATCTTGAGTAATATCATCCACGAGGCTTTGAGAATTATCTTCTCCAAATACGTATGCTCTTATGGTAGCGTCTAAAGTTGCTACCGTCAAACTTTTAGAATTAAAATCTCGAAGTTCGGTACCAGCGCTTACGTATAACGCTGGAAAATCGTTTACCTCATCTAAAAACTTTATTCTACGATAAACATTAGAAAACACGTTTTGAGTATAGGTATACGAAGAATTAAAATCAGATGTCTCACCGTCAATCTCTTTTAATTGAGCAACAATAAAATCAATTATTTCTGTTCTGCGTGATTGAGGCATTTTTAACCACTCTGCTCTCTGTCATTATTGGGGTTAAGGTATCTATGAAATCTTCCTACAAGTTGACGTATCGCTGGTCTTAAACCTGATTGTACTATCAACCTATCAACGTCTCTTAAAGAACCATCATAAACATTATAAATAGGATCAAATGTATATTTGATAATATCTTTTTTTTGATTATACTGTAAAATTCTAAAAGAGTCAACCAGTCTACCTGTTCTATAAGTAAGAATATCAGGACGTGCAGGAGGAGGTCCTCCAGGAACACCTGTGGGCATCTTTTCTCTAAACAACCGACGAGCTAACGCTTCTATCTGAGCTATTGAAACTTGTGCTTGTAAATCTTCTCTCGGTTGAAGCTGTCTTTTTCGTGTCTTAGCTCTTGTGCCAGCAGTGATAACACCAGGACCCCCTTGCGACTTAGTATTAATATCTAATATAAAAGGACGACCAGCTGATTCGTCAAACTCTTTAATTATAAGTAACAACTCAGCAAAAGCATTAACAAAACCATATTTTTTATTAAGACCCGTTTTATTCAGAATTTTAGCCCCTTCACCTTTTACATAGTACTCAAGTAGATTCTGAGCAAAATTATCTGCCGTAGCTTGTGCTACCTTAGTTGATATATCAACAAGATTACTTTTAATAAACTTTTCAGCTTCGTTAGTGGGTCTAATATTGACAGTTCCCTTACGAAACTCTAAAAATAAGAATTTACGCCTATTCTGTTTATTTTGAATGTTAAACGCTTTAGCTAATCCAGGAAATGCTTGTATAGACGCTTTTCCGTCTATAGTTGTTATAAGCAAATAATTTGCCATTTTTTGATTAAACTGTTGAATAGCTCTATTTCTATAGTTTGTTTGTGATTTAGATTCAAACCATTTCCATAGATCATCAGTATTATTAAGAGTAATATTAACAAGTTTTGGACTACCGTCTTTGTTAAAGACAGGTTTTCCGTCTTTTGTTGTAACTTGTTTTTCTCCTGATAAAGCAAAAAGTCTCTTACCTTCATCAGTATAACGTCCAGGAGCTAAACTTGTGAAAGATGATCCACCAGGTTTATTTGGGTCTGCCTGTTGTTTTATCTCAATAGTTCTAAACCCTTGACGAGTAACATCACTCGCTTCAAATTGAGATGCAAACTGTTTTCCTACAAGTAGTTCCAAATCTGCAATAGATATCTCTGTATCAGGGACAGAAGATGGATTAGCATAGGCAGATGGGTTCTTAGGTTCACCATAAAAACCACGAATTGCTGGAGGAAATCTTTTAGGACCTTTACCGCCTGCAAAAAAGTCAGATAGTTTTGCTTGGTCAAGCATTTTAGCTCTATCAGATAAACTAGCTTTATATCTACCAGAAGAAACTTCTTTTATGGCTTTAGTTAAGTCCTCTTTTCTAGCTCCACTCTGAACTATGCCATCAAATATTAAATCAATATTTAAACGAGGGCCTTTAGCCATTAAGAGATAATCCTATATAAATCTAAGATACGACGAATATGAGGAGGAAAATTACCAGCAAGAGGATAGTTGTCGCCTCGTTCACCTTCAAATGAGAAGCCTTTCTTTTCTTGATCTTGTTTATAGATAAGTTTAATCATATCAAGAGTAGCTAATTGAATGTCTTGTGGAATCTCATTAGATTCATATCCAGCCCGATAATCAACTTTTACACCAGAAGGAAAAGGAGAGAAACCTGGAGGACCTGAAAGAGTTAGAGCTGGGTAACTGTTACGAATAGTCGGGTAAGTACCTCTTACTCCAACGGCACCTGTGTCGCGAGTTACTTCACCCATATCACGAGAGAAATTATACTCATTAGTAGCATTATGAACGTCAACAGCTTCTGTATCTTTATTTTTTCCATCAAAATGACACAGAAATACAGTTTCACCATCTGGTCTAAAACGGTGTGTTGGAGGAGTAATAGTAGCTTCTTTATATCGAGCTTTATTAGAAAATCTTACTTCATCAATATATCCAGCAAAATTACCGCCTATCTCTACATTTGCTGTAAAAGTGTGGTTTGACTGAGTATAACTTGCATTAGTAAATAAATTACCATTTAAATGAGTATATAGTCTTTGATTTTGTGAGTCAAAAGACCAGGCTACGTGTGTAAAAAATCTTGGAATATAATTAGCAGTTGTTGTAACTCCTGTACCTCTTACTAAAGTAGAAGGTCCTCCAAAACGACTTTGAAAAATTGTTGTATCGTTAGAATCAAAACCAAATTCCATATAATTTGTCGCATCTGTGTTAAATCTGATAAGGTTGTTTTGAGGTGGAGTCGCTGCATCACTGCGAACAAATAATTCAACTGTAAAATCACCATCCTCGAATTCTAAGTTTTCAGGAATATCGCCTGAGACTAAATCATTTAAAGCTACTTCGAGAGAAGATTTTCCAAACTTTTTTACTCTTGAGTTTAGGTGTGCATCG
>Ga0208019_1001019_pt1 | contig 15229 bp, 14 predicted proteins | sample CB_VirMetaG_5_FD_184540 | JGI IMG/M metagenome (GOLD analysis project Ga0208019, IMG submission 184540) | Freshwater to marine saline gradient viral communities from Chesapeake Bay - CB_1508_1D Viral MetaG (SPAdes) (version 4) | ecosystem: Environmental > Aquatic > Marine > Coastal | place: USA...
CAATGAATGTGAGAAGAACATGAAGGAAAATTACAGCAAAGCTTCTGAAGGTAGCGAGGCTGACAAGTTCAGAAAGCAACTGGAAGATCAAGCTGACAAGTTTTCCAAATTGCAGCAGCAATACTCTAAGCTTCAGTCAGAGCTTATCGAAGCCAAAGATCAACTGACCGAGGCTCGTCGAAGCGAGAAGTATCATAAGATCGCTGACCGCCTCTCCTTGCTTGAAGCTGAAGGCTACGTCTTTGACAAAGAGCAAGAGCTAGAGTTTTGCATGCAGTTGAACGACGAACTTCGAGAAGAACATTTGAGTGACCGCATTCCCAGCAAGTACACCAAGTCTCCTAGTGGACAAGTTGTGCCCGTTGAGAAGTCTGAGGTCATTACTCCTGTTGAGCAGAAAAGTGTCAAGTACAGCAAGTCTGCACAGCAAGCAACCATCGCTTTGCGTTCTCAGGGAGCGAAAGGCGTTGACTATAAGTCCGTTCTCAATTGGATGATTGAAAACGATACGGAAGTGTGCCCCACCGTAGAAGATTTGAAGTAAACGGGGCCTTGTAGGTCTAGCCACAACTAAGGAGATACACGATGGCTGATACCTTTTCCTTCAAGGCTGGTGGGAACATTGCACCTAGCCGAATCATTGCTCTCAGCGATGCTTTCACTGTAACCCAAGCTGGGGCCACAGATGATGACGACTTGCTGGGAGTGTCCGCTGAAAGCACGAAAGATGCTCCGGGTCTTTCTGGTGCAAGCACCAACCATGCGGAATCGGGTGATCCGGTTCAATACTATGGCCCAGGTCAGGTTTGCTTGGTTGAAGCAGGTGCTTCTATTACTGCTCCTGCCCTTTGCACAGCAGATGCCAACGGTCGAGCCGTAACTGCAACGACTGGCGAGCGTGCCGTTCTTCGAGTTTTCGAAGATGCTGGTGCGTTGGGTCAAAAGGTTCGAGCATTAGTCATTGATCCTATTGATCTTGACTAATTTCCATGGATGAACATTTGAGAAACGGAGTTTAATAACATGGCTGCTGCTTTTCCCGGTCAATTCAATACTTACATTCCGAGTACGGAAGCGACCGACAATTTGATTGCGGATTTTTCTCGCAACCCTGATCGTTTCAAGTTGGCAGAATGGTGCCAATACTTGAAGGTTGAAAAGAACAAAGGCTTCTTCACCGAAATGACGGTGGAGCAGGCTGGTCGTATTGTCAACACGGATGGTGATGACATGCGATGGGCTGATGGTAATGAAGCTCCTCGTCAGAGCTTTGGTGCCGAGTCTTTTGAGTTCAAGCCTTATGTCACAGAGCGTTATGTCTCTGGATTTGAGCTTGGCGAAATGGCTGCTGAGCAAGCAAGCTGGGACGTTTTGGCCCAACATGCTCGCATCCATGCCCAACGCATGATGACTTTCCGAACCGTCAAGGCTTTGTCTGTTGCTCAGAACAGCTCAAACTACGACGTGACGGTCGACATCGCTGCTCCTCCTGCTGACTTGAATGTCACTGACAAGCTAGATGTCTCGACAACTAGCGAAGCATTCATCAAGCGGACGTTTGATTATGCTGCTGAGCAAATTTATCAGCGAACGCTTGGTGCTGTCCAGCAAAGCGACATCTGCTTTGTCATGAATCCTCTGACTGCACGACGATTGTCGGTTGCCCCAGAGCTTCGTGAGACTTTGATCCAGTCGCCTTACGCGATGCAGATCATCGACAAGCAGATTGGACCTGACACCAACTGGGGTCTGCCTAATCAGCTCTTTGGCTACAAGATCGTCTGCGAAGACGCAGTCAAAGTGACCTCGATCAAGGGTGCAACTGCTGCTCGATCTTACGCTATGGATGATGGAGTCATCTTGGCCGTCAGTCGCCCAGGCGGGTTGGTTGGTGTTGAAGGTTCTCCTTCATTCTCCACCTTCCAAGTATTCTTGAAAACTGAAATGCTGGTTGAATCCAAGCATGATCAGGACAACAAGAGGCACGTTGGTCGCGTGATCGATGACTTTGACGTTCGAATGGTGGCTCCGCTTGCTGGTGTTTACATCAACAATGTGCTGACTGCCTAATCGTTTTCGCATCACTTCCCCTCTCGGTGATGCAGGCTGGGGCGGTCGCTCCGCCCTGGCCCTTTTTAATAAGGTTACAGCATGGCGACACCAACAACTGGATCTGGAACTAGCATTACCTTTGTCAATGCAAGTGACATGGTCGTCCGGTATTCCCCAGGATTGCTAGGTGACCTTTTAGCTGATGATGGGAACCGGGTGCTAGATCTTGATGGCAATGCGAAGTTGACTGCGATATTAAATACGGCAACAGGCAAGGTCATGGCAAGCCTAGTGCAGTCTGACCGTTATACGATTGATCAACTTGAGTCGTTGGGCGATTCGACGAGTGTCGCATATAATAAACAATCATATGAATATCTTGTTGATATCATCTGTCGCGTAGCTTATTGGCTATTATGGCAAAGAAAGCCATGGGATGATTCATCAGAAGGTTCAAGGAGACAGGCCCAGGCGGAGTCTGACTCTATACTTAAAATGCTAAGGGATGGCACTGAAATACTGGTCTTGGGTTCATCGAGCGAAGCTGGTAAGCCAGACAATGTTGGCGTCAAGGCGACTCAGGCTGCCACTATGTGGTCTCAAGCAGGACGGGGCCGTTGGTATCCATCAAACAAAAACATAGACAGGAATCCATAGTATGCCTATACAACATTTCTTTGCAGGTCCAGCGACTGTAAAAATCAAAAAGCGAAATCCCGAGACAGGCGCATTGGACGCTGACTTCACAGACATTGGGATCAACCGAGAAGCCATCCCGTTGATCATTACGCCATCGGTGCTTGATGTGCCTAGCGATGACTGGGGTGGCCCTGAGGGCGTGCCTGCTGATGTTCAAATGCTTGGTGCTATTGCAAACATTCAGCTAAGTCTGACTAAGTTTGACTTTGGCCAGCTTGACAGGATGATTGATGGCACGACATGGACAACGGCAGCAGATGACGCACCCAGTGCAGGCGAACCTTATGAGTACCTAGTCAAGGACGCTGGGCAGATGCCTCTGCTTGGCTCATTCATTCGGCAAAACAACTTTATGTTCCAGCTAAAGCTTGAAAGTGATTACAAAGAAATTCTTTTTCAATATTGCTTTGTTCGAAACGGCGGTGCTGTGGCACAAGGAACTCGATACTCCTCATATGATCTTCAAGTTGAAGCACATATGAATCTTACTACATCCAGTAACGAATTTAGAAACACTCTTTACACTTCTAATTATTTTACTTACTAATAGAAATCACCGGAGGGGAAGATGACTGCGTTGAATTATGATCGAGAAGGTTATGTGTTTAACTATTTCGATGGAGAAAAGGCTGTGACAGCCGATCCGTCATTGATCTTTGATAAGCTGCTCAACGATCCTGACATTGATTTTATTGGTGAATGGCAGGACATGAATCAGATTAAAGATCCAGATCAGCGTCGTGATTGCTACTCCAAACTTGTTGAAGTCATTGATCGGGCATTTGATGTCAAACCTTTGGGCAAAGATGGTACAGGATTGACATTGGCTGAGCGATGGATTCTTGCCGAAGAGTTCATTACATGGATCAATGATGTCAAAAAAAAACTGTCCGTCTTTCCGACGAGGTGGCAATCCTCGGTGGAGGAATCCTCGGAGCAGATCCACATCCAGAAACCCGACTTGGACTCCGGCTCCATTACCGAAGAATCGAAAGCAGAAGAGCCGAGCCCGTCCGCTTAGGTGCTTCATGGGCCCTTGGTGGGCCAACAAGGGAATACTTTGATCATATGGCATCGAGCCCAGAAGAGGCCAATGCTTTATGGGAAAGATACAGTCGCTCGAAGGAAGAGGCTCGATAAGACATGGCTATAAACATTGGGCCTCTCCTTACAAGGCTGTCTTCTAGCCTCCCCGCAGCGGCGAGTTCATCTGGCACTTCGGCTGCATTATCTCTTGAAAGCCAAATTCAAGCAGCTGCCTTAGAAACAGCCCGTTCTTCCATGATGGCCATGTCTTACAGGCAGCCTGCGGCTTCCTCGCAAGCTCCTTTGCCTAAGCCGACCTTCTTAGGTGGCATGGGTGATCTCGCAGCTGCTGGCTTTTCCATCCCAACGGCGGTAGCCACATTCCCAGCTAGACTTGCCAGTCGAGAGGTGGCAACGGGCGTTCGCATGGCCACGGGGATCGGAGCGAATGTTGCAGGGGGAGTTGAAGGCGAGGTCTTCTCCTCAACCGTGGGAGAGGCCACAGCTGGCTTGCAAAGCTTTGTCAATGTCTTAACTGTGCCTAATGTTTCTAACTTTGCCACTTTCATGGAGCAAGTAACGACAGCTCCGGGCAAAGTCGAAAAGTTCGCTGAAGCATTACTTAAGTCAAGAGATGAGCTGGCTCAATACAGTCCAGAATACGCTCGCGCACGGGCTGAACGAGAAATAGGCGACATTCGCCGGAAGTTTGAAAGTGCCCAGCGGACTGGAGCATCCGCTTTAGAATTAACCCGTGGCCTCGAAGAAATTAAGGACGCCTTGCAACCGCTTCGGGATGCGTTGTTTGATGAAACTGCCGATCTCTTGAAGAGGATGGTTCCATTTGTTGAGGATATTGCAGAAGAACTTCTTCCTTTGATACCGGCGCTGGGCGAACTCGCTTCTGTTGCAGTTGAGCTATTTAAGATCATGCTAAGTGCTGTTCCATGGGATTTGATAAAAGGCACGATAAATACCATTAATGCAATACTGGATTTGCTGGGCGATTTCAAAAATAGCAGCCAAACTGATATGGGGAGAATCGCATTGGCAATTGGAGGCTTTGCAACAACAGGAACTGCCATTGGAGCCGTTATTCCTGCTTTGTTTGACTGGCTAGAAAGAAACAAAGACTCAGATAAGCAAAGGGAGTTAAAAGAAATGGCGGAAGCAAAGTCAGTCCATTCTCAGGAGATGGTCAGAAGCATCCTTTTTGGTGACCGCAAAGGCCCTGCTGATGTTGAAATGGACCTCTTCGGGCTTTAGTAAATTTCTAATACCATGTCAGGCTAAAGATGACAGACCCAGCAAAAGCAACCGCGACTACAAGCACTCGTGGAACAACTTTCGTTTACCGAGTCCCTAAAGTAAATGACAGCGGAGTGAAACAGCGGTTCACCGTCGTTGTTAGCAATTGTCTAACAAAAATGATAGAAGTGACCCCTATCTATGAGAAGACAGAAGCTGACATGATTGCTCAGCAGGTTGTCATTGAATTTTCTGGAATTGCCCATGGATTTGGAGAGACAACTCCACCAGCCTTAAAAAATTACATAACTGGAACATCATCTTTTGGTTTTAGTCAGTTCGGACTCTTAGACAATTTAGAGCAAGCAGAGCTTGGGCGAGATTCAGGTGGAGTCATAACTGGTACGCACCTTGGCAGTTTAGAAAAAGTCCTGTCAGCACTTGCACAGCCAAGAGGAACTCTCCAGTATTCTGTAGGCAGAACGATTATCTATAATGTTGCCCCAAGATCTGATGCTTTGGGGCACGATGAACATGACGATTCTGTTGGAGACCCCGGATGGACTGGACTGTCAATTGACCAGACTCCTAAGCTTGAAGTAGCGGTCACTCAAGTTATCAGCGATACGTCAGCCCATGTAAACATCAAGGCTACTTTTGCTTACCAGCCTTGCAATCTCAATTGGATGAGGGATGTACAGAAACAAACAGACAGAAAGAATGTAAGAAGCCTACGGTGGTGGTATGCCGATGACATTGATGGTGCTACCTGGGGAACGAGGCGAATGATTCGAGGGCGTCTTGAAATATATGATCGCAACGCGATCAATGTCCTTGAGCTGAGAAGATTAGTTCTCCCTCCTATTGAATGGGGATTTAGGAGAGAGCATATTGCCATTCGGGAAGATCAAGATGGCATGGCAATGGACTTCGAAGTCATTGACGTAGAAGCCTATGCCCACCCTCCATATCCTGCATCTAATTGGGATGGCCAGACAAGAGTCACTTTCGCTCCTGAGCTTGTTGGGCCTGTCGACGTTTCAGCACAAATTATGCTCGAAGGCCCGATTCCTGGGACAAAAGTTACACCCAAGAAAGGTCCACATTTGTTTCCCACTAAAGAGCATTTGATTCATCTGTTAATTCGCATGCTCGACGCAAAGCTTCATTGGCACCGCCAGATTACTGGTGGAAACATATTTACCAAGCAGCTTAACATCTCTGAATCAATGAAGAAGAATTCTGTTGAAGCTTCATTAGCGCTTCAAGTTGTTGTGTCTGATGAAAATACAGACTGGCAAGGCCAGCCCAAAGGTGTTGACTCATTCAGGAAGCTGGTCAGAGCGATTTTTGCAAACGACATGTCTTATAATGACAACAGGAAATTGGGCTATTATGCCTTGGGAAGTCTGCCTCTAAGTAATGGAACTTGGGGCGCAGCGAGTGCAACCCAGACCATGGGCCATACGGGAGGCATTGTAGGCTATGACAGGAGGACTGCTTCATGGTGGCAGCCTCATGACGGAACACTTCGCGGCATCTTACGATGTGCCTTGCAGTATCCATGCGATCTAAACGATGCTAATGGCAGTCGGCAGAAAACATTAAATGAGCTTGGAAAGGACGACAGGTCATCCCCTGAAATTAGCCGGAATGAAAACCAAGAAGTAAACCGCTACTTGCAAGATCCACATGGAACAGATCAGGGGGCCAAAATTCAAGCAGAGTTCAGGGCGTATGATGTTACTCCTCTGACAGATCCCGGCACGTCATTAGATCCTATATCAGACTCTGTTTACAAAAGTCGATCTGGCGATGCTATTTTATCAAAGATCAGTCCGTCAAATAAAAATCCTTATTTCAAATATGACTTGGCAACTAAATACAAAATTGACAATGGTTTGACAAGCTTCCCTTGCAAAGGGCCTTCAGTGGGAGGCCCCATAGGATTCACCAACAACCAGGGAAAACTTGCGACAAACGTTTCCCATTACACTCGCGGTGGAACAGCAGAAGTCACTATTGAGCTTAATGCCTCCAGAGTTGATGCTTGGCCTGTCACGCCGACAGACCAAAGCTGGATTGATGAGGCTACCGGCATCATGTATATGTGCAAGAATCTTGAGGTGGCAGCTACAAGTGTAGAAATCGATGCGACCGGAAATCATCGCATGTTCAACTCTGGTGCCAGGGTAACATATGTATTGTCCAGGGCACCAAGATGGTTTGAAGAGATACGGATTGCCTCTGCACCATTCATTGTGAATGCTCCAACAAATGATACGATAGCACAGCAACAAATAGAAAATTACATTGGATCAGGCCAGCTTGGTAGAAGAAAATCTGGCGCAAGATATAAGCCAACAAATAACACTAATGGAGAAAATCCATAATGGCCATCAACTTCACAACCTTCTTTACTAAGTTTGGTCATGCTGTTTACAGTGCCAAGAACATGCTTCAAAACTTGGGTCCAGACCAAGATACAGTCATTCAATCTTTTGTCGATGACTTCGATTCTGAAGCTTTAGATGTCAAACAAACTATAGATGGCACTGTAGCCAGACTCCGTTCAATACAGGGCCAATCTGGAGGATTTGTTTCAAGCTTGATCTCATCTCCACTTCAAGCTTTTATGCTTCAGGAGGTAAAGGAAGATCTTGGGAAAAATGTCACTTTCGAAGAAGCGATTACTGAATTCCTAGATCAACTTGAGACAGCCGGAAGTACGGTGGAAAGCAGCACCGTCTCGGCTTCCGTCACTTATGGGGGAGCCAATACAGGGACAGGAGAGCTATTCATTGACACAAAAAATGCCCGTGGAGAAGTAAGCCAATTCCTAATCAACGAAACATTGACTTTGACATGCAATTCCATTGACCAGCTAAATGATTCATCAACTTTTACTGGCAAGGGCGATATTGCATATGGGAAGCTAAGCGGATACTACCCTGGCGGAACTGGCATTGATATTACTTTAAGTCCAACTGAACCATCTCTCACATCCATCCTGAATAACCCTGCATTCTTTGACGCCGACGCAGATGCAACAACGCAGCCCGCCAACTGGATTGCCTATGATGCTGACGCTACAGGATCACTCACAGATCCTGTTAGCCAGACATTAGCCATCTCCGGCACTCCGACAGGAGGATATTACGAAATTGTTTTGAAGCAGGCTGATGGCACCTCTGAGCTGATCACCTCAAAGATAGCATACAATGCCGATGCTTCAGCGGTTCAGAGTGCCATTCGTAATGTCGAGGGTTATTCCAATGTTGAAGTAACCTCCACAGGTACAAGCCCAAATTACACGCATACAATCACTCATACAAATACCAATAGAAATTTCAGCATTTCTATTCGCGACTTTACAACTGGCGGAACTCCCCTGTTTACGATTTCCGCTTTGATTACTGACGGAGATTTTATTACTGCTGGCCGAGGCCTGGAAATTGCTGGGGATGGATCTGAAGGTACAACATACTCCCAGGAAGTGTTCCTCTCCCCTGACTCCGTCTACTTTGCCCATGCAATGGTCAAAGCACAATCATCCATATTCTCAGGAGTATTGCAGTTAAGTTTGACCGACGCTCCCAATGGAACAATTTTGCAAGATCGGGCAGGGACAAATAATGCAATCAGTGTTGATTTGACGACCATCGGTACCACTGACTGGTATCATCTCGGTGGATTCTTCAGAACTGGCAAGACATTGCCAGCCCATCAATTCTTCAGGATGAACTGCTCAACTCCAATTGATGCCTCAGGCACAATCATGGTTGATTCATTACATCTAAGCGGAGCCAGCCAGCTATATGCTGGCGGCCCATACTATGCATTAGTAAAGGGCGAAACACAGTTCGCCTTGGATGATACAATTACATTGACCGTGGCAAATAATTACTCTGGCGAATTGCAGCAATGGTTTGACAGGATTTATGGACTCGCTAGTCGAGGGCGGCAGATTGCACATTCTGGATCACCTACCTTTGCTGACACTCTCATTACAAGTAGCTAATCATGTCAGTGTTTCAATATTCTAAGATGGGTGACATTCTTTTGGCGATCAAAGATCGTCTTATTGAATGCATTCCCGATGCGACAGAATCAACGTGTAAGATCACTCACGATCCATCTTACAGGATAACGTCGTCAGATATTCGTTGTTTCAACATTACGCCATCACCACAGTCGCAAGTAGATCAGGCGGCCTGGGATGGCGGTGGGAATTCTCAGCTCACGGTCAGAACGAGAATTATCGTAACGGTCTTTATTCCAAACTCGCTCGATGATCCCAGGGAGTCAGAGTATTTCCATACGAGCAACAATAGCATCCATGCTGCCAAGGTTGATGTTCTAAAAGCCTTAAGCTTTTACAATCCAATCAATGAACAACATAACACAAGACTGTTGAATGACCCGATCAGCCCTGCTGAATGGCATTTCACAAAAGACAAGTCTAGCGGTGATATTCAAATTGCTTTCGACATTGAATATGACGAAGACTTGGACGGCAATTGCTAGAGAGGATGAGACATGGCCATTCCACCAACTGGCGGCGGACCTTCGCAGATCGCTTACGAATATGATCGAGAGCGATACATCTCACCGATTGTCTTCAGGTGGTATGACAGTACGGGACAGCATCAGATTGTGGCTCGTGTTCTTGAGCCGCCAGCAGGATTTGAAGATTGGTTTTTTAGGACGCACAATATAACGAAGTACGACTGCGGTGGTGTGAGCGAAGGCGATATTAACATCATCACCAAGAGACATGGATTTGAAATACCAGAAAGCAAGCAATTTAAATTCAATGAGACCTTGCAACCCAAGATGAATCAATTCGCCTTTCCCTGCCAAATGCAAAGGCATTCAGATTCATTTTTCCTCGTTCACTTTGACACGGTATTTGAGGCAAGGAATGCGTTGCCAAGAGGGCTCTTTTCAGCTGCTATTGGAAATGGGATAGGAGTGCTTCCAGATCATCGCAGCGAGAGTTTTGTTAACATCCGATGGCCTATAGGAAATCAGAATGCAAGCGTTCTGTCTTGTCGGCATTTTTGGGCATTGGAAGACATGACTCGAAATTTCTTTTGGCCTGGGTCGTATGACCCATTCCTTGCCGAAGCCTATGTGCAATCTTCACATCCCAGTCCTGACCACAACGTCCCTACGCTTTCAGGCCCCATAGGCCAGATAAATCAGGAAGACGGAAGCTTCCGGTCTTATGTCGGCATTATGAGAATCACCGACTTCAGGTACGACCGTAATGCTAAAGAAATCGGCGGAAGCCGTTTGATTTATCAAGAGGAATACAATGATCATCACATAGCATACAAAAACAATCATTCCATTTATTCATTTGCAAGACGAGTTGACCCTGATGTACCCGGCGACCCTGCATCTCCCGAAGATAAAGCTGACGCACCCGAGTTTAGCCAGATTTCTAATTATGGGATGGAGCTGACGGTTTGCCCGAATGTTGCTCCGAGGATGAATAGGGGGCAACTCGAAGACATGCAGTCTTACGCCAATGGATTCATTGGCATGCCACGCATGTTCTTTGATGCTCATGACTTCTATGGGCTTGCACATTTTCCGACAAGCGGAGGTATTGCCAGATCTTCTCAATTTGAAAGGCAATTCCTGTTAGGGTTCGGAGATCCGCTGGACATCTCGCCGGGCCTGCAAAGGCAGCCGGGCCAATTTGGACATGACTTCATTCTAGAGACTCTTCCTCACAAGAATGCAAATGATGATCTCAATCGATTCAGTGCAAGCTTTCAAGGTTACCAGCGATACAGAAACCTCCTGACATCAACTGGAGGTTCGGCTAAGGCGTCCATGCTTGCCGGCATTAATTACACGCTAACAAACAGGCTGGAAAGAATCAGGAATCGAAGCCGAAATGTATCTTTTAAATTCAAAACTTTACTTGGCCCTGTAAAGAATTCTTCGACAAGCGTCTTTTGGTTTCCCAACGATGAAACATCTCCATCGCCCGGCACTGCAATGGGCAGCATTCGAAAAAGCACCCAGTGGGGCAGGTACATTTCAACGAGATTCTCTTTTCTTAATTTCTATTTGAATACGACCAAGAGCTGCAACTACAGATACTTTACTCGTGTACAAAGGGGCAGCTCAGTTTTTTCGGGGAGCAATGCAACTGGAGGAACAACTGGTGGTCCGGTGGCCCTCATGGCTGATGGCTCCTCATCTGCCAACCTTTCCGTGAGAGACCCATGGTACCGTTTGATTCATACGGAAGTCCGGGCTGGTAGGCTGCCCATGCCTGAGACATTGTATTTGGACTTTAGTGGGTATTCGCTCTATGGGATATTGGGTGTAACCCCAAGCCAAACAGGAACCGGAGACCAGCCAACAACGGCTACCAGCCCTGCGACTCCCTTTGCGTTTGGCGATCCCAATTTCACTCCATCATCGTATTCGGTTCCGCTCAATTCATTTGACTCACCGGAAGCAATTCAGTCTTGGCGAAATGTCAATGACGAGAGAATTGATGACAGCATATACAACCTGACAGATCAGCCTGCACGACTCTTGGCCCCAGGTAGTAATGGGAGCGACCTTCCAGAGGGAACATCTCCGCCTCCACCACAGCCCCCCACTGATCCAACTGACCCAACTGTTGACCCACCACTGCCACCGACAGATGACCCAACAGTCCAGCCTCCGGATCCTCCTCAGCCTCCCGATCCTCCTCAGCCTCCTGATCCTCCTCCGATTCCGAGCGAGACGGTTACTGATTTAGAACATGTTTGGGTTCGGGTTCATCATATAGCTTACCTGCCTGACGCTCTCCCACTTGCCGTCCCCTTTGTCTTGGATCTGGATTATTATCCCGCTTCGGACGATGGCGATGCTTACATACAAAGTGGGAAACTCACTCAGGATGAGACCAGACGAGCAACAGCTACAACTTTCACCTACGACAATGGATTCAACCTATTTGGATTCGGGGTTAATTACGATCATGCAACTGACAGAATGGCCTTTGTTTCGGATGGCACTGTACTTGGAACAAAAATACCGTTCTATCTGACTGATCATTGGTGGTACATGAATTCAGCAAACAGGGCGTTCTATAATAGATATCTGAAAGTGAACTTTCAAAGAAAGCTAGGCTCACATCAATTTTTTCCTATTAGCTTAGATATGGGCCCCTATGGAATGGGAGGATGGTGGTTCTGGGGCTACAATTATGGAAACTGCGGATGTGCCAAACCTACTTAAAGGACTAATTTCATGGCAGACATGAGCGTGACAATTGTAGGAGCGGGCTTCCCTACAAACGCATTGGAACCGGGCTGTCTGAATGGCCTTGGGGCGCTCCTTAACCAATCTTACACCGTCGTGATTCCTGGGAACGATTGCGCAGAAGAGTATGCAATTCATACGGATGCTGGATGGAGTGCCAGTTGTGACAACACTTGGCTACTTCCAGCCAAGCACATAACTGAATTTGGATATAGCGATTGGACTTGCGCAAGCCTTAGCACATGCATCATTAAAAACATAGTCGAGCCAACCATCACGATTAAATTTGGCCCCGCTGATCCTTTTCAGGATGCATCGAATCCGGGGGCAACCAGTATAACTGTGACTTATACTATTCCGGTACTGCGTGAGCTGGAAAGATTCAAGACAAGAGCAAATCCACAAACCATCATCTACGTTGTTGACGACCGAATCCAGATAACAGCGAGAAACGATACAATCAGTGCTGTCAACTGCACAACCATATCGAGCCAATCGCTTACACTCCAAGAACCCTACTCGCCACCGGGGATAAGTATCGATATCACCGGAGCCTCAGTTGAAGTATCGGGTATAACGACATGACGACATTTGATAATGACGATGTGCAGGTTTGGACATGCCCTGAGTGCCACAGAGCCTTTCGAGTTCTTAAGGCAAACTTCAGTGGGAGAGTCCTGCATCACTGTGGAGCTGAAACAACGCCCACAGGCATGCGAGGAGCTGGTGATTTATTGGCAACAGTCATCAAGGTTGCCAGCGGTGGAATGATCAGGCCATGCACTGAATGTGAAAAGAGGCAGTCCGCATTGAACCGCCTCTTCCCATTCAAGATTGACAAGACTAATCCCGAGAACTGAACTCTCTCAGTTTATCCAATGGCACTCGATACAATCTTTCATACCAATCAATATCATCCTTTGGCATGTACTTTAGAGTTTTAGGTGGATGATATCCCTCTTCATACACGAACAATGCATATGCTTGATTGGCAGTGCGTTTTGAATTGCGGCATCGATAGTAGCACCGAATCCACTTTTGCTCTGTATCGTTTTTAATCTTGGTCTTGATCTTTGTAATGGGTGGACCTGCGAGGACTCGCAGCTCCCCATTTTTTTGAATAACCATGCGGCGATTGCTGTCATGCGTATGACCACACTTAGGACACTTCGGGCCGCTTCTTCTAACAAGGTTGCAACTGGGACAGACAATTGGATTTTCAACAGTTCCTTTCTCGATCTTCTTTTTTCGGATCTCAGACGCCTGGGCATGAGTCATCTCAAAATACTCATCCCATGGGCGATCTTCCATCGGACTGCCATGTCTCCAGAAATTTCCTGCATGATCTTGGATGATGACATGATTAATTGATTCATGATTTCGCAGGACTCTTCCAACCACCTGAACATAGCTGGCCAGATTGCCGATAGGCGTGGCGAGTATGATGCTGTACAGCGACGGAATATCAATGCCTTCACGCATCACAAACCGATTGCAGATGATTTTGATCTCACCTGTCTCAAGACGATTGATGACATCCTCTCGCTTCTTAGGATCAGATTGGTACTCCTTGCCATCCACATAGACGGTTTCCCCATCAACATGGGCTGCCGGGATTCCAGAGTGATTCAGCTGATCGCAGATCCACATGGATTCCTTGACGCCTGGGGCAAAAAGAAGAGTCGGTTTCTGATCCGGGTTTAACCTTCGCCAATGCTCTTCAATGTGCCCAAAAATCTGCGGGCTCCAAACTTCTTTGACCACTTGCTGAGTTGAATACTCTCCGGTCTTCAGCGGCTTCAGGCCTTCTGTGTCCAATTCTGGGCAACCGTAGACCGTGCATGGCAAATGGGCCGGGAAATCCAGCTCAGGGCTCCTCAGATCGCTCGTGTTGGCCGCTACGACGCATCGGTCATAAATATGTGCTAGTTCAACTGGAGTGGCTGAGAAGCCAATCAGGGCTGCCCCGTGGTTGGTGTGCAGGCTGAAGATCTTCTGTGCCTTCTCCTGCTTCTGCTGGTGGGCCTCATCGATGACCACGATATCGAATTTGGCGACATTCTCGAAATCCTTTCGACGGACAGCAGCGTAGACGGTATCGAGTGAGCATAGCTGGGCCTTGGCCGACATCCTTTTATCTTTTCGATATTGGGCTGCCATGATGCCAAAGTCCACGCCAGCTCGCTCAAGCCCTGCCTTGAGTTGTTGAAGCAAAAGATTTCGGCAGCAGTAGATCCCGATCTTTAGATCGTTTTCCAAAGCCCACCGGATGAGTCCGATGAAAATGATTGACTTACCAGCTCCTGTCGGAGCGGCGATCACAATCTTCTCGCCATTGAGGCTTGCCTGTATTGCAGTTTGCAATGCAGTTATCTGCCATGGCCATGGATTGTCAACGCCTAGCCAGTGGCTCACATCTTGCCCGTTATCCGCTTCAACAAATCCTTGCATCGCTCAATGTCCTTTCGATCAGTATCATCTGCTGTTGAGACTAGATCGCTCAACATGCGGTAGCTTTCACCAAAACTGCGCCGCGCCCGATAGGCTGTCTGGTAATCAACTACCACGGCGCTTTCTCTAAAAAACCGTTCTTGCCACCATCTCCCATGATTCGTTCAAAGAAGTCAGGATATTCTTCTGCCACAAAACCTGCGATGACGGCGAGACGAAACTTGCCCATCTCGTCTTCGGGTGGATTGTCCTTGTTCTGATTGAGAAACCATTTGAAATAGTTCGGATTTTCATCGAACAATGCGGCGAGTGTTTTGCCCTTGTGCTTGCCGAAATCGATAACCCATCCCCCTGGATCACTGTCGATGATGATTTCAGCTGTCTCTTGCAGTTCGCTCTTGTCAGACTTTTCATCCTTTGGCTTTCCGTTGCCTGATGGTTTTGCCTTCGCCACAGGAGCCGGTTCATCCTC
>Ga0208019_1001020_pt1 | contig 15193 bp, 21 predicted proteins | sample CB_VirMetaG_5_FD_184540 | JGI IMG/M metagenome (GOLD analysis project Ga0208019, IMG submission 184540) | Freshwater to marine saline gradient viral communities from Chesapeake Bay - CB_1508_1D Viral MetaG (SPAdes) (version 4) | ecosystem: Environmental > Aquatic > Marine > Coastal | place: USA...
GCTATTACCGATTGAGTAACCGCCGCCGCCAGCAAGACTAGCTCCAGCAGCACCCATTAACATATTACCAAACATTATGCATACTCCTGCGTCATTATAGCCTGAATGTTTTCTCCAGTGTTGTCAGTAGAAATAGATACTACAATGTAATCCAATCTACTCACTGCCCCCGCAGAAGTAGCAAATGTTGGTGCTGAAGCGGCTGGAAACTTCCAACATGCGTTATAAGAAATTGCACCTGATCCTCCAGATTGAACAAAGAAAATACTACCCACTTGTCCTACTCTAGCATTAGTTGGTCTCGCCAAAGTATGTGCAGCAGTTACTGTCGTTCTAAAGTTTTGTGCGCTACCAAAATTAAGTGATACAGAAGTAACACCATCAATAGCAGTAGCATGTACAGATACAGCAGCAGACTTAGCCAGAGCAAATGTACCACCACTAAACACTACATTACCTACTACAGTTGCTGTACCACTAACATATAAATTACCACCAACTGTAACATTACTAACAGAAATATTACCAGTAATTGGAACGCCAGTAATATTAGAACCATCCCCGTAAAATGCTGAAGCGCATACCTTACTGCTTACGTGTACATCTCCCTTGACAGTTACATTCCCGCCAATAGAAACATTACCACTTGCTTGTATATTTCCAGTAATCGAAACACCGCTTTTAAATGTACCAGCACCTGATACCGTTACAGTAGATGCAAACGTACCCGCTCCAGTAGCTAACAACGCTCCGCCTACTGATACATTACCAGCAGTGTCAATATTCCCACTTACAGATACTGCGCTTTTGAATGTACCATTACCTGACACAGTAACAGTACTATTAAATAAAGCTGCGCCTACAATAGTGGCAGTTCCGCTAACATATAAATTACCACCAACTGTTAAATTAGTTACTGATACATTACCTGTTATAGCTACATTGGTTAGATTAGAACCATCTCCATAAAAAGCAGATGCACAAACTTTACTACTTACATGTACATCGCCTTTAATAGTTACATTACCACCAATGGAAACATTACCAAAAACATCTAGATTACTACTAACAGATACAGGACTTTTAAATGTAGCAGCACCAGAAACAGTAACTGTTGAAGCAAATGTACCAGCACCTGTAGCTAGTAATGTGCCACCCACTGAAACATTTCCAGCAGTATCTAAGTTTCCAGTGATTGATACACCACTTTTAAATGTACCATTACCTGATACAGTAACAGTGCTGTTAAATAATGCAGCACCAACAATTGTAGTTGTACCACTAACATACAGATTGCCGCCTACTGTTAAATTAGTTACTGATACGTTTCCTGATATACCTACGTTTGTTAGATTGGAACCGTCGCCATAAAATGCAGAAGCACAAACTTTGCTGCTAACATGCACATCACCTTTAATAGTTACGTTACCACCAATGGAAACATTACCAAGTATATCTGCATTACCACTTACTGATACAGCACTTTTAAATGTACCTGCGCCGGACACGGTAACAGTAGATGCAAATGTACCCGCTCCAGTAGCTAAAAATGTACCACCAACAGAAACATTGCTTGCCGTATCAATATTCCCACTTACAGATACTGCATCTTTAAACGTAGCTGCATTTACAACAGTTACAGTTCCAACAACATTTACATTACCAGATACTGATACATTGTTTTGAAAAGTTGCAAGTCCTACAACATTAAATGGACCGCTAACAGAAACACTTCCACCAGCATGAATAAAACCAACAACTGAAATATTTGTTGCTGTACCTAGTTCAGCTTCTACATTGGTTAGGTTTGAACCATCACCGTAAAAAAATGCAGCAGTTACATTACCATCTACATTTACATTACCACTTACTGAAACACTATTATAAAAATCAGCCGTGCCTCTTACAAACAAATTACGTTCAATACAAGCATCTGTAGAAACAAATACCTTACCACCAATAGCAAGATCGCCAGTAATATTTGAACTTGTTGCTACATTTAAAGCTCCAGCTACAGAAAGACCGCCACCAATAGAAACATTGTTAGCCATGTCTACTCTACCAGAAACAGATACGTCTCCTTTAATATGAGTACTTCCAAGAATAGTAACACTACTTTGAAGTTGCGTTGGTCCTGATACAGTTACAGTAGAACCAAACTGTGCAGCACCAGCTACAGATAAAGAAGATTGAAGGTGTGTTGCACCTACTACAGTAGCAGTACCAGATACTTGCAGATTACCACCTACAACAGCATTGCTAACAGAAATGTTTCCTGCAATAGTAGCAGTTACACCAGTAATATTAGAACCGTTACCATAAAATGCTGAAGCACATACTCTTTGATCTGAATGAATATTTCCAGTTGCAGAAACTATACCAGCAACATTTAAAACATCTCTTACTTTTACTACACTTGTTGCAATTTCAAGTGCGCTTTTTGCGCCATCACCAGTCTGTACTGGTTTAAGAGAAGTTTCTACTCCAGTATTTGAAACAGCACCACTTACAAGCATAACCTGCTTATAAGTATTTGATATAAGTTTTCCAGTTAAATTTGTCATATCGTCTGCCAATATTGTGTTGTTAAGTTATATGCTACAGTAGCTTGATCCCAGGTTAGGTTTCTACCACCAACATCGGGTCTTGGATTTAAAATAGCAGGATTGTCTCTAACATCAGGAACAGAATTTTGAGGATGATTTTTTAAATCATACTGACCTTCAAAGTCTTCTGGACATACCAACATTCCATAACTATTCATTCTCATTTGTCTATGCGGATAAACAAACCCACATATATCACACATAGCAATAGCATTTTTAGTACTTGCCATTAAACATACCTTAATCTAGGAACCAAATGCATAGAAGCTCTTTGTCTATCTTCTTCCATAGCTCTTGCAAGTAGTTCTTCATAGTTAGCTTTTAACAAAGAAATACGCCCTTCTTGAACCAAAGGTCTTTTTAAGGACATATAATAAGCTAGTCCCATAGTCAAACAAGGCAAAAATCTTTTAGGCACATCAGCATTTTGAATAGCTGATTTATTTGTATCTTGAGTTTCGCTGACAATTTCCATTTTTAAAACATCTGTAGAATTATCAGGTAAAGGCCACAAAGATAAAACAGGATTGTCTCTTTCTCTACGAATAGAATATTGACTTGGCCTACCAGTTTGAGTCTTATTAGGAATAAGTAAATATTCTTCAGAAGTAATTCTTTCAAGCCTAGTATCAGTATTATCTCTGCTTAAAACAACTTCAAGTGTATCAATAGTTGAAGCAGATAAACTATAAGAAGTTACACTTGCTGTCACAGTTTGAGAAGATACAGAAGTAGTCCAAAGAAGAATACCTCTGTTCTGCCAATCTTTTAGCATAAGATTAATGGATCGACGTGCAGAAGCAGCCTCTTGACCAAGAGTGCTTTCACCACCAATCATTTCAGTAGCTTCTTGAATAACTTCATCTATATCAAGATTAAAATTATATGTTCCAGATACAGCCATTATGTATCCTCATTTTTAATATACACCATAGAAAAGTTTGCAGAAATTAAGTTATTAGCGCCAGAAGATTCTGCCCGTACTTCTAGGTCTGTTTTTTCAGATACCGCAATCGGATAACCTATAAGAAAATCTGCAACACCGCCTGAACCAAGGGTCTGTTTCATCATAACTCGAAACACACCGCCCTGTGTACGTTGGACAATTTGAGCAGTAACGTACTGGTTAGAGTTAGTCGTACCAGTAGCAATGTTGACATGATCTAAAAATCCTGTGTACCCAGCAGGAACAGTCCACAGAGCCATCAGCGTCTGATTCTCACCAAGACTAATACGAGCATATGTCGTCCCACCGTTGGTAATGTTCAAGTTGCCAGTAGGTGCTTGTGATCCGCTGACATAGGCACGAAAGACACGAAAAAATGTCTGTGTAGTTGTAGCTGTACCAGCACCAGCAAGAGTTACTTCCTGATTAACTTCGTTGTAATCTTCATCCAAACCAAAGACTATTACCTTTACACCATTATCGTTTGCTGGTGTACCGGCATCTGTTGTTACAGTCATAGCAACGGCAGAACTAGGATAGGCGTAAATACCACCTACATCCCAGATAGTTTCTTCTGTACCATTTACATCAGGATTAAAACCAAATTTAAAAATAGATTTATGTTTATAAATTTGATTTCTAGATACCTGCAAATTAAATGGTTCGTGTATACCTCTTGCAGTTATAGATGGAATAATCATTGCCATTATGTTCTATACCTTTTTGTCTTTGCTGCTATTTTTTTAGGTTGTTTGACAAATTGTTTTCCAGCTTTTGTACCAGCCTTTTTAGCTTTTGTTGTAGCAGCATATTCTGAAGGAGTCAATGCTTTAATTGCTTTTTCTGGAAGATATCTTTCTCCTGTTTTACCAGAAGGCTTTCCAGATTTAGTACGCCATTTTTGTTTAGTCCATTTAGAAAGTTTATTAGTAGGTTTCTTTTTTCCAGAATATGTACCACCAGCATCTTTATAATATTTTACTGCAAGTTGCATAGCCCTAGCAGAATGCTTGCCACCCATTTTAGCTTTAGCTTTGGCTTTAGCAGCAGCCCATTTCTTAGGGTCACGCTTAGTAGCAGTTCCACTAGTCTTTTTTATCGGCATCACAATCCTTACATCTACAATTTTTACAGACTTCTACAGCGTTATCACTAGAATCAATGTCCTTTTTTAAGACTCTTCCACAATGACATTCATGACCACAGTTGTTACAAGTCATTACTTACCTACTTTTTTCATAGCTACACTATGAGCTTTTTTAAAAGACTTTCCTTTTTTCATTTCTTTTTTCATAGCAGACATATGTTTTTTAGTTTGTCTTTTAGCATGTTGTTTCATAATCTTTGAAGTCATTTTCTTTTAATTCCTTTTACATGCTTTTGAGATTTTGGAGGAGCCTTCTTTGATCCCCCTGGTCCAGCCCAAAAAAACTTATCTGCCCAATATGCGGGACTAGTTTTCCCCCTAGCTATATTCTTTGCATGTCTAGATTTAAAAGACTTACGAGCTTCAGAAGAATAGTTATGCCCCATTGACTGTGCGCCAAATCGAATAATCTTAACTCGCTCTCCATCCTTTACGGCAACAATACCTTTTTTAGTAGGATGCGACGGCGTTTTCTTTGGACGATTTAAACCAGACAGTCCATGCTTTTTAAGTTTTCTTTTGTCTGCTTCAGAAAGAGCCATAACTAAATATTTTCCTTATTTCTTTTTAGCCTTATTAAGAGCAATAGCAATTGCTTGTTTTCGATTAATAACTTTTTTACCCGAACTTGTTTTTAATTTTCCAGATTTATATTCACCCATAACTTTTTTTACTTTACCTGGACGTGTAATTTGTTTTTTTATTTTAGAACGGTTAATCATAGCAACTAGCTACAAGACTATTCCCATCACTACCGCCAACTTTACCGCCATGTTTTTTATACATAATCTTACCGCCTTTTCTTTTAGGCATTTGCATATCAGCCATTTCTTTTTTAGTCATATCTTGATATACAGATTTGCGATTTTCAGCTGGCGAACTTAATTTAATTTCCTGACCTACACCAATTTTATTTGGGTCTTTAATACCAGGATTAGCAGCAAGAAGTGCTTTAAGAGTTGTTCCAGATTTTTTTGCAATTTGTGAAAGCGTATCTCCAGACTTAATTTTATATGATTTATCACCACCTGACATACTAGCACCAATAGTAGCCGCAGCAATAGCAGCGCCTGTACCAGTACGCACACCTTTAGCTATATTTTGATCTTTTTTAGATACTCCTGTAAGTTTTCCAGTTTTTTTATTACGTAATGCTGTACCAGTGCGACGACCTTTTTCACCTTGTCCCATAGCAACTCTAACAATTTTTTCTGGTCTAGTCATAGATTTATTTTTAGGTTTAGCTGCTACTTTAACCGCATCTTCTTTTTTTGCAGCCTCAACAGCTTTTGAAAGTTTCTTCTGAGTTTTACTTTTAGGAACAGGAACAGGCTTACCACTTTTTGTTACAGAATGAACATCAAGTTTCATAGCATCTGATTGACTAATACGTGAAGGAGTTTTATCTAATCCCTTCATAGTTTTTTGAGGAACTTTTTTAAATCCTTGTTTCATAAGCATTTGTGCAACTTTAGGTGCAGCCATACGAATACCCTGTACTCCTGCTCCTATTGCTATTGGGACTAATAGTGGTAACGGCATAACTATTTCCTTTCTTTATAATTTATTATCTAATATTTAATCATAGGTAGAGTCTACAACTTGTCCGCCTGTCATACGATAAGTAATTTTACCACCATATTTCTTTTTAGATTTTGGGTTTTTACGAATTATTTCAAAATCTTCTGCGGTAATTTTGCCATCATTATTTGCATCAAGTTTTTTTTGGTTGCCTTTAATAGCTTTTCTATTTTGCTCTTCTACTTTAGCAGAAAACTTTCTATCAAGACCTTCGGTATAATCTGGACTATTTTTATTCATTAACTTGCTCCCTGTGTTATCGTGTTAGGACCGCCAGCAGGAGAAGCTGCAACAGCCATGTCATCCTGTCTAGTACGTCTTGATTGATTTCTAAGTGCTTGTACTGCTCCAACATATTGTTGTTGCCATATATTTAAATTATTCCAATCTTTATTAAACATAGTTGCTTCCAGCATACAACCATAAAATAAAGCATCATAGCAATACTCTGTAAAATAATTTGATGTAGTTACACTTGTTCCCGTAGCTGAAGCAAGAGCTAATGGTTGAGAAGCTGTTTGAATTTCAGCAGTAATTGAAGAAACTGGTGTTGGTACAATTTTAATTGTAGAATTATTTTTACGTGTATAATATCTTGGTGTGCCTGTAGATGCACTAACAGGCCAATAGTCATTTACATACTCTGTAGTTCTAGGCAATAAATTAGTTACGCTTGTTCCGCTACTTGTTTTATAATTAACATTACGAATAACTCGAACACGATCATTAAGAGTAATAGACCCTGCATTAGCTGAAGATACAGAAACAATTGTATACTCATCTAAACCAAAATCATCTAGGTCTTTAACCAAACGAAATTCAGCCTTCTGAACAAATTTAGGAATCTGAGAAGAAAACTCAGTTCCATCATTTTCAGAAGTTTTAATAATATCGTCTTTAAGATCAGCGTAATTAGGCATTATTAACCACAAAAAACTGTTAGACTGGCACCATCGGTAGGTGCAGATACAGATACAACACCATACACAGGTGTTCCAAATTCACTAATATAAATATCTGTTGATTCGTTTGCAGCTACATTAAATACAATTGCTGAACCTTCAGCAGTTTTATTAGAAATCTGCCGTTGACCTTTAATTGTAAAAGTACCGGCAGCACTAGCAAGCGCATGAATAGATACAATACGAGTAGTCGTTGGAGTTTGTCCTGAAGAACCATTGTTTCCAACAGTGTTACCCGTTTCAACAAATGTCAATACAGCATCTCCGGTAGCAGTTGCAGCTTTAATATTAGTACTCATGTCATCTCCTTTAAAAGAATGGGAGAGTAGCCGTAACTACTCCCCCTCTCTTTAGACTTAGGACGAACCAGCGTTTCCGAAGAAACCACGCCAATCAGAGACACCGAAGCTATAACGCTCACGGGCTTTGAAGCGAAGGTTGCCAGTATCAAAGTCAGGCTCCATCTTCGTCTGAAGCGGAGAACGAACAAACATCTTCGTGCCATTCGGAACATCCGTTTTAACGAAGAAGGCATTCGTGTCAGTAAACCGACGATTGATAAAGAAACCTTCCGGCAGCATACCCATGTGACGGGTAGCATTGATGGCATTCGTATTCGGGTTAGCCGAACCAGCACTCGTCTGAGTGTTGCCAGGGCTAGACAGAATGCGAGACGCAATCGCCCAGGAATCAACCGGAATATGCAGAGAAACTGCACTCGCACCAATAAGAATACCACGATCATCCTTCAACTTTTGAATGTTCGTAATAGCACTCTCAAGAGACGCTTCCGTCAGGTCAGCCGCCGAAAGAAGGTTAGACTGATTACCATCCGAAATAGTCGGGTGCGAAGCCGAGAAGAACGCAGCACCATCGCCAATGGTATCACTGAAACCATTATTGAAAAGGTTAGCCGCCTTTACCTGCTTGGTGTTAGCCATAGCACGGGCAAGTCCTCTGGCACGAATCTTGGCAAACGTATCATAAAGATTGTCTTCCATAGCTTCTTCAGTAACGGCAAACGCCAGGGCAACAGTCTCGTGTGAGTAACGAGCGGTGTAGCTTTCCTGTGCGCTGTCATAACTGACGCCAGCACCTTCACCCTTAACCGGGGCAGTACCAAAACCAGTAAACAGTACTTCTTCTTCAAAAGCACGGTCCGAATTTTCAACATCATAAAGAGAAGCATGTTCGTCATTAACTTCTCCATACTCCATTCCAAATACAGCATTAAGGCCAGGAAGGAGTTGTTTGCTAATACTAGCTCTATTAATAGCCATTATAAATCCTCCCTATTAAGCCGTAGTTGAAACAGATGCAGTGACGTAACGGTCACGGTGCATGTTCAACCAGCATTCAACAATCGGATACGCATCGGAATCCTTTTCGTCAGGATACTGAGCCTTACCGATAACACGAACCTGCGCCACAGCTTCCGTACCAGACGCACCATCCAGATAATAGCTGGACTGACCAGTGGTCGTGCTACCGGAAGAAGCCGTAGAGCTAACCGTAACATTGTAGTTTTTAACAGGAAGCAACTCAGCCGCAGAAAGCGAAAGAGAAGCTTGAATGTAATAAGTCTGATCAGGATCAGTAATTACAAAAAATTTAACGTCCGTGGCACTAGTCCCACCCGGCCAATACCGAGAAAACTTCTGCTCACCGTTTTCCACATACTGGCAACCCATAAAAACACCAGAGGGTTTTAGGGTCGTAGCAACATACGGCGTAATCGTCGTAAGGCCAGCACCGGGAAGAACAAACGGATCACCAGTATAAATACTGTTGGTAGGCGATCCAGCCATACCAGTAGAAGTCAACTCAATAGTATCGGTAACAGCTTCATTATTGTAAGCTCCACCTTTTTTACGAGCAGGAATGAAACCACGAAATGCTTTAGTAGTAGACATGTTTCATCTCCTTAATTAATAGGAATCAGTCCTGAAAAGAGGGCTGTCTTCCTTTTGTTACAACAGAACGACTAGAGTTAGTTACAGGCATACTTGCTAAACGAGAATCAGAATTATTCATTAGCTGAGAATTTACAGCATCCATCATTTCGTTAGCTTTGTTTTCATAAAACTTTTGTCTAGCCATAGCTTTTTTAGCTGGCATTTTAGCAAGGGCAAGATCACCTCGACTTACCGTTCCCTCATACCTGCCATCCTCTCTCACGAAAGAGGAGATTGCCATCTCTGGTACTTCTTCTGGAGAAACAAACACCCAGCCTTCTTGCTGACGTTTGCCTACATTTGTGTAGTCATCTTGGCCCCTGAAGGAGACTCGTATCCAACGTAAAGCCAAATTCTCTGCATGAAACCTTTCTTTAACAGCTTCAGGAATTGCAAGAGCATCTGGCTCTTCAAACGACCATTCTTCTTCTCGTTCAAAATTTTCTCTTTGATTGCTCATACGTGATTCATTTCGTGTCATTTTTTCCTCCACGCTTATGTAATATCAGTGTACTCACCGTCCGCTCTAGTTACCTTTAACTTTTCGGCTGCGTACTGTTCAAGTGGTATACCCCATTTATTTGCAAGTCTAACATCTTCCTTAGAAAGTTTGACTTTTGAACCGGAGTTTGGAGACGAGCGTGAAGCCCCCGAAACTACTTGAGAAGGTTGTAACGTGTTATCCTCCGCACGGACTGAAGGTTGAGTAAAAGCACTTGCTAGTCTTTTATCAATCTCCATGTAAAAATCATCTTCGTTAGGATCGTATCCTTCTGACTTTAGCTCTGCATCAAGTGCTAATGCAGCAGCAGTTTTAATTGTGTCTTGACCGAACCAATCATTTCGTTCTGCCCACTCCTGGGCTTTAACATCAATTACTTGAGACTGTCTTGGTTGTTGTTGTTGAACTTGATTGTTTTGTTCTTCATTAACCCTTTGTTGTCTTTCAGTACCTGCTTTAAGTTGACGAAGAGTTTTCAAATCTGATTGTGCATTATTTAAAATTTCTTGCGCTTCTAAAACTTTTTGAGTTTCATTATTTTCAAAAGCTTCAGCATACGCATCTTTTGCCAATCTAATTGTTTTTTCTAAAGCCTCTTCATTTGCAGCAATACTTCTGTTTGTAATTGAATATACTTCATTATTCTTTTGTTTTAAATTATTTTGAAGTTCTTCGTTCTGAGCTAAAAGAGATTCAATCTGTTCATCTCTTTCTTTTCTTTGACGAATAAGCTGTCTAATTCTTTTTTCAGCACCTTTAGTTTCAATTCCGTCAAGTTCTTTTGGAACATCCTCAGACTTTTGTTCTTCAATAGGTTCCGATTCTTGTACTGTAGGTTTTGATTCTTGTACTTCAGGTTCTTCCTCAAGTTCAAATTCTACTTGTTCTTGTTCTTCATTATTGGGAATAGAAACATCTTCCCAATCATCTTCTGTATTATTATTCATTTTTTTCTCCGTTGCTAACGACACAAACGTATTTACGTTATATATTATTATAACACATAAATGTTAATTTCACAAATCAACTTGACGCTTTTGATAAATTAAATGTTGGGTCAAGGTCTTTTGGGTCTTCAACACGCATTATAATCTGATCATCAAATAAAAGAATTAGTCTAACTCCTTTATAAAATAACTTAGTTCCAGTATGTTTACCGTAACACACATAGTCCCCTTTGTTGCACCACGCACCATTAGGAAACTTATCTACTTCTTTATATGCCAAGTCTCCAAGAGCTAATACCTGACCTACAGTAGTAAGGTAAGACATATCGTCTCTTGTCGAATCAGGAATAAAAATTCCACCCTTGGTAATACTTTTAACAGATACAGGACGAACTAAAACGTGAAACCCCGGCAAATTTGGAAGTGGCGAGGGATCAGGAACTTCATCCACATCTGTAATCCATAAATCATTTTTAACCGCCCCACCCAATTCTAATTGCTGCATTTAGTTAGTCATCCTCCATATGTAATCGTTTTCTAACAATATCTTTTAAATTATCTCTGGCCCATTCTATTCCGTGAATGGAACCTACTATTTGCCTGTAGTGTGAAAAATCTTCAGCAATGCCAGACCCAAGAGAAGTTCTTAGTCTGTCAATTTCTTTATTAAACTCTACTGCAATCTCATCCCAAATTTCCATTACTTACTTTTTTTGGAATCAGAAATCTTCCAAGAATTTTCGTCCCACTTGTTAAGTGCGCTGCGAATATTTCTGGAACCAGTAACATCCATGGCATACGGATCACCAAAACTCTTATCGGTTTCCTTTACATGCGTAGGATATCCTTTACCCTTCTGCATCATTTCTCATCTCCTTAAATTGACTGTCTGCTAGTTTAATTAAATTCTCAAGAGCAACTTCATCCATTTCTTTGTCATCGTCCATTTGTTTTTTCAACATGTCAACAAAAACTTTAACATATTCTTTTTTATCTGCTAGATCAAGTTTGCCTTCTTCAATTTCAAGTTTAGTTCTAAGTTCAGCTTCTTTCATAGCTTCTTTAGATGCTCTGTTTTCTTCAGCTTGTTCTTCTCTAGACTTAGACTGGGCCGCTGCTTTAAGCATATCAATAATCTGACCAGTCTCTTTCATTTCAAGTTCTTTGTTCTTTAGTTCAAGTTCTGCTGCATCAGAAGCTGTCTGTGCTTGTATTTTGGTTTGTTCAAGTTGTACCTTGGCTTGTTCAAGGGCAACAAGCTGCTGCTCTGGTGACTGCGCTTGACCAGCAGCCATGTTAGCATTCATGACTTGTTGCGCTGCCTGGGCTAGTGCCATCTCCGTAACAGTAGGTGTAATCTGAGAAGGATCAACCTGTTGCAACATTTGTTGCGCTACACCATTCATTTGTTCCTGATACTTCATTACAGAATGCTCTTGAATATTAGCTTGAAGAATAGGTGAAATTCTTTGCATAATAGGATTACCACCATTAGCTGGGTCTTGCAGGTAAGCCATCTTTACCTGTATGTGAGCATCATGGTTCTGTCCTGGAAAAGCAGAAATAGGCAATCCTTTAGTAGCAGCCATAATATCTGAAACAGGATCAAGTGGCTGTGGTTTAATCTTTGGTGGAATAATCTCATCTACGTTTGGCATGTTGGTTGCATTTAGAATTGTTCTGTTAAGAACTTCCATATTAAACATACCAGGAGGAGATTGCTGTGCCATTTGAAGAACCATGTTAGATAACATAATACGATGAGCATTGCTAGGAATATTAGGATCGGATACTGGAATAATATCAATACGACCATCAAAATCATTTTTAAAAATACTACGACTTTCAAAAGGAACATCATATGGATATTCATTAGGAAGATAGTCATAGTCAATTCTAGCTAAAATTCTAAATTCATCTTTCTGAGATTTATGTAATCTTTTGTGTACGGCACTAAAGAATTTACTGGAGGCTTCCAACAAAGCCATAGTAGTACCAACGGGTCCATAGGAGGCAGCATCAGAAATAACTTGTTCTGTGCTGTCCGCAAACTTCTGACCAGCAGCAGTTACGAAATTCAACATCTGGAAAAGAACAGAGGAAGGCTCTTTATAAGGAAGGGAAACAATAGCCTTTGACAAATCCATTCCAGTTGCCTCAACCTCCTTGAACTCGCCGGGAGAAATAGGTTCGTTGTCACCAACGACTCTAACTCCCTTGGCCTTAAATCCTCCTGGTAGATTTGCAAATTGCCCTGCATCTATTAATGATCTCATTGCAGCAGTAGCACTCATGGTCAAATTACCAAGGAAGTGGATTAGGCCCAAACCGTAAAAACCAAAACCAGGAACAAATCTGTAATGCACAAAATGGCTAATCTTTTCTTTGTTCACGTCATTCTGTTTATAGTTTCTACGAATACTTAAAACTTTTCTAGATTCTTTTTCTACTGTTACAATGTACGGAAGATTTTCATCGTCTTCGATATCCATGTAGCAGTGCTGTTCAAGAAGAACATATTGTGGATCATGGTCATATGCAGGAGACAATCCAATAATTGTATCCATCTTTTCACTAAAAGATGTTGTTGGATTAGAAGAGGGTTCTATTAAATCTACATCATTATAAATTCCTGCACGAATATCTTTATTAAGTTCTACAGGACTGCGATAAATTACATGCGTATACCTATCAGCATTTGATAGGTCTGTAGCATAGTAAGACACATAGAACTGATCAATAGGAATAAATTCAGACTTAGGACGCTTAACGGTAGCATCATAGTATAGCTTTTTAAATGCGGACCCAATCAACGGCAAATGAAAAAGCATTCTTTCAAATTCATCAAAGTACTCAGGCATCTGTTCCGTAAGTTGATAGTTCATGAAGTTTTCAACTCTATTTGCCTGTAGCTCTTTTTCTGCTGTAGTCTTGCCAAGTATTTGAGCTTTTACTGGACCCTTTGATGGGAATAGTTCGTTAGAAGCTTTTGATTGAAACTTAACAGCAGACTCAATAAGAAGAGGATGCACGGCTGTACATGCACCCTCAAAAGGTTCGGAACCTTGTTCTAATTTTAAACCAAGAAGGTCGAAGCCTCTTTCAAACATAGACTCCCATTCTGACCTAGAGTCTTTATCAGCTTCATAATTGTCAATAACATTCTGAGCAATGTCATCTAGTTCGCCTTCTTCCATAGTATCAGCAAGATTGCCATACCATTCAGAAATTTCTTCTGAGGCTTCCATCTCAACATTTTCACTAAAGTCTACAATAACACCACCATCATCCGTTACCTCAAAGGTAGCAGGAATGTCATTGTTATCTTCTACTTCAAGAGGTACAATCTCAGCAGTCTCTTGAGGTATCATATCATATGGATTTTTTTCTGTAGCCATTAAACATTCCGAGTTAAACTATCTGATGTATTAGGATAAAGAAGATCAGCTAAATATTCTTGATATGCACTAGGTTTAATTTTTTCTTTTTCAGCAGCCTTCACTTCTTCTTCCTCTTCTTCTTCTTTGGGTGCTTCTGTTACCGCTTCTCTTTTCTTTGGTATAATAGATTCATTACCACCATCTTGGGGAGACAAGTCTCCAAGCTGACCAGGAGCAAGTTGAAGATCACCGTTAGCCTGTACTAAATAGTCAAATCCAGTTGCAGGATCAGTAGCTAAACCAATAATAGTTGCACCTGTTGCTTTTTCAGCAACAGACTTTGCAATAGAAAGCGGCCCTGGAGTCGCAACATTAGCTGCGAATTTTATCAAATTATCCATTGTACCTATTTCACGTACATTTGTTAAAAGTCCTGCATCCCTATGAGATTGCAGAACACCTTTTTCTTGTGGCGTAAGTTCTCTTAAAGGATTCAAGCTGCTAAGTACATCTCCAACACGTTCAAAAAATCCTGGTTCTGGTTCTGCTTGAAATTCTCCAGGTTCATCAAAAGGCCCTTCAGCCTCTTTATCTGCTTTCTCTTGTTCTTTTCTCTTTTTAGCTGCTGCTTCATTTATAGCATTCGTGCGGTCTGCAAGAACACCTTCTAAAGTTCCCATAGGACCACCAAACTGATATCCATCACTATACCCAGAAGATAGTGCCGCTGCTCCACCAGGAGTTCCTATTGCTGCGGCTAATGCCGCCATAGCATCTTCGTTACTTAGTCCTCTATTTTTTAACGAATTATAATAAGAGTAGTATTCTTGTGGTACACCTTGTTTAGTAAGTATATCTAGAGTAGCAGCAATATTACCTATGTCTGATCCTTGAGGACCGGCATAAGGACCAATAGCATCATAGGCATACGTGCCATCTAAACTAAAACTTGGACCTGCTCTAGACCATGCGGCTTCTGCATTAGCTTCAGCTTCTGCCGCCATTGCATTTTGTTCTGCTGCATATTCAGCAGCAGCTAGCGCATCCTGGTATGAAGTGTCTTCATCTGATAGTCCGTCATTGCCGTCTGTGCCACCGTCTGTGCTTCCAGTACCTGTCATTCCTGTATCATCAAAACCACTATCACTATAACTTCCATAATAAAAC
>Ga0208019_1001023_pt1 | contig 15171 bp, 16 predicted proteins | sample CB_VirMetaG_5_FD_184540 | JGI IMG/M metagenome (GOLD analysis project Ga0208019, IMG submission 184540) | Freshwater to marine saline gradient viral communities from Chesapeake Bay - CB_1508_1D Viral MetaG (SPAdes) (version 4) | ecosystem: Environmental > Aquatic > Marine > Coastal | place: USA...
TTACAAAGGCGGTTCAAATTTTGATACTGTTTTTTGGAATACAGCAACAAACAAATGTAAAAAAGAGTTATCAAAAAGTGATAGATATAAACAACAAGAGTTATATTTGAAAAATATGTCTAGAGAACAGATAGAGCAAGATTATGTAATTAGAGAATTTGGTTCATTGGTATGGAGTTCTTGGGATAAAAATTTTGGTTATAAAAATATGATTACTAAAAATGATAGTTTGGAATGGTAATGTCTTTATATTCTATCAATCATAATTTTTGTTTTATTCGTGTTCCAAGAACTGGAAGCACAACTGTATTCAGAGCAATAAGAAAAGCATATGAACAAAAACAAGGCGATTTTTATGATATGCAATGGGAGGATGAAACAATGCCTTGGATTGGTGGTCCCAATAATAAAAATTTAATAAGAACTAAACAAATACATCCTCCAGCTATACAAATAAAAGAAAAATTAAAAGATAAATGGAAAAATATAGAGTCTTTTGGTTGTATAAGAAATCCATGGAGATGGTTTGTATCTGTATGGGAATCTAAACATTGGCATGATGGGGAGTATGAAAATTTTTATGATTTTGTTATTAATAAAAAACAAACACCAGTTGATTGGTTGATAGATGAAAACAAAAATATTATTGTTAAACATGTATTCAAAACTGAAAATATAAATGAAGATTTAAATAATTTTTTATCTAGTATAAATCAAAATATTGTTATTAATAAAAAATTTAATGAAGGTGTGTACAATAATCCTCCTTATGAATACTTTGTACAACATCCAGAATTAATTGATTATATTGCCAATAAATGTTCGCGAGAAATTGAGTTGGGGAATTACAAATATGATTTACAGTGAAAAAGGTATAATGTTAGAATCAGAATTTAAAAACGAATCGTGTTATTTTTCTGAGTACATACCAAGTATACCACAACAAAAAAATGATTGTTTTAGTAAAGATGAATGTGATTATCTTTTAAATTTTTTTAACAATAATAAAGATAAAAAATATTCTCCTGGATTAATTGGGGATATTTATGATAAAAACATTCGTAGCGTTGATACTGTAGATTTGTCATTCACAAGTGATAACGAATTTATCTATAAAAAAATTATTGCAAACTGCTGGAACACAAATAATCACTGGTGGAATTTTCAATTATCTGGAATAGAACAACAATTTCAAATTGGAAAATATACGAAATCTAAAAAAGGAAAATATGTAAAGCATGTAGATGTAAATCAAACACAACGATTTACTAGAAAATTATCAGTTGTAATACAGTTAACTGATTCAAATAAATATGAGGGAGGAGATACTTTTTTATATTACAAAAAAGACCCTGAAAGAATATGTAAAGAAAAAGGATCAATGACAATATTTCCTAGTTATACATTACATGAAGTTACAGAAATTACTAAGGGAACTAGATTTGCATTATTTGGTTGGATATATGGACCATTTTGGAAATGAAAAAAATTACAGAAAAACACATTGAACAATTTAAAACTAAAAAATATATTAAGTTTGAAAATGTATTAGACAAAAAAATATTATCAGTAGCTAAAAACTATTATGATATAAAATTTAACAAAATAAAAGAGTATCATGTGACAACACTATCTGACGATGTTGTTGGTCCATATAATAATAATTTTTACGCTGATCCTTTAAGTGAAAGTTTGCTTTATGAATTATTACCTTTTTATAAAAAATTATCTGGGAAAGATTTAATTCCAACTTATTCGTTTGCAAGATTGTATAAAAAAGGTCAATTTTTAAATTCGCACATAGATAGACCAGCTTGTCAATTTTCTCTTACTTTATGCATTTATTCAAATTTAAAAAATCCATGGCCAATATTCATTGAAGATGAAGGATGTAGTACTAGTTCAAATGAAGCTGTATTCTATAAAGGATGCGAATTAAATCATTATAGAAATACTTTAAACGAAGATGCTAGCATAGTTCAGTTGCATTTACATTATGTAGATAAAAACGATGATTTTTATAATAAATTTGTGTTTGATGGTCGACCTGGAATTGGAATGCCTTATAATAGTGTAAATTTAAACGAACGGTATAGAGATTATATAAGTGAAAATGGTGAATGGTTAACAAAAGAACTTTATGAAAAAAAGAAACTTCAGTCATTATAAATAATAAAAAAATGACTGGAGTATACACATGGCAGTCCCAGCTACAAGAGAACAATTCAAATCCTATTGCCTTCGTCGTCTTGGCGAGCCAGTTATCGATGTTAATGTTGATGATGAGCAAGTTGAGGATCGTATTGACGAAGCACTAAAGTATTATCAAGATTATCATTTTGATGGCACAGAAAGAATTCTTGTAAAGCATGTAATCACAGCTTCTGATAAAACTAACGGCTATATTACTCTTTCAAATTCAATCATCGGTGTCAATTCTATACTTGACGTTGGTCAAGCAGCACAATCTTCTAATCTATTCAATATTCGTTATCAAATTCATCTTAACGATTTATTTGATTTATCAGCAAGTTCATATGTTCCATATGTGACAGCAATGCGGCATGTTGAATATCTTGAAGAGTTATTTGTTGGTAAGAAACCAATTCGTTACAATCGACATGTAAATAGACTTCATATCGATATGGATTGGACTAATGATGTTACTACTGGTGAATATATTATTGTTGATTGCTATTCAATTACAGATCCATCTACCTATACTGATGTATGGGGTGATCGTTGGTTAGCAAGATATGCAACAGCGTTGATTAAGCGCCAATGGGGTTCAAATATCACAAAATTTGAGGGTATGCAACTTCCAGGCGGTTTAACATTCAATGGTAACAAAATCTATGATGATGCTGAAAGTGAAATCCAAAAACTTGAAGAGGAAATGATTGTAAGTTATAGTTTACCTGTTCAAGATATGATCGGATAGTATCGTGCCAACTAATGTATATTTTAATAACTTTTCATATGCCAGAGAACAAGATTTAGTTGAAGATTTAACTATTGAATCAATTAAAATCTATGGTCATAATGTAAAGTATATTCCCAAAACTGCAGTGAGAAATGATCCTCTCTTTGGAGAAGATACTCTCAAAACATATAATGATGCTATTGACCTTGAAATGTATATTAAGAATGTAGAGGGGTTTGAGGGTGAGGGTGATTTTCTTTCAAAGTTTAATCTTGAAATCAGAGACCAAATTACTTTAACAGTTGCAAGAAAAAGATTTGATCAATCAAGATCAGAAAGACTTACGACAGAAGTTGGTTATAGTTATCTTCAAGAAGAAGCTGATACAAATACTCCATCACGCCAGTTTCTTTCAACCTCAGCAAACACTTCTCTTTTCGGTGTTACTTTAGAGACTGCAACTGCTGAGGGGTATTCAATCACAACAAATAGACCAACTGAAGGAGACTTGATCTGGTTTCCTATGGTCGATAAGTTATTTGAAATTAAATTTGTAGAACACGAACAAGTATTTTATCAGTCTGGTAGACTACAAACATATGACTTGCGTTGTGAGTTATTTACATACAGCAACGAAAGAATCGATACTGGTATCTCTGATATTGATGCGATTGAAGATAATCTCAGCACTGATATTCTTACAAATGAAATGTTACTTGAGGATGGTGAAAAACTACTAATTGAACAAGGTGGTTCATTGATGCAAGAGTATCGAATTGAAGGAAATCAACCTACTGCAAATAATGAATACTTCCAAAGTAATGACCCAATCTTTTCTTTATCTGCAGTTATTGACTTTAGTGAATCAAATCCCTTCTCAGAAATTGATAGGTATTAATTATGTTTGGGCAACAATACTATCACGGCGCAATTCGAAAGTATGTCATTGCATTTGGTAACTTATTTAATGATATTTACGTTCAGCGATTAAATTCAAGTGGCGTAAGAATTCAAACATTGGCTGTGCCACTAGCATATGGTCCAAAAGAGAAATGGCTTGTTCGTTTAGTACAAGATCCTAATCTTGATCAAGATGTAGCAATTACTTTGCCTCGCATGGGATTTGAAATTGTATCAATGACTTATGCTCCAGCAAGAAAACTTTCTTCTACTTTAAAAAATGTTCGTTTAAAAACATCTGATTATAATAGAATTGAAACACAATATGTCCCAGTGCCATATGATATTAATATTTTATTGTCGGTGTTTGTAAGAAATGCTGATGACGGTGCTCAAATCATTGAACAAATTGTTCCATATTTTCGCCCAGAATTTACAACAAATGTTCGTTTAATTCCAGAGATGAATATAGTTATTGATACGCCTGTAGTACTTCAAGATATTTCAATTGAAGATACTTACGAGGGTGATTTTGATACAAGAAGAGCTTTGATTTATAATCTAAACTTTAGTGTAAAAGCATATCTGTACGGACCAGTTACAAACTCTGGTATTATCAAAAGAGCAATTACAAATGTTCATGGAGATATTCCAGCTGACTCATCTATTATTGAAAGAATTACAATTACACCAGCACAGTATGCAAATGGTTCTCCATTAATTGCTCCATCGGCAAATGCTTCGCTATCAGTAGGTATAAATCAAATTTCAGCAAATTCGGATTATGGATTCTCATTAGACATTACATCAGATCAACAAACAATTATAACATCAAATCCTGGTAGGAATGATGTTGCAGGAACTTAGTTATGAAAACAAATATGGAAAAGAACATGGAAGAAATTTTTAATCTTCCGGAAAATACAAAACCGATTATCGAAGCAATTGATGAATCTAGACTTACACCAACGTCAAAACCTCAATTAAATGATGATGACATTATGAGTGATTATCAATATGCTAGAGAGAATCTAAAAAATATTATTGATTCTGCACAAACTTCAATAGAGGATCTTGCTTCGATTGCTGCAACATCGGAGTCTCCAAGAGCATATGAAGTCCTGTCTGGTATGATGAAAACGATTGTTGATGCAAACAAAGACTTACTAGAATTACAAAAAAAAGTAAAACAGTTAAAAGACGAAAGTCCATCTAAACCTTCCAATGTTACAAATGCTTTATTTGTTGGCAGTACAAGTGAATTGCAGAAGTTAATTAAAAACTCTTAATCATTGATAGACTACAAAGTCTATTATACCTTTATTTTGAAAAAAGTCAATAGATATGTCAGACTTATATTTAAATAACCCACAATTAAAAAAGGCATATGTTCCTCTTGAGTGGACGGCTGAGCAAGTCAAAGAGGTTATAAAGTGTTCAAAAGATATTGGATATTTTATTCGAACATATGTTAAGATTATCAATCTTGACCGTGGATTAATTGATTTTGAAATGTATCCGTTTCAAGAAGAAATGGCAGAGACTATTGCGGATAATCGTTTTACTGTTATTAAAACATGTCGTCAGGCTGGCAAGACAACAACTTCAGCCGCAGTAATTCTCTGGCATGTATTGTTTAATGATAGTTATACAGTTGCTATTCTTGCAAACAAACTATCCACGGCTCGCGAGATCCTTGCTCGTGTACAAAGAGCATATGAGTATCTACCAAAATGGCTACAGCAAGGTGTAATTGTTTGGAATAAAACAAATATAGAACTTGAAAACGGTAGTCAGATTATTGCATCATCGACTGCATCGAGTGCAATTCGTGGTTATTCTATTAACTTTCTATATCTTGATGAGTTCGCTTTCGTACCTCGTAACATTCAAGATGACTTCTTTACTTCAGTATATCCTACAATTATTTCTGGTACAAATACCAAAGTTGTAATTACTTCGACTCCAAATGGATTTGACTTATTCTATAAGATATGGACAAACTCTGTAGAGAATCGAAATGAGTATGCAAATTTCTCAGTTAACTGGTGGGATGTTCCTGGCAGAGATGAGAAGTGGAAAGAGAAAACAATTGCAAACACCAGCGAGGATCAGTTTCGTCAAGAGTTTGAAGCCGAGTTTCTTGGTTCATCAAATACTTTAATATCACCAAATGTATTGAGAAGAATGACTTTTAAAACTCCGATATCTACATTTTATGATGGTAGTTTAAGTATATACAAAGAACCAGAAAAAGATAAAAATTATTTTTGTATTGTAGATACAAGTAGAGGCACTGGAATTGATTATTCAGCATTTATAATTGTAGATACAAGTTCAGTTCCGTACGAAGTAGTTGCATGTTACAAAAATAATATTATTGATCCATTGATATATCCAGAAGTAATATATAATGTGATTAAAAATTATAATCATGCATTTACACTCGTTGAAATCAACGACAACGGTCAGCAGATTGCAGACATTCTGCACAATGACCTTGAATATGAAAACATAATCTTTACCGCTGTAAAAGGCAGAGCTGGTCAGGTAATCGGTGGTGGATTTGCATCCACTGTTCAACGAGGTGTTCGTACCACAAAACAAGTAAAGAGAATCGGTTGTGCCAATGCAAAGACTATGATCGAGAAAGATAAAATTATATTAAATGACTATCATCTTGTGAATGAGTTATCAACTTTCATACAAAAAGGAACTTCATATGAAGCTGATATGGGTTCTCATGATGATCTTATCATGTGTGTGGTCTTATTTGCATGGGCAACAAACCAAACATTCTTTAAAGATTTGACTGATACAGATTTTAGAAAAAAATTACTTGAGGATAGAGAAAAACTTATATCAGATGATGTTCTTCCGTTTGGGTTCATAGATGACGGTAGCGACTTTCAAAATGAGAATATAATAAATAATTCAAATGAACTGTCATTTTTGAATAACGATACAAACAACAAATGGTGGTCTTGGTAATTATGGTATTTTATAAATAATCATGTAATTATTTTTTTACTAAAGAACCCCGTATACGAGGAGAATGATCAATGCCTTTTCAAGTATCACCAGGTGTTAATGTAAGTGAAATCGATCTTACTACTGTCATTCCCGCTGTTTCTACGACAGAAGGAGCAATTGCTGGTCGTTTCCATTGGGGACCAGCAGACAAGAGAGTATTAATCGATTCAGAAAGCACACTTGCCTCACAATTTGGTAAGCCAGATAATAATAACTATCAAGAATGGTTTACTGCTGCAAACTTTCTAGCTTACGGCAACGCACTCTATGTTTCACGTGTTCTTAACGGTGCAAATAATGCTACTGCCTCTGGCAATACATCAATTCTAGTTAAGAATGACGACGATTACGAAAATAACTATTCATCAGGAGTCAGTGGCTCTGGTGACTGGACTGCAAAGTATCCAGGAACACTAGGCAACTCACTTAAAGTATCTGTTTGCGCTTCAAGCGCCGCATGGCAAAACGTAATTTCAACACCAACCTTTACACTCACTGCAGATAGCACAACTGTAACTGCCAGTGCTAACGTAGCTTCATTGGTTGTTGTTGGTGATAGTCTTGTTCATGCTAACTCAACTGTTAATGTTGATGTTAAAATTTCCGCAATTGCTGCTAACGGTACTTCACTAACCGTAACGACTGCACCAAAGAACGTAGACCTTGGTGGGGCATCACTTACAACAACTGCTGGTGATGTCAAACGTCGTTGGGAATATTACAATTTCTTTGATGCTGCTCCAGGCACATCAACATATGCAACTCGCAATGGTGGTTCAGGCGATGAACTCCATATTGCTGTAGTTGATGAAGATGGTGATATCACTAGCGTTCGTGGGCAAGTAATCGAAAGATTCTCTGCCGTTTCTCGCGCTAATGATGCACTCGCTACAGATGGTACATCTAACTATTATAAAGAAGTTATCAACCAAAGGTCATCTTGGCTATGGTGGGCTTCTCACGTAGACAACATGACATCTGCTGGTGGTGCTGCTTCTTCAACATTCGTAAACAGCACAAATATTCCAACCACAGTTTCATTATCTGGTGGTTCTACAGGCGCTGCACCAACGAATGCACAACTAATTAATGGTTATAACTACTTCCAATCTGCTGAAGATGTTGATGTTTCGTTTATCTTAGGTGGCGATTCAAATTCTACCCTAGTAACACACATCATTAATAATATTTGCGAAACACGACTTGATTGTATCGGTATATTCTCTCCTGAATCTGCTGATGTTGTAAACAACTCTTCATATGCTGGCAAAGAAGCAGAAGATGCTATTGCGTTTCGCGATACGCTACCATCATCATCTTATGGTGTAATGGATGGTGCTTGGAAGTATCAATACGACAAGTACAGCGATGTATATCGTTATGTTCCAATGAACGGCGACACAGCTGGTCTTATGGTTCGTACCGATACAACTCGTGACCCATGGTTCTCACCAGCTGGCTTCAATCGTGGTAATGTTAAGAATGTTGTAAAACTTTCTTACAATCCAAAGAAAGCTCAAAGAGATCTTCTCTACAAAGCTGGTATTAACCCAGTAGTAACATTCCCAGGTCAAGGCACAGTACTCTTTGGTGACAAGACACTTCTTGCCAAACCAAGTGCTTTTGATAGAATTAATGTTCGTCGTCTCTTTATCGTCCTTGAAAAGGCAATCTCAACTGCTGCTAAGTTTACTCTCTTCGAGTTCAACGATGCATTCACACGGTCACAGTTCCGTAACCTAGTTGAGCCATTCCTTCGCGATGTTCAAGGTCGTCGTGGTATCTATGACTTCAAAGTTGTTTGTGATGAAACAAATAATACAGGCGAAGTCATTGATAGGAATGAATTTGTTGGCGATATCTACATTAAACCTGCTCGTTCAATTAACTTCATTCAACTCAACTTCGTTGCTGTACGTACCGGTGTTGACTTTGAAGAAGTAGTTGGTCAGTTCTAATATAAATAAATAAAAGGATATTAGGAGAATAAAATGGCATTTAATGTAAATGAATTTCAAGGGCAAATGGTTGGAGGCGGTGCTCGCCCCTCCCTATTTGAAGTATTCCTCACGAATCCTGTGAATTCTTCCGCTGACGATAAAGTAAGGTTTATGTGTAGAGTTGCACAGATTCCTGGAACAACTCTTTCTTCAATTCCCGTTTCATACTTTGGTCGCCCAGTTAAGTTTGCTGGCAACCGTACATTCGAAGATTGGACTGTGACAATCATCAACGACGAAGACTTTTCAATTCGTAGTACACTAGAAGAGTGGGTGCAGAATATCAACAGCACACAAGGTAACATTCGTCTGGCTGGTGCTAACCCAGAGGCTTATAAGTCACAAGCTCAAGTGGTTCACTATGGTAAGCAAGGCAATGTTATACGCGAATACAAATTTGTTGGTATGTTCCCAACAGTAATTGCTCCAATTGATCTTGATTGGGGTAATGCTGATGCTATCGAAGAATATAGTGTAACCTTTACATACGATTACTTTGTGGTTGACAATGCATCTTCATTTGCTGGTGCAATCAACTTATAATACAAGTTACATATAAAAATAAAAAGGGGAGCTGCGGCTCCCCTTTTTTTGTATTCTAAATGATTATAAATAATAAAAAACTACTTCACACAAATAGGATGATATAATGGCTGAACTTTTTGGATTTACTATTGCTCGTAAAAAACAAGAGCAAGAACAACAAAATTTACCATCAATTGTTTCACCAACTCAAGAAGATGGGTCTATTGAAGTAGCACCAGGTGGTGCATATGGTACTTATATTGATCTTGAGGGTAAAGCAAAAAATGAAGGCGATCTTGTAACAAAATATAGAGAGATGGCAATACAACCAGAGTGTGATTCAGCAATTCAAGATATTGTAAATGAAGCAATTATTGTTGATGAGCAAGATGGACCTGTAGAAATTGTTTTAGATAAACTTGATTATACAGAATCTATTAAGAATAAAATTCGCGAAGAGTTTCAATATTTATTGAAGTTGCTTAATTTCAATAATAACGCATATGAAATTTTCCGCAAGTGGTATATTGATGGTAGATTATATTATAACATTGTAATTGATGAAAAAAATCCAAGATCAGGCATTAAGGATTTGCGTTATATTGATCCTCGTAAGATTCGTAAGATTAGAGAACCAATTAAAGAAAAAGATCCAAGAACAGGTGCTACTGTTTATAAAGGTATGAATGAATATTACCTTTATAATCCGCAGGGTATTACAACGCAGAATCAATCACAAGGTGTAAAGATTGCGAAAGATTCTATTTGTTATGTACATTCGGGTATTACAGACAATCGTAATAGTTTGATTTATTCACATCTTCATAAAGCAATCAAACCACTCAATCAGCTTCGTATGCTTGAAGATGCAGTTGTTGTTTATAGACTTGCTCGTGCTCCAGAACGTCGTGTTTTCTATATCGATGTTGGCAACCTTCCAAAGATGAAAGCCGAACAGTATCTTCGTGATATGATGGTAAAGCATAAGAATAAACTTACTTATGATGCTGCTACAGGCGAAGTTAGAGATGATCGTAAATTTATGACAATGCTTGAAGATTTCTGGCTTCCACGTCGTGAAGGTGGTCGTGGTACTGAAATCACAACATTAGGCGGTGGGCAGAATCTTGGTGAAATGGAAGATGTGGATTATTTCCGTCGTAAACTTTACAAGTCTTTGAATGTTCCTGTTACTCGCATGGAAGCAGAGAATCAATTTAATCTTGGTCGTGCTTCAGAAATTACTCGTGATGAATTAAAATTCAATAAATTTATTATGAGACTACGCAATCGATTCTCTGAGTTATTTGATGAAATATTAGAAATTCATCTCGCATTGAAAGGAATTACTACACGTGCTGAATGGCAAGAGATGAAGCAAGAAGTTTATTATGACTTTATGGAAGATAACCATTTTACTGAACTCAAAGAAACTGAAATTATGACAGAGAGACTTCGTCTCCTTGGCGATATTGATCAATATGTCGGTAAGTATTTCTCAGAAGAGTGGGTTCGTAAAAATGTATTGAGAATGTCAGAGGATGATATCGAAGATATTGAGAAACAGATTGATCAAGAAGGTGGCGATGAATCCGATAGTGAGGATGAAGTAGATGCACAGCCGCCTGAAGAAAATACAACTGAAGCGTTTGTTGAAGAGTTTGTACCTCCAAAAGAAATGACTGAAGAGGAAAAGATACTAATAGATAAAATGACTAAAGTTTTAGATGATGTTCTAACAGAGGATTAATTATGTCGAACGAGCTCAGGGAAGCAAAAATCCTCTCAGCTGCAATCAAATATGCTGATAAAAAAATTGCAGAACTTGCCGAGGAAATACAACAACCAATATTGGTTGAGGGTCCACAGGGCCCTGTTGGTCCTCAAGGTCCAAAGGGTGAGAAGGGCGATACTGGTCCAGAGCGAAGAATTGTCATAGAAGCAAGAGGTCCAGTAGGACCAAAAGGCGAACCAGGCGCTACATTTAAAAAAGCATTACTCGAAGATGGAAAGTTACAACTCATCCGTGAGGATGGAGAAGTTTTTGTAGTTGGTTCTGTTGTAGGTCCACGCGGTGGTCAAGGTATTCCAGGTGTAAAGGGTGACAGGGGCGATACTGGTCCTCAGGGTGAAAGAGGTTTAATCGGTGAACAGGGTCCAGTTGGTGCTGTCGGTCCAAAGGGCGACAAGGGCGATCAAGGTGAACAAGGTCCACAGGGGGAACGAGGATTTCTTGGACCACAGGGGCCACAGGGTGAAAGAGGTTTAATCGGCGAACAAGGCGAGCCAGGACCAATTGGCCCACAAGGTATTCAGGGACCAAAAGGTGATAAAGGCGACAAGGGTGATCCAGGCGCTACTGGACCGATGGGTCCACAAGGCGTTCCAGGTCGCGATGGAACCGAAGTAGATACAGAATCAATTCGTAAATCATTAGAAGATAACTATCAAAGTTTTCGAGATCAAATCCGTCAGCAAGTAACACGATTAGCAACATCTGGTGGAGGCGGTTCCTCAGGCTCAGGCGAGGTATGGCTACATCGTCTTGATGATGTCGACTATACTAGTGTCAAAACGCCGAGTGACGGTGAAGTTCTCACATATAATTCTAATACTGGAGTTTGGTATGCAAGTTCTCCAACCGCTGGTGGTGGCATCACAATTAAGGAAGAGGGTTCTAGTGTTGGAACAACCGTAACTGAAATTAACTTTGTCGGTGCAACAGTTACGGCATCTGGTAATTCTACAGTAGTTGAAGTACAGAGTGCTGCGGTTGGTAATAATATTAGTTCAACTTTACAGACACAGCATATTATACCAGCAGTTGCAAATACCTACGATCTCGGTTCTTCTACTCGTCGTTGGAGAGATTTGTATCTATCTGGAGCCACATTAAATCTTGGCGGCACCTCTATTTCAGCAAATTCAACCGGTACATTTACTGATACCGAACAGATTGCTTCGCGCGAATGGACTCGTGGTTGGGGTATAGCAAATAACGTTATCCGTGGTACGTTTGCACAAAATACTGCAGTACAATCAAGTCTTGCTACAAAATCAGCAAATAGCTACGTAAATCTTTTACTCTCAAATACGAACGCTTATATCGCAACCAAAACTACAGAAGCCACCGCATTACTTCGGCTATCGAATACAAATAGTTATATCGCCACTAAACTGAATTCGTCAAGTTATACCACAGCAGATGTACAATCCAAGGCTGCTTTGTCTAATACAAATGCCTATATTGCTACAAAAACTACTGAAGCAACTGCCTTACTAAGACTATCAAATACCAATAGTTATATTACCACAAAATTAGATTCCTCAAGTTATACCACAGCGGATGTTCAAGCAAAAGCCGCACTTGCAAATACAAATAGTGCCATTGCAGGAAAGGCGACACTTGCTGAGGCAGTAGCTGCTGCAGCAGATGATGCTTTAGCGTTTGCAATTGCACTTGGTTAAATGAATTTTTTTATAAATAATAAGAGTTTAAATGGAGGTTGTAATGACTAACAATATTAAGGATGCAATTATTGCTTTACGTGCTGGGGAATCCTCCACATTCAAAGATATTATTAATAATGAGCTAATAAATAAAGCGATGGATGCAATCAATATAGAAAAAATTAAGGCTGGCCAATCTTTCTTTGGACAATCAGACATCGAACCAGAGGTAAATTCAGATGAAGAAGTTTAAAAATCTTTTTGAGCAGTCTCCTGCTGCGGATTATAAAGTCAAGAAGGATGAGGATGCCGAAGTAAAGGATATTAAGCCTCGGTCTAGCGACGAAGAAAAGTTTAAGAATATGCATAAGGTTGAAAAAAAGGAACATCCTGTTGCGCCAAGCGAAGTTCATACTGGTGATCGCCCAAAAGGCAAAAAGAGCGATGCTGGTCAAGACCATACAGGATACGAAAAAGCCGGCGAACCAGTTCTAAAGACATATGCTCAGTTTGCTAAGATGGGTGGTCACGGTGGTGACTCATACAAGGGTGTAGGTAAGTCTGCTGGTGAAAAAGCTCCAGTGATGCAAGGTTCTTCTAAGATTAAAGAAGAAGTTGAACTTGATGAAGCAAAAGTAACCAAAAAAATGATCGATGATTTAGAAGATCGTAACGAACACGGTATGGTTGCTCTTAAACTTGCACAGGCTTATGGTACTGCCGCTGAAGTAAAAAAAGTTCAAGACATCAATAAACGTCACAATCAACGTGGTCATATTGAATATAAAGACCAAAAAGAAAGAGATGTTATCATTCGTAAATATTACAAGATGGCAGAAGAAGTTGAACTTGATGAAGCATTTAAGGCTGGCAAGATTCAATTTAAAGACGGCAAGTATAAAGTCATTGATGCAAAGACAGCAGAAATTCTAAACAATGCTATGAATGAACTTAACACAACAAACCGTAAGCGTATGGAAACTGAGGCTATGAAAGATACAGAATCTTTTGAAGCTATGCTCAAGTTTGCTAAAGCTGCGGTATAAGGAGTTATATCATGGCTAATCAAAACGACTCATTTCAATATTATTACACAAATCCAGAAGATCCTGCAGGGCGAGCATTTGCTATTACAGCAAACGAATCAGCAAACACCGCACATACAACAAGAGCAGTATATGTTGGTGAAACTGGAAACTTAGTAGTAGAGCTAGCGGATATGATTTCTGGTAACACAGTAACATTTACTGCCGTTCCTGCTGGTACAATCCTTCCAATTCGTGTTAGAAAGATGAGAACATCTAGTACTGCAAATTCTGTAATTGGCATGTACTAAAAAAGGAATTTGTAATGAAATTTGGGTTTGGAGTATCACCAACAGTTTCAAACATTACCACCCAGACAGCCGCTATTCTTTCAGGCGGTGGAGGTGGAGGCGGTGGTCCTCTGAATCCAGGAGGTGCGTGGCACGCATATACATATACGGGTGGTGACCAAACCTTTATTGTACCATCTGATTATGCATTTCCCCAAATTGAATTTAAGATTTGGGGTGCGGGTGGTGGAAATTCCCCATATGGCGCCGGTGGTGGTGCTGTAGGCGCGCCTGGTGGTTTCGTCACAGGTAAATTAGTAGTTTCACCAAATGATACCATTAAGATTGTAGTTGGACAAGCCGGTAATAAGGGAGTACTATTAGCATCTAGACCTGCTCTCTATGGCGGCGGCGGAGCTATTAACGATAGCATTGTGTGGGGTGGTGGACAAGGTGGAGGTTATTCCGGTCTTTTCAGTACTTCTGTCGCATTTGCAAATGCAATAGCAATCGCTGGTGGTGGTGGCGGCGGTGGTAGAGGTGCGGGTGGTGGTAAGGGTAACAAGGGATGGGGCGGTGGTCCTACTGGTGGTAATGGTTATCAAAGTACTGACGACTCTGGTACAACTCTTGCGGGTCGTTCAGGTGGTGGTGGTACACAATCCGCCGGAGGTATAGCAGGTACACCTTATTCTGGTATGACTGCTGGTAGTCAACTACTCGGTGGTACGGGTGGTCTATACGGTGCTGGTTCAGGCGGTGGTGGATATTATGGTGGTGGTGGCGCATCTGCATACGGTAACGGCGGTGGTGGTTCCTGTTATTGGAATGGAAGTGTTTCAAGCCCATCTTGGTACATGTCGTCGGGTACTGGCTCAACACTAACAGGTGGTGGTAGTTCTGGTGCTACTGGTTCTGCGCTTTCTCCTGTGCCACAAAGTGGCGATTCTCAATATCAAGCAGGAGTTGGCGTTGGAGGTGAAAGTAGCGCTGGTGGCCCAGGTTTAGTTCAAATATTCTACTAG
>Ga0208019_1001024_pt1 | contig 15169 bp, 23 predicted proteins | sample CB_VirMetaG_5_FD_184540 | JGI IMG/M metagenome (GOLD analysis project Ga0208019, IMG submission 184540) | Freshwater to marine saline gradient viral communities from Chesapeake Bay - CB_1508_1D Viral MetaG (SPAdes) (version 4) | ecosystem: Environmental > Aquatic > Marine > Coastal | place: USA...
TGACTGATTTGGTAGAATACCATATAATAATGGTATTAACAAACAAAGAGGTAACAACAAATGACAAACGCACAATTAGTACTAGAAAAAATCAAAGCAACACTTTGCCACGAGGGCACAACTTACAGAGGCAACTCAGGCACATACATGTTCATTGAAGGCAAAACCACTTCAGAAGGCACGATCAATGGTGTTGTAAAAAAATTAGACGAACAGGGTGTTGCAACAACAGCCGGATCATTCAAAGTGTTGGAAGATGGCACTGTGATGAGATTCACTGGTATTGCTACAAAAACTTCCAAGGCAATCACAGCAGAAGTACAAGCACAATCACCAGATGCGAATCCAGGAGCAGAGCCAGAAGTTGAAAACCAACCAGAAGCTATTGCAATCTAAGTTAAACGAACTTAGAATAGCAAATGTAAAAAAAATAATCATGACTGCTGAGTCTGAATGGGCTCAGCAGTTTTGGAAACACACACTTGCCGCACTGCAATATAATAATCAAAGATGAAGTCAACGTCAAACTGGACGGTCTTGATCTAGTCACACGCAGAAAACTCACAAACAAATTCAAATACGAGATTCCAGGTGCTCGTTTCATGCCTGCTGTAAAACTAGGCAGATGGGACGGCACTGTGTCATTCTTTTCACAGGGCGGACTAACTTATGTAAATTTACTAGAAGAAATTGTTCCCATACTAGAAGACAACAATTACACATTTGATTTAGATGACAGAAGACAATCATGGGACTTGAAGTTCGAACCAGTCAAACAAGACACATTCTCACATGTGACATGGCCTGAGGGACACACCATGGAGGGACAACCCATTGTTCTGCGTGATCATCAAGTTGAAGTGATCAATAACTTTATCAACAATCCACAGTGTCTACAGGAAGTGGCCACAGCGGCAGGTAAGACCATTATCACAGCGGCACTCAGCAAACTGATTGAACCATATGGCAGAAGCATAATCATTGTGCCTAACAAATCGCTGGTGACACAAACAGAAGAAGATTATATCAACATGGGACTTGATGTTGGAGTTTATTTTGGTGACAGAAAAGAACCAGGCAGAACACATACTATTTGCACATGGCAATCACTCAACATACTGGAAAAGAAAAGACAGAATGCAGAAGATGATCTCATTGAAGAATTCAAACGTGATGTGGTATGTGTGATTGTTGACGAAGTGCATCAAGCCAAAGCAGATGTGCTGAGAAGACTGCTGACCAATGTGTATGGTTATGTGCCCATTCGTTGGGGACTCACAGGCACAGTGCCCAAAGCAGACTATGAATTCAAATCACTGCATGTGTCATTGGGTGATGTGATCAACAGAGTGTCAGCGGCAGAATTGCAAGCCAAAGGTTTGTTGGCCAAGTGTCAGATTGAAATCCTACAACTGTGGGACTATGTGGACTACAAAAATTACAGAGAAGAACAAACTCACCTTGTGACCAAGCAGGAGAGAATCAACTACATCGCAGCCATGGTTGAACAGATGCGACAAAGTGGCAACACATTGGTGTTGGTTGATCGAGTCAAGTCAGGCGAATTACTCACAGAAGCCATTCAAGACTCTGTGTTTGTGAGAGGCGCAACCAAGGCAGATGAAAGAAAAGAACACTATGACGATGTCAAAACATCAGACGACAAAGTGATTGTGGCCACATATGGTGTTGCCGCTGTGGGTATCAACTTGCCACGTATCTTTAATCTTGTGCTGATTGAACCGGGCAAATCATTTGTTCGTGTGATACAGTCCATTGGTAGGGGCATTCGTAAAGCACAAGACAAAGACTTTGTGCAGGTGTGGGATGTGTGCTCTACAGCCAAGTTTTCAAAACGTCATTTGACGGAACGCAAAAAGTTTTATCGTGAAGCACAGTATCCTTTCACTGTCACAAAGGTTGACTATCAGAAGTAAATCCACATATAATAAAATTATATGCAAATACTAACAATAGAAAATGATTCATTCTTGTTGAACAAGGTGCCAGATTTTGTGGACGAAGACATGCGTTTTGCTGTGTTGGACAATTCAGATACAAAGAATCCAGACTTCTTCTTTGTGCCTTTGGTGTATTTGGAATCATTTTCATCGCCTTCTGCGGTGTTAGAAATTGATGGCAAAAAAATCCAAATGCCATTGGATTGGAATATCCTGTTGGGTGATCCTGAATGCGGCGACTTAGAAATATTGCCACTCACAGCACTCAATGACAGAACATTTCATGCATTCTGTTTCAATCCAATCACCAGTTCAATGCCGTCATACAAAGAAATCAACTTGGTCAATATCTACAATGAAGTGGAATGGTTCTTTCCAAGAACCAGGACCAATCAACTGTTGACCATTCCATTGGATGTCAATCACAATCCTGAGTGCATTTATTTTGTGAAAGAAATCAATCGCAACACAGACACAGTTGACCTCAATGCACTGTTCCATGCTTAATTTCAACAACCAAGCACCTTTAAAGGTTATCGCAGGTCCATGCCAAATAGAATCTGAATCACATGCTGTGATGATGGCAGAAATCATCCAAGGCATCTGCGAAGATGTTGGTGTGCGTTGGGTGTACAAATCATCTTTTGACAAAGCCAATCGTTCTTCAATACAATCTGCCAGGGGTGTGGGCATTGATGAAGGTTTAAAAATTTTGCAAAAAATCAACAAAGATTTTTCTGTGCCCACCATCACAGACATTCATGAACCTCATCAGGCAGCCACAGTGGCTCAAGTGGTAGACATCATTCAGATACCTGCTTTCTTGTGCAGACAAACTGATTTGATTGTGGCAGCTGGCGAAACAGGCTGTTGGGTGAATGTTAAAAAAGGACAGTTTCTGTCCTATCCAGAAGTAAAGAATATCAAAAACAAATCCACCAATCCAAACTTTATGATCACAGAACGTGGCACCACATTTGGTTACAACAATCTTGTGGTAGACATGAGAGGTGTCCATGCCATGCGTGAATGGTATCCTGTGATAATGGATGGCACACATTCTGTGCAACAGCCAGGCGGCATGGGACAATCATCAGGGGGTGACAGACGATTTGTGGAACCATTGTGTACATCAGCAGTGGCTCTTGGTATTGCAGGAGTGTTTTTAGAAGTGCATGACAATCCAGATTCTGCACCATCTGATGGTCCCAACATGTTGAATCCTGATCAATTCAGAAAATTGATAACCAAATTAAAAATTCTTGATTCTACCGTCAAACAAAAGTTATAATGAAAAAACATTTGACTATCGGATGTTCTTTTAATTACGACTCACCATCCTGGACTCCAATTGCGAGTCAATTACTAAACGATTGGTTAAAATACGATTATGACAATCAAAGCAGAATGGCTTGTGGCAATGAATATATTTTTCATACTTTGTTGGATTGTATCCATAAGAACACTTATGATTTTGTTTCTATATCTTGGACATGGATAGAAAGATTCGACCTTTATGATTATTATGGTACACCTTTAAGATTTCAAACAGATTACAAAGCATTATTAAAAAATAAAGAATCGCAAGCATTAGATTCATATGAACACAGTTTACTAATTAAAACTCTCATTCAAGTATATGCCAGTCAAAAAATATTAGAAAGTTATAAAATTCCATACGTCATGTGGTGGGGCAAAATGCCCAAACAAGAAACAAAAAATGTATCAACTTTAGAAAAAAAATATTTAGACATGATTAATTGCAACAGATTTTATAAGTTGGAACAAAGCATAAACACACCAAATGCTAATTGTGGTATTGCGGACTATGGATGGCATAATAAACTTACTGTATCAAAAAGCGATGTGCATCCTAATAGTAAATGTCATGAATTGTGGAGTAAAAAAATTATTGCTTTTATTCAAGACAAAAAAATTATATAATACACTATGGCAGGCAACTTTTTAGACATCAAAGCAATGATGCAAGCAGTGGACTCTAGAGATAAAACTTGGTATGACAGACTGTCAGATGAAGACAAGAAATTGTATTCACCATACATGTCAATGAAATGGACAGCGGCTGTGGAACACAAAGAACAAGCCATCCAAGAGTTTTACATCGAAGAAGTCAATGAAAATGTCAACAAGCATCTGTGGACACTGTCAAAGAATCATAAATCGTTGTTATGGAGATTGACTGCCATGTGTGGATCAACATTTCAAATGTTCCACAAATGGTTTTATCCCAAGAAGAAAAAGACATCAGACAAATCTAAAATGAAAGAACTGCAGGAATATTTTCCCACTGCAAAGCAGGCAGACTTGAATGTACTGGATGCACAACTAACTACACGCGAGTGGACTGAGATGAAGAAACAGTACGGTAACGACAAATGACATATGTGGTAAATGACAAATGTATCATGTGCAAACACACCACATGTGTTGCTGTGTGTCCTGTGGACTGCTTCTATGAAGGACCCAACATGTTGGTGATCAATCCAGAAGAATGCATTGACTGTGGAGTGTGTGAACCAGAATGTCCAGAAGAAGCCATCACACCAGAAGACATGGATGACAATGGACGTTGGAAAGCTCTCAATGAAAAGTATGCCAACATATGGCCCAACATTGCCAAAGAAAAAGAACCCATGCCCGATCATGCCAAACATTCAGGCGAAGACAACAAGTTTGACAAATACTTTGACGCAGGTCAAGATGAATAATTGGTTAGAATACACAGTGCCAAAAATATTTGTGCCAATATATGTGAGACATGTGTTCACAAACTTTGCTGTGTTGATATTTTTTGCACTACTGTTCTTTGGTCGGTTGCCTGGAGCATTGAGTTTTTTAATAATATTTTTGATGAGCGATTTTAGTTTTTATGCGGCGGTGATAAAAAAATGACTGATGTAACATTGATATCATATTCACAACTGCCTCATGATTCTGATTTAAGATTAGACACAGCACAAGATTTGATTTCATACTGTGCCAGAGTATCAAACCCTGCCAATCAGCTGAACACAGAAACATCAGAACGACTGATCAAATATCTCATCACACACAAGCATTGGTCACCACTGGAAATGGTGTCAGCATGTTTGGAGATCAACACCACCAGAGACATTGCACATCAAATTGTGCGTCATCGTTCTTTTTCTTTCCAAGAATTTTCACAGCGATATGCAGAACCCAAAGACATGGGAGACCAGTTTGTGATCAGAGAAGCCAGACTGCAAGACACCAAGAACAGACAAAACTCTGTAGAAACCACAGATGTAGAACTAGCATCAGAGTGGAGACAACTGCAAGAAGACATGATCGCTCATGCCACCAGAGTGTATGAATGGGCCATTGATCATGGCATCGCCAAAGAACAGGCTCGTGTGGTATTGCCAGAAGGACTAACCAAGACCAGACTGTACATGAATGGCACTCTGAGATCATGGGTACACTACATTGAACTGCGAGGTGCCAACGGCACACAGAAAGAACACATGGAAATTGCTCACGCCTGTGCAGAAGTGATTGCCAAAATATTTCCGTTGGTGAACGAACTGTATTGATTTTAAAATTTCAATCTGCTAAAATAAAAACTACAATGCCAACCTGCGATTACTGTTCCAAATCATTTTCACGTCAAAGCACACTTGATGTTCACATGTGCGAACCCAAACGCAGATGGAGTCAAAAAGACAACAAGGTGCATGTGCTGGCATTTGAAATATTCAGACGCTTCTATGAAATCAACTACTCCAATCAACGACCTAAAGAGTATGTGGACTTTGTGAACTCTCAGTATTATCGTGCATTCGTCAAAACAGCAGAGTTCATCACTGCCAACACACCCATTGAGATTGGAGCATTCATTGATTGGTTGTGTACATCCAAAATAAGAATTGATTCATGGGCCAAGCAAGGCACCATAGATGCCTACATCAAACAGTTGATCAGAACAGAAGGCGTCACTCAAGCACTCAACAGAACTATTCTCACCATGGGCGAATGGGCCGAACAAGAAGGTGCTCGTTTGGAAGACTTTTTCAAGTATGTGAATCTAAACAGAGTCACTCAAATGATTGTGAATGGCAGAATATCACCGTGGGTGTTGTTGAACTGTGAAACAGGCAAGGACATGATCACCATCATGCATGATGATCACATCAAGATCATCCATGAGATCATTGATCCTGAATGGTGGAAACGAACATTTAAGAAACGTGACGAAGACACAGACTTTGTGCGAGCCACCCTGAGAGAGGCAGGCATTGAATGAAAATCAGATACTACAAAGACATCGACGGTTGGAGATGGATAGGATTCTTGTTGGCCATGCTGAGTGCATTTTTGCTGAGTGGTGGTGAACCCACTGTGCAGTGGATTGGCTGGAGTGTGGCCTGTGTGAGCTGCACCATATGGATATACATGGGCATGAAAGACCGAGACACACCCAGAGCACTGATGGAATTGTTTTATCTGCTGTTGGCTGTGCGAGGCATATGGAATTGGCTGGCATGAGCACACGTCCACCCATCACAGGTTTCCTTGGAGTGTTTGAAGAAAACCTTGACAAGTTGAGAACAAGTCTCAAAAAGGAACTGGAGCGAGCAAAGTCTGATAGACGCAAAGGCGTCATAAAAAAACAAGTGCGTGAAGCCAAGAAGTTGCGTGACTCACTCAAAGAAGTCAAACAGGCTGTGGCAAAAAAGTGTCCACACTGTGGCGGGGTGCTGTGAAAAAATTAGTTGATACTTTCACAGCAACCACAGCCGGGTTTGGCACAGATCTATTGCCACCAGGTTATGGTTATGGAAAAAAATATAGATACAAAGTAAATTTAAATCAATTCGGAGTTGGATTCGAAATTATCAATTGGTGTTTGAAAAACTGTAAATCGAAATGGGGTTGGTATTTTATTACAAAATCAAATGTTGAATGGGCCGATGATTACAAAAATATGGACTGCATTTTAACTTTTAAATCCAAACAAGATGCTGTATACTTTAAACTAACACATGCCTGACATAGACATAGACTTTGCTGACAGACAAAAGATACTTGATGTTATGCCTCACACTCGTGCAACCATATGGGACAACAAAGGCGTCAAGCCTCACAACACTGGTGTATACTTTGTCGATGTTCCTACCATACCCGGCTCTGATCAAGCATCACTGGATCACAAAGTTGCAGACGAGTTGGGGTACTTCAAATTAGATTTCCTCAATGTCAATATCTATTCACAAGTGAGATCAAGACAACATCTTGATGAATTGGTCAACACAGAACCTCCATGGCACAGATTACAAGACAAAGCATTTGTTGATCAATTGTTTCACCTGAATGGACATTTTGAAATTGTTTCTGCATTGAAACCACAAAGCATTGAACAAGTAGCCTGCTGTTTGGCCATCATCCGTCCTGCCAAAAGATATCTACTCAACAAAACTTGGTCAGACATACACAACGAAGTGTGGACAAAACCAACAGACGATCAATATTATTTTAAAAAAGCACATGCCATATCATATGCAATGGCCGTGGCTGTACACATGAATCTACTGCATTCTTCTCAGTAGTTGCACAGTCTTTCTTCTCACTCTTTTGTTGACCACGAGATCACTTAATTTTGTCACAGGGCCAAACAGCACTTCACATTCTTTGGTTGAAAATGATCTCAGGCTAGATCTAAACACAGCAAAATCATTGCCTATGAACATGTTGACTGGTGTTTTGCGATTTGATTCCCACCACCAGTTTTTGCCATGCTCAAGGAACAAAGTTTTTAAATCATTAGGCACATGATCATAACAATAGATGCTGATCAATCTAGGATCACAGTTTTGTATGATGCCCACATATTCTTCTTTGGCCACTTTGAGGCAAGATAAAAACGGATAATCTTTTTGAATATCTTCTAGTTTGATTGCCATTTTGCAGTAATTATGACAGAACAAATGCAAATGCCCAAGCAATTGGTTTATAAATATACTTAAATGCCATGCAATATCATGTTGGATACAAACTCACAAACGAACTGGATGTGTTTACTCACACCTCTGGACTGGAAAGAAGGTATGAAAAAGTGTATGAACGTTCGATAAAATTGTTCAAAGAGTTTGACAACACCTTCACATTGGTGGTCAAAAATCAAGATCAAAAGAAACAGTTTGTGAATGGCACTGAATGCACACTGCAGATATCAGATCAGAATGGCGATCTTGTTGTGGAAAAAGTGGGCACTGTGTTGGATGACGGATCGTCACTAGCAACCAAAGGCCATATTTCATTCACCATCACTGAGTCAGACATGTTGCTATTAGATCAAATATTTTATCACGGTGTGTTGAAATTCACAGACACAGATTCAACTGTAAAGGTTCTTTATGCGGACACAAGATACAATGCCGCCATTCATTTCGAAGTGGTAGGCGAAACTTCGCCGGAGTTCACAGCATCACAATCAATCACAGAATTTTCTTTCCTTGGCGATGAGTGGATATCAACCACTGTGGATGCACAACCCAACAGGAATTCAAATTCAGCACTGCACACAGTGGCATACTATCTCACAAACTTTTCGGGCACAATCAAAATATATGGCACCATGTCGGACGGTGCTTCGTATGGCACAGATAGTCAACAAACAGAATTTTATCTCATTGATACGCAAACTTATTCCGAACAATCTGATGTTCAATATGTTAACTTCACAGGCATTCACAAAAGAATTGCCATAGTTGCACAAGCCAACGATTCTTCAACTGTGCTCATAGGACTTGACAAAGTTTTATATCGATCATAACATAACACAATGATCCTTGCAGTGTTCTTTTTGTTAATTGTAAAACATTTTGTTTGTGACTTTGCACTGCAAGGAAGATTTCCACACACACATGACAAACATCTGTTAACATCTCGCAAGGGTCATCTTCATGCACTTGACCATGCTGTAGGAACTGCCTTGGTATTTTTATTTGCATCCAGTTGGGCAATAGCACAAGGCCAAACAATTTTTATCACAATCATTGTGTTTGCTGTATTGGATTATGTCCTACATTTTACCATTGATTGGTTAAAAAATAATTTTGTCAGAGCAAATTCTATGAAGCAAGATGAAAGACCATTTTGGATACTGACTTCAATTGATCAGTGTCTTCATGCTGTTTGTTACCTAGTGTATGTAATTCTGTTTGACATATATTTCTTTTAAAGTATAATAGTTGTAATGTTTCCGGAACTCAAGCAAACACTTGAATCGCATCTGCCCGCCAAAAGGAAGAAGACCCCTTCTGGTTGGACATCATTCAATGCACCATGCTGTCACCACAATGGCGAAACACAAGACAATCGCAACAGAGGAGGCATCATGTATCAAGCAGATGGCTCTGTGCAGTATCACTGTTTCAACTGTGGATACAAAGCCAATTTTACACCTGGCAGATATCTGAGCAATAGATTCCGCAAGTTTCTCACATGGCTAAATGTGTCATCATCTGAGATCGGTAAACTCAGCATGCAGGCCATGAGATTGGCACAAGAGATTACTCCAGAGACTAAAACACAACAGTATCAAGATGTTGATTTCAAATATCAACCACTGCCCAAAGATGCTGTGCCAGTCATCACACAATCAGAGTGTGTTGAATATCTTGCTGGCAGAGGTATAAAACCTCATGACTACAAGTTTTATTATTCTCCCACAATGAAAACAAGAATCATCATTCCTGTGATATGGCAAAACAAAAACATTGGCTTTGTTGCACGTGGTATAACTCCAGACATCCGACCCAAATACTATGCACAGGTGCAACCCGGATCATTGTTCAACTTAGACAATCAACACTGGTCACGCAAGTTTGTGATACTTGTGGAAGGTGTGTTTGATGCCATCATGTTGGATTGTGTGGCAATCCTGGGCAGTGAAATCAGTGTGCAACAGAAACAACAGATTGATGCACTCAACCGAAAAGTTATCATAGTGCCTGATCGTGATCGAGCCGGAAGCAAACTAATCGATCAGGCCTGTGATTGGGGATGGTCAGTGTCTATGCCACCGTGGCACGAAGGCATCAAAGATGTCAACAACGCTTGTCTAAAATATGGCAAGATACTGACCATGCAAGCCATCCTTGAGCACACACACGACTCAAAGACAAAAATAAAATTACACGAGAAACTATGGCTTTAGAACCAATGAAAGATGAGTTAATGGTGCAACAACAGATACAGGGAGAATGGCAACACATGGTTGCAGTGATGTGCCTAAATCAAACATACAGGAAACAGGTCAAGTGGGTGTTACCTCAATTGTTCGCAAGATATCCAACTCCTGCAAAATTTTTAGCAGGTAGACAAGCAACACAAGAAAGAATACTCAAACCGTTAGGCATGTGGCGTGTCAGGACTGCAAGGATAAGAAAAATGACACAGGAGTTTTTGGATTGGGATCTAAATGATGCAAATGATTTGCATGGCATAGGCAAGTATGGTGCAGATAGTTACAATATCTTTTTCAAGGGAAACATACCAGATGATGTCCAGGACAAAGAACTAAGGAAGTACATAGAAAGTTTGGCATCATGAATCTCAAGACACCATTAAGATATCCCGGAGGCAAATCTCGTGCAATGAAGTTCCTTGGCGAATATTTTCCTGATTCTATCCAAGGATATGTTGAACCATTTCTCGGTGGAGGATCTGTGGCTCTGTGGGTTACCCAACAGTACCCAAATGCCTACATGCATGTCAACGATGCATACTATCCATTGTATTGTTTTTGGAAAATACTACAGGAAGAAGGCAAGGCAATGGCAATGCATCTTGAAGATTTAAAACGAGCTACAGAACATTCTCCAGAGGATCAAAGATCATTGTTTTCACAATCACAAAAGGTGATGCATGATCCAATGTCCGATCCTTTTTCAGTTGCTTGTGCATTCTATGTGGCCAACAAGTGTTCGTTTTCAGGTTTGGTTTCTTCATCATTTTCTCAACAAGCATATCATGGCAACTTTACTATCAATTCAATTCGCAAGTTACCAGACTTCCAAATGTTGATTGCAGGATGGAACATAACCAATCTGGATTACACATACTTTATGTTTGGAGACACAGACATGGACTTTATATTTTTGGATCCACCATATGATATTAAATCTTTCCTGTATGGCAAAGATGGCGACAAGCACAAAGGATTTGATCATGACGAATTCAAAACTCACGTTGACAAACTCAAAACCAGATTTATGATAACATACAATGCCAATCCCAAACTGATTGACCTATACAAAACCTATTATTGTTTACAGTGGGATCTGAAATACACCATGCGTTCAACAGGTACATACAGACAAGATCAAAAAGACAGAAAGGAACTGTTGATTACCAACTACGAAAGATAAAATGATAAGTTTTGTATCTCCATGCCAAACACTAGGATTTATTCCTATGCTAAAAAATGCATCATCATCCATGTCAGAATGGTTTGTAGATGCTGGATGGACTAGGGAAAAAAATATCAACACTAATATTGTAAATTTTTTTGTGATGCGTCATCCAAGAAATAGGTTGTTGTCCGGCATTACTCAATGCATCGATTGGACTTTTGAAAACACAGACATTACTCCATCCACTGTAGAAAAAATGATGCAAGCAAGTCAAATTATCGTTGATCCACATTCTAAATCAGTTTGTGAATATCTATACGGTCATGCATTCAATCCAAATAAACTTTGGGGATTTTCATTGGATCAAAATCATCATACTCACACTTTGATTAATTTGTTGCTTCAACATTATGGAGTCGATACCATCGATAAACCATTTCCTAAACTAAACAGCAGAGAAGATTGGAAATCAAAAGAAGTTATCGAATTAGCAAAAAAAATAATGTCAACACAGCATTTTCATTTTTTCCTTGGTTACAATATGGATTGGAAACTATATAATTTCATAACCACACACACAAAATACTACAGATTAGAATCAAACTATATCAACCAAAAACAAAACTATACACCTCATTTTGAGAATATGTTTGAAACAAATCAATGGTTAGATTTCTTACAACAAGAAATATTACCATTTATAAAAAAATTAGACAATGGATACTTTAGTTTGCCATGAGAATGACAATAAACACAAATGACGTTATAATAAAAAATTAATGGAATACACCAAAGAACTACAAAAACTATTTTTAGAAATGTTCCTTGCAGATGCACAGTCATTTGTGAGAGCACAGAACATATTCCGTTATGCACACTATGATGCACAACTGAGAGAGCCTGCTAAGTTTATCTATGAGTATGCCAACGAATACAAGACACTGCCAGAAGTAGACATCGTGAATGCCAAGACAGGTGCAGACTTGCAGTCAGCGGCAGACATTGATCCCAAACACTTTGATTGGTTCCTTGACGAGTATGAAAGATTTGCTCGTCACAAAGAATTAGAATCAGCCATCCTTGCTTCTGCGGACATGTTGGAAAAGGGTGACTATGGTTCTGTGGAAGAAAAGATCAAGAAGGCTGTGCAGGTTGGACTAACCAAAGACATGGGTCTGGACTATTTTGAAGATCCCAAGGGCAGACTGCAGGCACTCAAAGACAACAACGGCATGGTGCCCACTGGTTGGAAACAGTTTGACAAGAAACTGTTTGGTGGTTTCAACAGAGGCGAACTCAACATCTTTGCAGGTGGTTCGGGTGCTGGCAAGAGTTTGTTCCTACAGAACTTGGCCTGCAACTATTCTGAACAAGGCCTCAATGTGGTTTACATCACACTGGAGTTGAGTGAGAAGTTGACTGCCATGAGGATTGATGCCATGATGACTGAAACGCCCACACGTGAGATATACAAGGACTTGGACACTGTGGACTTAAAGGTCAAGATGAAAGCCAAGACGTCAGGCAAGGTGAGAATCAAATACATTCCAGCGGGTGCCACAGCATTGGATGTGAGAGCATACATCAAAGAGTTTGAGATACAACACAATCTCAAATGTGATGTCATCCTCATTGACTATTTGGATCTGTTGATGCCAATGAACAAGAGAGTGTCACCATCAGATCTGTTTGTCAAAGACAAGTATGTGTCAGAAGAGTTGAGAAACGTGGCAGTGGACATGAACGCACTGTTGATCACAGCATCACAGTTGAACAGAGCATCTGTGGAAGAAATTGAATTTGATCATTCACACATATCAGGAGGCTTGTCAAAGATACAAACAGCAGACAATGTGATTGGTATCTTTACATCTCGTGCAATGAGAGAACGTGGCAAGTATCAGATACAGTTTATGAAGACTCGTTCATCATCAGGTGTTGGACACAAGGTTGACTTGGAGTTCAATGTGGACACACTGCGAATACTTGACTTGGCAGAAGATGAAGAATATCAATCATTCAAGAAACAAGCACCCAGCATATATTCCAATCTAAAAAGAACTTCTACAGTTACAGCAGAAGCCAAAGAAGAACATCAATCAAATGAACCACCCAAAGATGACATCGGCAAAGTGAGAGCCACAGTAGAATCATCCAAGATCAAAGACTTGATCAAAAATCTAGGGAAAAACTAATTACAAAAATGAAACTGTCTGTGCTAGAAGAACACTGGAACAATAAAACTCTAAACTATGATATTGAAAAATACAACTGGCCACAATGGGCACTGTCTGTTGTGCAGGAAGTTGCACCACATGTAACTAAACTTGAAAGTATGCACGAAACTCTAACTGCATCTGAAATAGTTAAAGTGTCTAGGCATGTACAAGATGCATGTAGTAGAAAAGACTTCATGGAAAGATTTGACGACTTTGTTGCATCTTTTGTTCCTAAAAAAATTAACAACAAAAAATACATGATTCAGAGACAAGGCACTCTTAGAGTTGTGATTCCTAATCAAGCCAAAGTTGGTAGACGATTACAAATGCATCAAGGAATATTTGTAGGAAATGGCCGAGGTTGTAGAACCATATGGACTCCATTTACAGAAGCTAAAGCAAGCAATACCATGTGGATGGTTGATTTAGAAAACAGTCGACGTATCACAAAGCAACATATGATCGAAAAATGGTCATTAGAAAAACTTGAAGAGGAATGTTATAAGTTTGCATTTCCGATTGAACTTAAACCTGGACAGAGTCATTTATTTCTACAAGAAATGTTACACGGAAATATTAACAATGAAGAAGGATACACTCGAGTTAGTATGGACATGCGTATCTTAATCGAAGGCGAAGAACATGGAAGGAGACATCCTGGCGGATTTATGAGATTGCCTGGCGATCATGAAGCAGGCGGCCCTTGTGATTACACCGGTAAAAGTGCTATTACATATGTCGGATGGAGCAGTGATTTTTCTAGACATATTCCATTGCCAATGCAAAGATCAATCATCGATCAATATTGTGAGCGGAACAACATCAATTATACTTCATACGAATTTGAAAACGACCACTGCGATTGGCAACCTTCTTTGGAATATTTTATCAAAGAAAAACCAGATGTCATTGTGTTGAACAGCATGTATTCACTTACTGACGATGTGCAAAGACGAAGACAAATTCTTCAACTTGCATTAGACAATAATGTTGAACTACATTTTGCCAACGAACTGTGCTCTCTAAAGAGATCACAAGACTTAGAAAGAATAGAAACCTATCTAAACTTTGCTGTGTCCAAAAAAGGTCCTTACGTTTGGGAATAGAATTATTTCTCGCTTTTTCTTTACACCTAGGTCTTACTGAAGATTATAATTCTGTACACCCGCATGCTCGTTGTCAAGTTGATAACACTGTTTTCGGAACATATTACAACAGCATGGATCGTGTGTCTGTATATGCTGGTAAAAAAATAAACAATTGGGAGTTAGGATTCACCACTGGCTATTTGTACGATGTTGTTCCTTTTGCAAGATACAAACAAGATAATTTTTTTATTGCACCTGCATATGAAACAAATGGTAACATAGGAGTTACTGTTGGTTATGAATTACAACTGTATTGATTTGTAAAATTTATCAATAGACACACTCTCACATTCAATCACTTCGATGTAATCTGAATTGTTTAGATGCTTGACTCTGCCAATACCACGTACCACATCGTTGTCTGTGTATGAAAAGGGTCGATTTACAGTGATATCTACGTAATAGCCGTTGTCTATTCCTAATGTGACAAATGTTACATACTT
>Ga0208019_1001025_pt1 | contig 15165 bp, 12 predicted proteins | sample CB_VirMetaG_5_FD_184540 | JGI IMG/M metagenome (GOLD analysis project Ga0208019, IMG submission 184540) | Freshwater to marine saline gradient viral communities from Chesapeake Bay - CB_1508_1D Viral MetaG (SPAdes) (version 4) | ecosystem: Environmental > Aquatic > Marine > Coastal | place: USA...
CGACGGCTACAAAAACTGGGGCTGGAATCATAGCTGGACAACAGAACAACAGATGGAGCTTGAAGTTTTCAAGCGTAGTCTAGGCTGGGAGTCTCGGGCTGTTAGAGACTACGAACTCCACTGGAACAAGCATCACAAAGTGTTCTATCGCGTAGCTACGAGCGACATGGAAATTGAGGAGCGCCAGCAGGCGTTGGATGACCTGACCGAGCAGGCTCAAGAGTTGGATATGGGGTACTAACAGTCGGCACTTATCCACAAGCACCGACACATTTTTACTAGAGGGATTGAAATGAAAACGATTGTTGAAACGAATGGTGATGGACTAGAGGGATTGCTGGGAGAACGCATCACAGTATGGTGCTGCAACTACATCTACGCAGGTGTGCTGGAGGGCGTTGGGGATACCGATATCAAACTAAACGATGCCAGTATCGTTTATGAGACTGGACCCCTTAGCGAAGCTGGATTCGAAAATGCAGAGAAACTGCCGAGCGATTGGTATATCCGCACCTCAGCTATCGAAAGCTATGGGTTGATGCAATGATGATAAGAAACAGGTCTAGGTCTTTGTCTGGGTCTGGGTCTTGGTTTTGTTCTGGGTCTAGGTCTTGGTCTGGGTCTATGTCTAGGTATGGGTCCAGTTCTAGGGTTAGGTATGGGTCTAGTTCTGGGTCTAGGTCTATGTCTAGGTCTTGGTCTTGGCCTTGGCCTTGGTGATGCAATGATGATAAGAAATAGATCTAAGTCTTGGGTTGGGTCTTGGTCTCGGGATATGTCTGGGTCTGGGTACAGGTCTAGGTCTGGTTCTGGGTCTAGCTCGAGGTCTTGGTCTAGGTCTGGGCCTAAGTGTGGGTCCCAGTCTCGGTCTAGGTCTATGTCGTTGTCTAGGTCTAGGTGTTGGTAATGATTGACAACTGAAACCCCGGTACTAAACACCGCCACTTATTGATAAGTTCGGGCATGTTCTTAATTGTATGAGCTAGATGGCACAGGCTCGTTCCGAGTGCTTGACATGAGATCCGTTGCATGGTATATTGATGAGATCAAATCACCATGGAGGGATTAGATATGGCTCGAAACAAAGAGATTGAGCCAGACAACTCGTGGTCTGATGGTGTCTGGCTTGAAATTGTGTGCTGTGACGGATGTGGCAGGGATTGCCACGATCACATATGCAGAAGATGTAGACAAGATTACGAAACACCTACGTCAGACGCACTGAAACAGCTTGCTGGAAAGTGGGACTTCGACATGACACGGCTCAGCGAAGACGAGATCGACGAGCTTTCCGATCTTGTCATGTATGCTTCGAGAGAGGACTGTCCCGTCTATAGACAGGAAAAGATATACGAAGCTTTCGAAATTTTCTTTTCAGATTTTGGGTAGGCATGGCCTGCTCGTTACCGTGCAGTAGGTAGGAAGTATCTCTCATCCAAGGTTTATTTTGTTTTTTTGGGGGGCCTTGGGTGGGAGTGCTTCCAACATTGAAAAGAGGTAGACATGTCCAGTGAAGTGTATAATATTGAATATTCAGATCGTGTACTTGTGGCTGCTTATCGCCTATACAATTCAAGGGAGAAGAGGCCATTCAGCATTGATCATTGCAATCGAGAAGATAGTTGCAGGCTTGCCGATTATGTCCTCCTTGTTGCACTAGGCATGGAAAATGGGCACATAAGAGATCTTCCAGTTGACATGGCTGGACTGTTCGATCCGTTTATGATTAGCTCTAGATTAAGAAAGCTAAGAAAAAACGGAAAGATCCCAACAAGAAAAAGAATGCGTCGTTGGGAGGAAGTAAAGTGAGTGATAGGCTAAAAGATTGGGAATGCGATATCTGCGGCGTCAAGGCTAAGGTTCCCGTCGAAGTTAATGAACCAAAGCATAACTGCAGGCCACGTGGTATCGGTGATGTATTGGCCAGGGGCTTGAAAAGCGTCGGGATTACAAAGGCACGCACTAGCAGGATTAAACAGATCCTGACTGGGAATGAACATGCAGAGTGTGAGTGCAAGGGTCGTCAGAACTGGCTCAACAGCCTGTGGTCATTCTCTGCAGGTGAAGAAGAAAAGATCGAAGAAGACAATGTAGATATAGAGATGCCATGGTATAATCTTGAAGATTATTCTTCACTTGAGAGAACTGCAATCGCAAATGATATCTGGGTGTGGACTCACTCGTCTGATGAAACGCCTTCGGTAATTAAATCTCCGTTCCTATTCACGGAGGAGTCATTCTTTGGATACAAGCCGAAATATTCATATATTTCGAGCTATGACATTGACGGTATATTTACTGATGATATTTACCCAGACGGAAAGCTAACACTGAAAGAGTATGAAAATATACTTGAATCTGTGATTCCAATTAATGCCGTAAGAGGAGTGGATATTTCCCTGATAACTGGCAGGCACCCTGACTTCAGAGAAGTTACTGAGAGCTGGTTTGACAGGAACGGAATGACATTGTTCAGAATGGATATGTACGACGGAGGACATGGGGAGCATGATCTTCATGCTGCCTTCAAGGCTAGAGTATTTTCTGAAGTTCCATTTCCTATCTTCATTGAGTCAGACCCAGTTCAGGCACTTGCGATATACAATATAACACGCAAAACTGTAGTGTGCCCATCTGAGAAAAAGGTTTATACTAACAGGACGAGTCTCATTAATATACAGCTGGAAGTAGGGTACATCAGTTAAAAGCAAACACTTTAAGTTACTCGTCTCACCGCCTGCCTGCCCGGAGGTTTGCTCCCCCTTTTCTGGCAGGTTGGGCGGTTTTTTTTGTTACACTATAAGCTCGAGACGGATATTTGAGTTATTATTCGCACATATCCAGCGACCCGACCTATAGGTAAAATCACCTCCACCGGAGCAGTTTATAAAAAGTGATGCTGTCGAATGGACAGGCTCCCCTTGGTACATGATGGTCACAGCCCATCCTGGAGCTGGCTGTTCATCAACAAGCTTTCCGTAAACCTCAGCTATGTACTTTATAGTTCCTCCTCCCGAGCAAGTGAATGAGTATTCATACGAACACGGATTCTCACTCGATGGGGTCAGCGTAAATGCTCCGTTAATCTCAGAGCAATTGCACACAGTTGAACTTGACTTTGCTCCGCTCACGATAAGCGTGACAGCACCTGGGGGAGTAGAACCCTGCTCACACTTATTGCAAGATCCACAGCTAGATGAAGCACATGTGGTAGCATCACCTTGGTAGTTTCCTCCCTGTGCAGTGCAGTTTGCATTTGTCGTCTCTACACAGCTCCCATCGTCCAGGCAGCAGGCTCCTGTTGGATCTCCAGCACACCCATCAGTACATTTCGTGCCATCTCCACCGTAAGTTCCGCTCTTTGAAGTGCAGTCAGCTTGTGTCGTGAGGATGCAGTCTCCAGACGGAAGGCAGCACTTTCCGGTTCCTACGCACGTTGTCGATGAACACTTGAGGTTTCCGGGAGTTCCTCCTCTCTCAATACACTCTGACTTTATCAAGTCAGTGCAACTCGCATCAGGAAAGCAGCAGGCAAAAAGTTCTTCTTCCCTGCACCCGCCAGAGCAGTCAAGCGTGCCAAGTATGGTCGTGCAGCACCTCTCACCAGGAGTGAATGTTCCTCCGAGTCTTGTGCATTGTTCTTTTGTCGTGTCTCTGCAGCCTCCTCCAGGAAGGCAACACTTTCCAGAATCAGAGCATATAATAGTATTGTTGTATAAAGCCGTTGAGTAATATATTCCAATATGGTCAAAGCATTCAGTCCACCCCCCGTCTGATGTCTTGAACAGCTCACAGAATTTATCAAGATTCCAGTATGAAGAATTGAAATATCCTTCTGCATTTGTGAAACCTGCATTTCCGGTAATGGTAAGGCTGATAGGAATTGATAAAGGACACTCCCTGATGTAGCAGTCATCATTCTCCTGCTCTATGAGAACAGTCATAATTTCATATTCGCCAGGGTCTCCTGCTGAGTCAACCCCGTCCCACGGAATTTTCCATTGGATGGTCCAAGTTGTTGTCTTGTCGGCTTGGCTAAATTCAGCGGATATATTGAAATATGCCTTTCTTCCTTCAGACTGAACGCAAGTTACAGTTGCAGCACCGCCTCCAGACGGCGTGAAGCTGTAGATGTTGTCCATGGGAATCTCGGCCTCCCAGAGACATTGGCTTGTTTTTCTAATAGCAAGATACTTGGTCATCAGCTTACAACCATGCTGAAGGTTGAGAATGCAAAGTCGCAAAATCCACTTGTGGTAGACACTTGGTTTAGGGCAGTAGAAATGCTGCAACCTGGAGCGTAGTCTCCGGGGGTGAATGTGAGGTCAAAATCTGCACCTGAACCGCATGTTGACGGAAGTGCGTCGGATACGCAAATTTTCCCTTGAATGTATCCACCCTCTTGGACGATCACTTCAATGTAAGTTTCCGTCGTCGGGAATGGGGAACATACTGATCCTGTGAAAGTGGCAGACCATCCTGCACATATTGCACCGTAGGTTGGATCAGCTGTCAAGAACTGAGGAGTCGTGTTCCACGACAGAACATAGGAAGTATTCACAGCTGTACATCCAGTACAGAAGTTATTTGCAACTCCTCCTACTGTCACAGTGCAAACATTGCTTGAGGTGCATCCTTCGCATGTACTTGTTGGCTCGCATCCTTCAAGGCATTCTGCTGGCTGCATGAATCTGTCTTTTAATTCTTGCCAGCAATTACCTCCGTTGGTCAGGTTGTTGAGTGGCTGAACTCCGTTGTCAATGCACGGAATGTTTAGATCAACTATTCTTGGACATTTGCAATCGAGGCATGGATTGACCCCATTACACTCCCCAATGTCAATTGAGATATTTGAGTATGCGTCAAATACGCTGTTCCCATGTGCTGGCGGAATGTGACGCCACTCTTTGAAGGCGTTCCTATCGCTTCCTCCACCGAAGTAGTTTTCGTATCCAGTGATGCCAAAGTTGGTAGGTGCAGTCCAATTTGTGAGTGATCCAGAATATCCTTGAAGTGCTTTAGTGACTGCATTCGACGCATAGTCAGAAGCTACAGAAACTGGAGAACTTGCAATGGCGACAGTGTAAGTACATCGAGATTCGTAACTACTTGAGAGTCTGTCATTTTCAGCTTCACATCCTCTCCATTCATGATAGTTGAAATAGCGTTGCTGTTCATCTAATAAATTTCCCGACTCATTACATTTAAGTCCAGATGTTTGGGCCCTACAATATCCAAATTGACCAAAACAATTTTGCTTAACGCTAAACAGTGGCATTCTGGTTTGAATGAGTGCAGCGGGATAGACGTTCCAATTTGCTCCGTCACTTGTTTCGGCAATTGCAAAAATTAGAGACGATTCAACCCATGGTGCTATAGGTGCTGGTCGTATATTGACGCCTTGACCTGTATAGCCAATCCCAGGCTCCCTGTCGGAGGTGAAATACGAATCAAACTGCCCATTTTCAAAAAACGAAGCACTCGTATAATAACAGTCAGGGTGTGGGACTGGTGGAGGGTCCCAGGCATTCATGCCTTCGTATCCGTAAGAGGCGGTGTCGGGATCGCAAGTGACGGGGATAAACTCATGGGCATTGAGGTGAATGAGTTTGTGCCTAAGCTTTAATCCTGCCACCTGTGTGTCTGTTCGGCTCTTAATGAAAATTGGCTTATTAGTTAAGAAGCTTGAATTGCCGTAGAGAACATATGAGTTATTAACGCTCCAATCTTCTCTGTAGAAATCAGTTTCTGAATACTGAAGCGGAAATGTGTTTTCAGACAATACTTCACTGACAGTTCTTGGAGATCCAGATAGAGGTCCTGAAGCGACGGCATTTGTCCAAGCATTTTGAGTCGCACCGGAAGCAGACCCAGGTGATGGACCTGTGTAATTTCCTCCACTGTAAGTTATGCTCAGCCTTCCAGTTTGTGCATAACCGAGGAAACTTGCTTCATCGTGACGGAATATGCCTTTGTAGAAATTGCCAATGTGAAGATCATATTGACCTTGACTGTGAGTGGTCAGCCCATTTGGAACTGACATGCCGACGAATACGGAAGTTAAAAGATCAAAGTCACTTGGCTTTGTGCCAAAGTAGAGTGCTGACATTTCCGCAGCAGTTCGATGGGTTTTGTCTTTGTGCTTATAATATTTACCAAGAGTCTCATCAATGTTTTCCCTGGAATCCAATATAATAAAAGGAACGGAAGAAGTGCAGTAGTTGCATCCAGTGAAAGTATAAGTTGATAAGGAGAAGTCCATGACAGGATCGAAATACTCATTCCATCCTGTGAAGTCTCCATACTTATCTATAAAAGGGTAGAATGTGTCTGACCAAGAAAGTGCACTCATCCCGGAAAGGTCTGAAAGGTCCGAATGTGCAGTCGTGGACTTGATATGATGAAAAGCATCACTACTGCAGTGCCTTACGTCACCGCCTGTTCCTCTTGCTTGTGAATGCTCAATGATAAAGATATGAAGAAAGTCACTTGTGTCCTGAACAAACAACACAGTTTCACCTGGACATGCTCCCCAGTAGCACGGCAATCCTACAATGCCACTTCCAGCTAATGGCTGGCAAACAGTCTGTGCTTGAGATGATGAAGACTTTACAGTCTCAGGCCGTACTCCTGCGGATTCAACCTTAGTCCAGTGCTTTATATCATTGCGTGAAAGTCCAGCACGTCCAAGAATAGTGCAGCTGAATTCAGAAACGAAGAAGTAATCCTTTGAGTTCCACTCCTGTGCTCTCATCTGGATTCCATCAATGGAACTATCAAATCCAGTGCACGAAGCATTACTTACTGTTATGTTGTCTATTTGAAGTTCAAAGCAGCCACGCCCAGTAACTCCCCCGCAGCAGCAACTCATTTTAACACTCCTGTTCCATTGCTATCCAGGCCCCAGTTTGTGTAGAATTCGCATTGACGCTTGCCCGCATTGCAAGGATCTTAGCATTTGAGCTTGGAGCCAAAAACATAGGCGACCCTATTTTGATCTTAAAATTGCTTGATGGAGGTGCCGTCGTCGGAGAGCTTCCATAGTCGCTTGTTGGATTGACATAATGAGTGACTGTGCACAGCGGCTGTGTAGTTGTGTCGTCGGCAGTGGCAATGACATGCGTTATACTGCCGTTGTCATATCCGGCATCTGTTCCAAGATCAAAAGAGAACGGGATTGAGTAATTGAAGGCGTCTTCTCTGTACGGAACAAAGCGGCATTGTGCTGACAATACGGGATTTCCGTCTGAAGGAACTGTCTGCTCTTGGCCTTCTGGTGTGTCTTGGACGAAAGACTGTGGAGCATCAGGGACGCTTGGTAATTGAGAGCCAACTGATCTTCCCGGAAGAGGCATTGAGTCTCTACCACCGTACCAGATTCCAAATTTAATATAGGCACACTCATTCGACATGGCCATGTACGTAAGGTCGCCAAACGGAATTGGATCTAAAGAGGCATCTTCTTCAATGTTTATAAATGCGATTCCTCCAGAGAAGTTATCAGGGCTGCTCTGGCATGTTGTATAATTAGTGAAAGCGGTAAGCCATCTTGCAGCAGCATCTAAACGCTGCTGGGCGTATTCGAGAGAGCTATTGTCCATCGTGTAATCATAGCCACTCCCGCCAAGTGCAGCTGAGTCGATGGGCAGCCTCAGGCATGTCTTGTATTTTCTCTGCGGTATCCCGAGGTGGAACTTATCGATCTGCCCAGCATCTGCCGCTGTCTGGTCAATTCTGTCGAGGATCTGATCTGAACGCTCAATTCCAGTAACAAACCCATCCTCACACCAAAAGACATCTGTAATTGCCTTAAACTTGTAGTTTGTTGTCACCCCAGAGGTTCCAACGGGGACCAAGCTCCCACTTGGCCATGATGAGTTCTTGGCAAGTATTCTGTTTCCCTTGTGGCTTTCAGCTATTACATAGTACCACTGATCGAAAAGCTCAGAAGATGAATACATGGAAGAAGTTGTTGAGTTTGTCAGACTTTCTCTTGCATCATAGCTCAGTGCATTTCTTCTAATGTCGGGTATTACAGCTGGCATGTTTAGCTGGCCAAGCATCTCATTATCTGCCAATATTCCAGATGGAACAGACTTGCTGTAGCAACTGGGGTCCATGGAAACAGCGATCCACTCTGCTGAGCTTTGTGAGTCGGAGTCTCCAGGTGCAATGCCGTATCTTATCTGCCTGCCGTTGACAGCCTTTCCTCGAACGCCAAAAGCTTTTGCAGCCTCAACCTGCACTGGCTGGAAGGTAGATGGCACTGCAATGCCAAGATCGTCTAGGTCGAGCTTGTTTGTGAAGTACCTATGATCAACCAAGTGAATAACAGCCATGTCATCAAAATAGTTGATTGACACTGGGTACATGTCTAAAGAGAATTCCTTATTGGAATTTGTCTTGCCCCACACGACTGTGACAGATGTACTTGTCTCAATATTTTCTTTAAGTGTTGCCCCAAATCCGTTGTTTGAAGTTGACTTTATACCCATGGATTTCAGGCTTTTTAGCCCTTCCTTCATGCTGTCAATCTCAATTGCAACGATCATTTCGGCATTGCGTTGTGCCTGAAATGGCCAGAAGAGTTCATTAAGCTCCAGAGGTGCTAAAGAACGGAAGTTCCATGCTGAAGCATAGGCCATCTGATTAATGGGAGCAGGATTGATATTTGCATAGTCGCTAGGATTCGACTGATGCCTAACAATGCCCAAGTCCCTTAGTCTCTTTGATATTCCATCGCTGACTTCAACTAGGCACTGAACTTTGTCCTCAATGAGGTTACTGTCGCTGTCGTAAAGTTCCAGATACATATAGAGATCTGGAATTACTCTTGGGTTCTCTGCCTCTGGAACAACTGGATCGACCATTTAATTCTCCCTTGTGTCCAGCCCTCCCCGCCTAGCACGGGGAGAGCAGCCATCCAGCCGGTTATTCCGGTTTAGTAATAAGTTCGTCAAATTCGATATCAAAGGCCACCATAACATCTCCCATGCTCTTGTCTTTATTCCAGGCAGCCTCCCTTGGGAACAAGACTTCGTTCGTCAGGAGGATGCCGTTTTCGTCGTAAAGATGGGCACCTGTAAGGGCAGACATCATATCTACTCTTGTTTGCTCTTGACGCTTGAACCAGTTTTCAATCTCATCAACATCATCCAATGACCCAGGGACCTTGGCCGTGATGACAACGGCAACACGAGCAGTTACCTGAATTGAACCTCCACCAGCGAAAGCATTTTGATCATAAGATATGCTTGTCGATGGAGAGATAATGAAAGTTCGGTAATCGGATGGAAGGTGAGTTCCAGATCCAAGTGCACTACTCATGATGCGAACAGTGCTGTCGGTGGCGTCCTCAATGTTGCGTTTTAGGAGGCTTTTAATCGCAAGCACGATTTTATAGAAGCTGCCGTGCTGAGACTCTACTCCGTCATATTCCTCTAAGTGCGACATGTGCCACCTAGCTGATTAAGGTATCTGAGATAGTTGGCGTTCCTGATGTAGGTAACAACCTTCCAGAAGATTTTAGATTAAAGATCCTGTCCATCCACTGATGAATCTGTCCCCCATAATTATTTGTCACAGTAAGTGTAAGGCGATCATCTTTTGCCCAATCTGTGGACCCATCGGTAAGCTCAATGTATGGCCCTCCTGGGTAGGCCGGTGTAGTTGCTTTCAGCAGAAGGTCTGATATCTCAACAACTCCAGAAGCATCAAGTGCGGTGGTAAATTCAACTTTCAAATAGACGGAACTAGGTAGTTCATTTGGAGTTCTAAAGAATCCATTGACAGCAGAAAACGCTGCATTGGTAAGTGCAGAAATATCTTGAGTCACTTGGTTGCTGTTTGAACTGTTATCCTGAATTGGGACCGTTGTTGTCTCAAATTGATCAACAAGGCTTACAGCTAGAACGCCAGATGTAACTGTGTCAGGTCTAAGCCTCATTGAAAAGAAGTATCCAGTTCTTGTTCCAAGATTAACTGGTATGTAGTATACAACCTTCTCGACGCCATTTCCAGTAATCGTCAGGCACCTGCCGCCAGAAAGGAAATTTCCTCCAGTGTTGATTGTCGAGATAGCAAACGTTCCGCCTGTAGTGCTGTTTGAAATTGTAATTGTATTTCCGTTTTTTCTATTGTTATAGATTACACGGAATGTAAAATTGGGACTTGATCCAGATAGATAGCTTACAGTGGTGTCTTCGTAGCCTGAAAGGTTTTGAACAGCATTTTGAACAGCTGAGGATAGGGCATTGTAAGCAATTGGCTCAGTAACAAGTTTTTTGCCGTCAGAATCGGTAATTTCTATATTATAGTATCCGGCAGAAGGAGAACCTGAAATTACAATTTCATCCTGCTGTACAGCGGAGATGGAAGCTGTTGTTGACGCTGTTGAGATCCACCCGTTTGGTAAATTTGAATCGGTAGATGAGATCGTGGATATGGTGCCATTGGTGACTAAATTACCTGACGTAGACGGGTTTGCAACAGATCTAGTTGTCCTGATCCCAGACCCGCCAGGATAATCTTTGTTAAATCTGCTATAACCAGTATCTCCAATCAGCAGGTAGCTCTGGCTTTCACCAGTGCCTTGCACTCGAATGTTAATATCTTCTGCATACGCAAGCTCTGCTGTTTTTCCGTCAACATTTAATAAGCTATAATTAGTAGATCCGTTTCCTGTCGTTGTACCAGAAAACGATGCACTTACAGTGCCGTTCTGGACCGACTGGGAATCGTTCTCCATTTGCCGAATTAGTTCATCAAGTGCCTGTGCTCTTGAGACCGACTTTCCCGTGTCGTCCTTGACAAGCTGAACAAGAAGTCCAGACATTGGATTAGTAAGCAACGTCGATATTTGAGAACTTACTGATGTCTGGAGTGATGAAATTGAGGAGATGGTTCCCTCAATAGTTGACAATACTGCACGGCTCTCACTTGCGTATGCGTCCAGGATCTGCTGAAATTCTGTGTCTGTAGTTCCGCCAACAGCAAGCAGCAGCTTCTTGTAGGCGTCAATTTGTTTACCTAGCTTGGTAAAGAAACTTGTGTAATCAAATGCCATTATACTGCTCCATCGGGTTCGCCACCATCACCGCCCGTAGCCGGATCTGTGCCTCCGCCTTCATCTGAGACTTGCTTGTTGAAAATAGGATCGTCAAAGCTTAATAGATTCTCTCCCGGAATCCTGCTGAAGAGTGTTTTGTCGTGCGGGAAGTTCTCTCCGAAATCTCCAAGCGTTGGGGTGGTTGCAAGTCTTATAGACTCGCCTTTACTGTATCCTCTTGACATCATTCCACGGAAGCTTCCGCTGACCTGATAAACAACCTGTTGCCCAGAAGCTGAAGGCGTGACTGAATTGTTGGTAATGACATAATCACTCACAGCTATATTGATATCGCCATTCTCGGCCTTCTCTACATAGTCGTAAGGTCCTGGAATCTGAGGACGCTTGTTCGATCTTGTCGCAGAGAATGTAACATCTTTAACAGCTCGGCCTCTTCCCTGCCTATGAAACCCTGCGTTCCTTCTCTGGGTAGAGTCCTCAACATAACTAAAGCTTCCAGATGAAATGTCGCTAAGTTCCTTATAGGTCTCCGTAATTCTGTATTCCATGTAGGGAGAGGTTACATCCTCTTGGGATATTTGATCATTAGACTTTGTTAGCTCAGTTGCCTGCTCTGAATCTCCGCTGACATCTTTATTTTTTTCAAACTGTTGATTTTCATCCGACCCTTCTTCTTTTGGCTCAACCACTACAAGTTTCTTGTTAAATGCAATATTTGGAGAGCATGGAGACTGGATTGCACACAGTGCCAGCCCAGCAAGGGAGACTGTTGGCGGTATTTCGTAGATGCTTGTATCTGGATCGTATTTGAAATCTTTCTTGTCGTCAGGAAGATAAGATAAGTCGTCCTGGTCATACAGTGCTTCATGCGTCCAGTCTGACCAAATTTTATTTTCAGTGGTGGAATCGCCGTATTGCGTCTCTCTTTCACCCCAGCTTCCATCAACAATCTTCCACATGACTCCTTCCTGGTCATCTGCATGTGGATACATGACACTAATATCGCAAGATACGGAATTCTCGTGCATTGGCTCAGAAAATGACATTGTAGTCACAACCGTTCCGAGATGCCTTGACGCTGCTGTCGAGCCGGGGGGTGCATTTCCAGATCCAGGAGTGTCCAGGATTCCAAGTTTTGTATTTGCAATATTGATCATTTTACCCAGAAGGTATCTTTTGGAAACATTCTTTGCTGCAGTCAGACTTAGTGAGATTCTGCCCGTTGGAATGATTGCATCTGTATTGCCTCCAAAGCCTGTAGATTGCGTCACTGTCCAGGAGCCAGTGAAATTGGTAACAGGGAATGGTGCCTGTATGAACATTTCCCTGTCTATAATCGAGAAAGAAAGTGATCTACCGTCCTCTGATTCACTATAGTTTATAGATTGCCTCTTGTAGCCTTTTGTCAATGGCGGCATGACAACATATCTGGCAAAATGAGGATTAATATTTCGATTCAGAAGCTCTATTTTCCCGTTGAACGTTCTAGTTTGCAGCCAAGTGTTTCCGTCAATATTATCTTGAACATACCATCTTAAGCTCATGACGGGGCTTGAAGCTACCCTATTGTAAGAAGCCGTGCTTCCACCTCCAATGTCTTCACACGGAACATAAGTGTATTCGACTTCAAACTGAACCCGAGCAGAAGACTCTCCATACAGTTTTATGACATTGGCGACTATTTTCCCGCCCTCTTTTATTGAGGGATACCAGTCATCTACTGTTATTGCAACACCTCCAGCAAATCTTGCAGCAGTGCTTGCAACCTGAATTCTATTATTATAATCCTCTATAGGCCAAGATGAAAAAGAAACTTGGTCGTCAATAAAAAAGGCAAATGGTTTTCTTGTTCCATTTATTTTTTCAAGTATTTCTCCCATATCATACTGTGAATACACGGCTGTTCCTGACGATGTTGTATTCATCTTCCCGGTGCCGTGAACATACTGCTTGGCAATAAGACCGCTAAACCTGATTTTCACAGTAGTGGCCACATGGTCAATGCCTGTAGCATCCATGACAAGCTCTTGGTCAATTGCTTGAGTGAAGCACTGAGTCACCCAAACCCCATTGATGTATGCCATTGTGCCGTAATTGTCTGCAGGCATTTCAAGCTCCGTTAGCCCATGTCATTGAGACCAGATAGACCGCCATTGGGGTCCACTGGAGAATTATACGATCCGCCCATTGTTCCGTCTTCTCTGGTTCCGTTACTTGTCTGCGTGTCCCAGCTTCCAATATTGCTCTTGCTCATTGTTCCGGCACCACTGAATTCATTCCTCATGATCTGAAGAGAGGCTGCCAGCGGCTGTGTTGCATTTTTTTGCTCATCAGCCTTCAGGAATCCGAATGTTACGGCATCCTTCATTGACTCAAAAGATCCTTCACCAAGGAACCAGTCAGTCAGAGACTGGAGCGACTTGCTTAGAATTGATGCAACATTAAGCAAGCCATTTACGTAGGCGACAATTTTAGTCATTGTTTCTAAGATATTGGCAAGTAGGACTTGTGCAATATTTGTCACCCCATCAGTAATTGGCTGCATTGCATCTTTTAGTTCATTCAAGCTTTGGGTCATTTGCCTGGAAGAAGCTCCTGTGGACTGGGCTGATTGTATATTTCTTTTTACTTCTCCCATCTTGAATTCAGCAGAAGCAAGAGCCATCTGTGCAGAGAACGGAGCCAGTTTTTCATTCGCAGCAACAAGTGACTCTCCCAGTTTCTGAAACTTGATTGGAAGAGTTGCAACTGTTGCTGCAAGCTTTGCCCAGTTGGCAGGGTTGATTGGGTTCTTGGCAATGTCTTTGAAATTCTTGGCAATCTCTCCGGCTGATTCTGCAAACTGGCTACCCACTGCAGATCCAGCTTGACTCCCGGTAAGATCTCCAGCTTTGCCAAGCATTTTACCGCCCATGGCACCCGCACCGAATGCCAAAGAACCTGCCGAGGCACCTACCATGGCTGGAACCGTGATAGGAGAAAGGGCGGCTTTAGCAGCTCTTCTTCCGGCTCCCTTAATCAAGCCGCCTCCTAGCTTTGCACCGCCTGTCGCTATGCTCCCAGCACCTCTAACGCCAGCGGCTACAGCCTTCTGCGTCAATTGATTCTCTACACTGGCAGCAACTCCGCTTCCAAGAAAACTTTGTGCTGTCTTTCCAGTCCTTGTTCCTGGATCAAAAAAGCCAGAAAGTGTCGAACGGATTGGCGATGCTGATGGGTCTAATCCAGAAGCCCTGCCACCCTCGGCAGCACGCTGTTTGGTTTTTTCAAAAGCCATGCTGCCGAACTCTTTGGCGAGATCCTTCTTTGACATCTGGCCGAAATCACCAGATTTGAGCGTCTTAAAGAATTCGTGACCATCCTTGCCCAGTACTCCCTTACTGGCCTTTGCACCGAGGCTTCTCAGTTTTTGATTCCCAGCAACTGACTTAAGCATGGGGCCGAGCTTACTGGCCAGCTGTGCAAATGCCATTATTGGCTCCTATTTTTCATCTTAAGGTAGTCGCTATAGGCCTTCTGGGAACGCTGGGGGTCAGAGTAGATAGAGTCAAACCACTCCTTCCCCATCGAACCGTTAATTGCAGACTCTGCCATGATGTGCTGGAAAGCTTTTAGATACCTGATCCTGCTTCGCTGGATTGCGATTCCAAGTCTTTCTCCGTCGGAGATTCCTCCTGGGCCTGAAAAGAATCCCAGGCCAACATCTGCAACAATGTCAGCCATCCATGCTGTTTTTTTTTAGCTTCTTCAATGAACTCGATGAAAGCATACATGACCTGTACGCACTGCCCACTGCTTAGACTTTCTTCGTCAAGCTCCAAAGCAGATCGGATAAGACCAAGTGCCTTATCTGTCGCAGCTCTTCTCTCTTCCTGGCTTAGTGAATCTGCCTCGGCGTCTTCAAGATATACAGTAATGTCTTCTTCAAGATAGAGCTTTTTGTATACAGGCCAAGGGTCTACAGAATGAACTTTACCATTGATTTCAAATTCAAAATTCTCATTCTCAATCTTATACATCACTTTCTCCCTGTGATTAAAAATTAAGGCAATACAGAAGGAGGAGGACCTAGAGGCTGCGACGTTAAGTGGCCGTGA
>Ga0208019_1001026_pt1 | contig 15161 bp, 9 predicted proteins | sample CB_VirMetaG_5_FD_184540 | JGI IMG/M metagenome (GOLD analysis project Ga0208019, IMG submission 184540) | Freshwater to marine saline gradient viral communities from Chesapeake Bay - CB_1508_1D Viral MetaG (SPAdes) (version 4) | ecosystem: Environmental > Aquatic > Marine > Coastal | place: USA...
GGATTTCGTCAGTCATGGCGATTAAAGTGTGATGGTTTGGAGGGTATCGTTGGGGAGGCGGGAGGGCCAGTAGGTGAGGCGGCGGATGGTACCGTTAAGTTTGAGGAACATATACTGACTTCCGCCAATTTCAAGTGTTGTTATTGTTGGAAGAGAACCAGAAGCATCTGTTCCATCCGTAACACCATTTGCTGCAGCCCTAAAATCATTAGCTTTGTATCCATAGCTTAAGTTCACTTTAGAGCCAGCGGTTATAGTTCCAGTAGGCGGAGTTCGGTCTGCTTGTGACACATTAGAAACAGTAGTTCCTGCACCAAGAGTGCTGGCAGCTCGCCCAAAAGCTCTATGAAAATTGCTTGAAGTAGCATCGGAAAACACCCAATAAAGTGCACCGCCAACAGTGTTTTGATATTGCTGCTGAGCCGCGCTAAACACCGTCCCTTCATCCTGCCGATACCAGCTATTGCCAAACGTATTGGCACCACCATCGCTAACATCAGCAGCACGGGTTACTTGAGAGCCAGCCGTGGGGATGTAGGAGGTGGGGTAGGAGGATTGCTCTAGTTGGGCGCCCCAAACAAGAACATCTATTGCATTACTCCCGTTGTCTAGTTGCGCGTTTGTTGATGCACCAGTCGCTGTAAACGAAATCGAATAGCGCTGCCAGGATTCAGTTAACGTGAAAGCTTGAGATGCTGTGCCTAATACAAGCACAAGTGGCGAGGTTCCGCTTGTAGCACGTGCATAAATGGAAAAGACATACGGCAGCCCAGGAACGGTGGTTACTGCTTGCGTAACAACTGTGCCAATGTTATTTGGCATTTGCACGCGGTCAGCAGTCGCTGTGCCGTTAGGAGCTGTTCCGTAGTTAGGTGTTACGGTTGTATTACCCCCTATTGTCCAACTCGTCGAAAAATCCTCCGACTGCAACACCAAATTCGTCCCCGCAGGTTCCAGCAACAGCGGACCAGCACTGACGAAGTTACCGTTGCCATCCGGGAGGTAAGCAGCGGTTCTGGCCTCGTTTACAGCAGCAGTTTGAATCACCCCATCCTTGTCGTAATACGTGGCAGAGCTTGCACGACTGGTGAAGGTGACGTTGGATTTGACGTATGGGGTTGCAACATCGGATTGTTCTAGTTGGGCTCCCCAGATGTAGATGCCGCTGGTGCCGTCGCCTGTGTACGGCGCGCTGCCAATAACTATTGTTGGATTACCTGTAGCAGAAGCATCAGAAACCATAGACAAAGCTATTCGATACCATCCGCCTCCAAGTGTTTGAACAGAAGAAGATGCGTAAGCACTTCCAACACTTAAAAAACTCCCTAAGGTCAGATCAAATGTTGCTGTCCTTTGAGCGACAGTGCCAGGGAATGCATTGGGATGAAAAATAACACGAAGACTTGTTCTTTCTGCCGCCTTCGCAAAAACTGAAAACGTATAAGTAACGCCGGATGTATAAGCAATCGATGCTGTAGAAACAACGGAAGAATCGGTGGTAACTGCAGTGCCCTCTACAAATTTATCTGCGCTTGCAGAACCATTTGGTGCGCTAGTTGCATTAGCCGTGACGGATGAATTAGTTTTTGCCCAATCCGCCTGATCCAACTCCTCACTATACCGCAACAAGTTTGTCGTCCCAAAATTATTACCACTAATACTGGCCACGTCAGCAGCGCGGGTGACGGTGGAGCCTTCGGTGGGGATGTAGCTGGTGGGGGAGGAGCCGGCTTCTAGTTGGGCTCCCCAAGCGTAGACATCCCCGCTAGTGGATGGCATTCGGAGCCACTGTTGGTTTTGAGTATGTGTTTGAGTAGCAGTATCCGTCATGACACACCTATACCAACCGTTGCCCACTGCTGTCATTGAGCCAGTAGCTCCATTTGTAAATGCAGGAACACCAGTGTCCAGGTTCCATGTAGCAACTGGATTACCACCACCAGAATTAAACGTAGTTCCAAATAACAAAGTTAAACAGGTGGATGTATTTGCTTTTTTAAGGTAAACAGAATAAGTGTAAGTTGTGCCACTTACAAATTGATTAGATGAAGCATTTGGCTGTTCCAAATATCCTATTTGTGTGCCGACGTTAGCCAGCAGGTCAGCAGTTACAGACCCGGCAGGTGACACTGTTTGATTTGCAGTACGAACCAACCCACCGAGCGCGGTCCATGTAGTTAACAAATCTTCCGACTGCAACAAGAGGTTCGTTCTCTGCTCCTCCACCAACAACCCCAAGCTCTCACCTGTCGTTGGGTCGTGATGAAACCGTGTAGCACTGTTGATCGTGCTGGTGGTGGGGATGTATTCACCAACAGTAGACGACTGCTCTAGTTGGGCTCCCCAGATGTAGATGCCGGATGTTCCGTCACCGGCAGATAAAGCATTATCTGCATTTGTTGCGTAAATACGTTGTCGGCCAGCAGCCGCACCCGTTCCCGTGGTTCTTGTGACGACGCAACGATACCAACCGCCAGATACATCTTGAATCGTTGCGGTAACGTTGGAATCGGTTACGCCTACAGCGCCTGTCGCTAAATTGAAATATGCGCCAATATCAGAGTTTTCAGGTCCGCGCGACGTAAGCCTCAGCCAACTCCATTCAGCGGCTTTTGCGTAACACGAAAATGTGTAGGTAGTGGAAGCAAGTAAGGTTGTTGTAGAAAAAACTTGCGCTCCAGATGCCGCATTATTAGCTATAAGCTTGTCTGCAATGACTGCGCCAGTAGGGGATGATGCTTGGTTCGCGCTAACCGTTCCATTAGTTGGAGTCCAAAAGGTATTATCAAACTCCTCACTCCGTAGCAACAAATTCGTCACCGCCGTCTTGATCAGCCCATCGCCATCAACATACGTGCCACCACTGGCGCGGGTGAAGTCAACAAGTGTCTTGCCAGTTACACTGTCAACAAGACTCCCGTTACTTGCAAAATTAAGGTCAAGAGTGGGTCTAGCTCCACCAAGATCGTAGAGCTGGTCACCAAGACCATTGTATTGATTCGCTGAACCCGTCTTGGTTCCACTCAGCCTCATCAGACTAGCTCCGTTACTTCAAGTGTTCCGTTAGTAGTACCGTTACGAATAACAGCAATGTTTGCATTAAGAGGTACAGCTACATCCAGACGCTCTCCATTAGCAATAAAGTGACTAGTAGCAGTAGCAGTTTGAGACGTAGCACCAATGCTATATCGAATATCAGCACCAACTGCTCGCATCGAAATACGACCAATGGTTGCTGTAAGTGCAGTGTTAGCAGACGCAGCACCTGCACTGAGTTGACGTGCTACTCCAGGAATACCAAGGGGTTCTACCTGTTCAGCTGAGTAAGCACCAGATTTAATTGTGTAAGTAGTAGCAGGCATCAGTTCTTAAGGGTATCTTTGATACGTTGAATTTGATCATCCTCTTTACGCAACGGCTTCAATGCATTGATGCCGCTAAGGATCAGCTGAACAACACTGTTATCTTTTAGTTTAGAAGCACCAATGACTTCAGAACCAAGGAACAGTGCAAGAAAGACAAGCGACTCATAGGTCACTTTAATGCCAAGGAATGTAAGCATGATGATAATTAAGTAGAAAGTTCTAGGAGCTGCCAAGTACCGGACACCTCATCCCACGTCCAGAGGCCGTCCTCGCTGGGCATCGGTACAGGTGCCTCCCATTGACATGTTTCCTCGTTCAAGATCCAACTAGGGTTTGGCGAGGGTGGGATGAATGCGTCGCGCATGGCGTCGTAGATATAACCGCTACCAGCGTAGTTTTTACGGATCTTTCCGCTGTAACTCGTCTGGACCCAATGGGTGTCAGGACCAAAAAGATCCTTTAGGAGGGAAACCCCAAAAGCTTCTTGCTCCTGACCGTTGGCATCAGTTATGTCACTGTTGTTCACCGTTAATACGCGAAGAACAGTGTTATTAGAATTTAGTTCAGCAAAGTGAGCCATAAACTTAAATAAGGTATCTAATGATGACAATACCGGAACCGCCAAGACCTGCATATCCGCCTGGATGACCACCACCGCCACCACCTGTATTGACAGAGCCATTGTGATCATTGTTGTTTACGTTGTAAGCGCCTCCGTTTCCGCCACCACCTGGACCACCAAAGGAACGGGGGATATTCGTAATAGAACCAGCACCACCACCGCCAGCATATGCAACATTGCTGCCTGTAATTGCGCTAATGGAGCCGCTGCCGCCTTGACCGTTTCCATTTGCGCTAGCGCTGCTCCCTACCTGCGCATGACCGCCGCCGCCGCCAGCAGAGTAGGCACTGCCACCAGCATAAAATCCACTGCCACCGTTATTGCCTTGACCGCCTGTACCTGTTCCACCACTGTAGCCGGTGACATTAGAGCAGCCACCGCCGCCGCCCGATCCACCGTTACCACCAACCTGCAAAGCGGAGCCGTGACCTCCGCCATTACTGGTAATCGTGCTAAAAGATGAGTCTTGACCATTGGTTCCAGCAGACCCACCCGCGCCGACAGTAACGGTATAACTTCCACTGCTCAGGGATAACGTACCTGTTCTCATACCACCAGCACCGCCACCGCCGGCTGCGTAAAAACCGCCACCACCAGCGCCACCGCCAGCAACCACCAAATACTCAACCGTAGCTCCAAGTGGAGCAGAGGTTACAGTAAACGAATTTGTACCTGTAAACGTATGGATTTTATAGCCACCAGCGTAAGTAACAGTGCCTCCAGAAGCGATAATACTACTTCCAGAGGTTAGCAACATTTGAATTCCTGCCATTAAATTAGCCCTACTCCACTAATAACAAAAACATTACTGGCTACACATAACAAGGTAGCGACACCATATTGATTTAGTGTTCTATTACCAGTATTGGTAGTACCAGCCTGACGCAGAGTTACACTTGCTCCTTCTGTAATGGTTTGGCTGCTAGTGCTGTCGTTGTAAATACTAATAACATCACCAGAGACAAACACGCCAGCAGGGACGGTTACACCACCTGTAGTGATTGAAATGTGTTTACCACTGTCATTTGCTACAAGAGTATATGCCTGAGTTTGAGGGTTAGCTGGAATCTTAGGAAATGCTTGAGCGCCAGAAAAGACGATATTACCAGTCATAGTCCCACCCGATTGAGCTAGGTAAGACGACATCCCAGCCTGAGTTTGATAAGTAGAACTTGCATCAGCTGTGGTCAAATAAGACTGGGAAAGCTTAGTTGGGGTAACACTGTTGTCAGCTAGCTTAGCTGTTGTTACTGCATTGCTGCCAATCTTATCCGCAGATACAGCATTAGTAGCGAGCAGGTTGTTGGTAATAGACCCATCAGCCAAATTACCAGTAGAAGCTTGAATAGTAAGGTTCTTCGTTTCTTGCGCTACATAAAGAGCTTGATTAAAGTTATTATTTAAATCAGTAGCTCTAATAGCAGCACCAGAATAAAAAGTAGCCTCTAGTGCAGCGTCACCTGTTTCTCGATATATTCGGATTGTCTGTGCAGCAGTAGGATACGGAGCTACAAGAAAAGTGATTTCCTTTTGAACAAAGTCTAAGGAGTAATCAACACCTACAGTCTTTGCAACGTTATCAACACTTACTTTGACGTGTGCTGCTTCAAGTGCCGGAAAGGTGTAATTAAAGGGTCCGGCAGTCCCGTTACCAGGTAAAGTTGATTCAGTGTCAGCCATTTAATTAGACCTCAATAAGATAAGTTTTGTTTCATGTCTTTCAGGAACTTTTCAGCACCGTCAATGTCTCCTACTTTCAAAAAGTTTTCTACAGTTTGATTTTTATACTGTTTATCTTGAATACCATCACGGGTAGAGACATATGCTTCAGCCATACGCATAGAAGAACGTAAAGCTGAATCAAGCATCATATGCAAGCCTTCAAAGGATTCAAGCTCAGGTTCAAGGTTAAGACTACGAGCACGTTCAAACCTTTTTCTAAACTCTTTACCCTCTGTACTTTGCATGACTTGTTGGATAGCTTGTTTAAAGTAACCTTGTTGACCCATGATGTTGGTGACTTCAGACCTCTCTTCATTGCTATACTCAACACCACGTCCATTAGTGCGAAGACTAGGACGTGCATCGTATTCAATGTCAATAAGGAATTGTTTTTCTGGGGAAATATCTCCATTTACTTTCCAAGGAAGATATGTATTCCAAATCCTTGCCCAGAAATTAGGAGGTTCACCAACAACACCACCATCAATCCAATCATGAGCATTAGGTAGGGTTTGCTTTAGAATTGGATTACGATTGGCTACCAAGTCAAAGAAGTTATTATCGACTTCCTTACGTGAAGGTTCAATAAGTCTAGCAAACTCAGCCATAAGGCTAGAGCCAGGAGTCATAGCTGCAGTTGCATATGAAGATGTCCAACGGTTAATAGCACCAATGTCACCACGCAACATATCAGTCAACGGTTCAAGTGCAGCCAGCATAGATTTATTGGTTACTGCAGCTGCAAGAGAGAAAGCTTGAGCACGAAGATGTTCTGCTAGTTCAGCAGAATTAAGTACATAATAGTTATCAAGGATATTAGCAGTAGTTGCTAGCCAATTACTGACACCCGGAATACCATCATAACTTACCCAACCAATACCGGGAACTTTAATAGACCTAGGTTTCCAATCAGCATCACGACGAAGACGTTGCTTTTCTTTATCATAAAGACCATCACCGGTGATTTGATCATTAGTAAAAAGACCAACAGCACCCATTACAGAAAGCATACCAATCGCTTTACGGCCAGCAAGTTCAGCCTTAACAGTAGTATATGCACTCTTCATAGTCTCTGGTGTGTACTCTACACCTCGACTGGTAAGAAGCTGCTCTACTTGTTCAACAGGCATCTCTTCAAATGGACGCTTATACTTATGATAAAGATCTATAAACAAACCCATCGGGTTTTGAGATCCAGTAAACTTAAGATCATTGATAGGTGTTTTAGTAAAAAGAAGGAAAGGCTTAAGAGCTGGAAGCCTACGAAGCAATCCAGAAACAGCATCATTAGTCTTACTGTCCAAGCTCATTGAAATTTCACCAGAAATATGCCTCACAGCAGCATCAGTGATGTTATCATTTTCGTCAAACATCTCTCTGTAAACTTTCTGTGACAACTCCTGCGCTTTTTTAGAATCAAGAACAAGCTTACCGCCCTTAGTCACCTCATCCCATGCCTTACCACGTGCTTCCCAGTTAGCAACTACAGCTTGTGTAAAGCCGTCAAATGCTTGCATACCACGTTGACCAAATCGTAGCCACGGATGATTAGCAAGGTCATTAATCTCTTCAACCTGTGCTAACATAGCTTGGGGACCAAATTCACCTGCTTGAGCCTTAGCATCAGCAAATGCTCGGAAGATTTGCAGCTGTTTTTCATCAGCAACACCCATATCTTCACGAAGACTCATAACATACGGATCTGAAGCTGAACGCTTAAACACCTGACCCATGTATGAGAAGCCTTTTTGAAGTGTATCCACTCCAGCAGCATATTGGAAAGCAGCTCTTTTTAAAAGAGTACCTTCGCTAAACATCACATACCCAGCAGACTGAGCAATAGGACGCATAGCTAATCCAAAGATATTACTAAGACCAGCTTTAGTTGGTGTGATGACTGCACTCAAGGTTGAGTTATACACATTAGCCATGGAACCTTTAAGGACCATAGAAGGTATATCAGCCTCACCGTCATAGAATGCTTTACTAATAAGACCAGTACTATTACGGACATAATTATTGAGTTTAGTAATGCTATTAACATTACCATCAGTCAACTCATATGCCATCATCAACGGTGCAAGCATCTCTGGACGTTCTGCTTTAACAGCACGTAGCGTATCAATGGTACCCCTAGCATCAGCTTGAATACGAGCGATTGCTTTTAAGGTATCATTCTTTTCATTAGCAATTGCATTAGCAGCTCTAGTAGCTTCACCTTTACCAAAAGCTTTACTTGTAGTATCAGTAAGACGATTCCACAGGTTAAGCATATTAAGAGCACGACCTCTAGTATAAGAAGTCATACCTTTTTGTGCCATCAGGAATTCAAGACGATCAAGGATCTGCTCTTGAGCACGACTTACAGCAGGTGTTTCAGCCATCAGACGCATACCTTGTGCCATGTCAGAGACTTGACCACCAAAGGATGTGCCAACCAATGCCTGTGCTTTCATGTAATCCAGATCCATATAATCATTCATATACCGCTTAATTGTGTTAAACACAGCAGCATATCCCTCATCTTTAAGGACAAGAGTTTCAGTATTAGGATCAATGTATTGGAATTTACGGACAGCTTCTTTAAGTTGTGGTGTAGTTAGACCATAGAAGTCATCAGCAAGTCTTTCACCCGCCAATGAAATATCTTTGAATGATAGGTAACGCCCAGAAGCTGTTCTGTAACCGTATTCACCAGCATCTTTAAGTTGTTCACTAAGACCACGAATAATAACATCCGGTCCCTCAGGAATCTCCAAGCCATACTTTAGTGCAGCTTCAGAAACAACACTACCAACACGACCATAGACGCTATCAAAATTACCTTCAATACGGGCATAGTCAACTTGAGCAGCGACAATACCTAGATCATCGACAGACCTAATGCCTGATTCATGGTAACCGTAAAGATCATGAACACCAAAAATAGGTTCATCGAGGTTTTGACTTTTAGAGAAGTTGTACTCCCCTAGTTCATCTAGAGCAGCAGAACGTTTAGCAGCTGATTTAGAGATAGTATCTTCGATGGTTTCTAGGGCATCATCCTCTAAATTAGCATCAAGCCATGCTTTTGCTTTTTCATTTTCAGGCACCCATTGAGTAGCTCGTCGGATACCACGTCTAGCTTTAAACAGCTTTGCAACACCTTCCAACATATCAATACTAGAACCTAACACAGTACCTTCAGTTAGATTTTTAAGGCGCCTGTTATCAGGATCTTCACCGTCTAGCGTGGCAATGTTATCTGGAATCCAACCAAACTGAGCAGGAAGGTGTTTCTTAGCTAGTCCGGCTAAGTTGTGACCCACTTCTTCGTCAGGCATACCAGCAAGAGTAACCCCTTCAACACCTGTACCAACACCAGCGCCAAGCAGTTTCGGACCCAACCATTTAATGAAAGGATCAGAGAAAAACTTCATGCCGCTAGTTGCAGACGTTAGTCCAGTAGTGAGCCCGCTAGTAATTGCAACAGTAGGTAAAACGACCGAACTAAGCTCACGAATACTTTGAGCAACATCATCTTGAAACTTAGGTAATTTCAGAGACTTACCATCAGGTCGAAAAGGATTTTCAATTCCAGGAACTTCTTTCTTTGGTATTACATTGATCATGTTGAGCGCAAAATCAGCAACACCTGTACCTATAGCACCAAGTCTTTCAAAGGTACGTTGAGCGTAAGTCCCTATATCTTCACCAAGAGTAGCATCAGGATCACCGCTACCATAAATAAAACCAGAGCCAGTTTTATATTTCCGTTCTGGTTGTACCACACTTGTGGGTGGTTGTTGTGGTTCAGCTGCAGGTTGTGTTGGTTGCGGTTGCTGCTGAACAGGAGTAGGAGCAGGAGTAGCTTGTTCTGCAGCAAGTGCCTGTTGGTTAGCCATAGCTTCCATTCTTGCAAAGTCTTGTTCACTTTGCGCGGCTTGCAGCATCAAAGCTTGTTCTTCTTCGGGAGTCAAGTCCGGCGTACCGAACAAGACTTCATTCATCGGATCTGTCATTTTCAGTTAAAAATTAATGGACACCACGATATTCAAAATGTCCTCCATGGCTACCTGGATAATCTACAAGATACCAACCATAACGTTGACCATTTTGGATCATCCAATTCTTTGATTTACCATGAATATCAATAGCCTCTCCATGTACATGCCTAGAGCCAGGTGCTCCACCAACAGCAATGTTCTTCTCTTCAGTTCGTTGAGAACTAGTAATGTCAGAACCTTTCACAGCACCACCAGAAGCTTGAACCATTTGAGCAAAAGCATTAGCAGCATCACGGCTCATAACAACAGGTCGTCCCTTCTCATCTTGCATAGACACAGGTTGCCATCCAAATCCGGTATCATAATTACTGGTTCTTTGGATAAACCCTGGACGTATCAAAGAACGAGATTGAAGCCCTTGACCATGACCATACTTATACGCTTCCCTCATAACATTACCAAAGTATTCCCTATTTTCTTTGGACATACCTACACCACCAGGACCACTATTGTAAGCACTGATAGCCCAGTTAAGACTATTGCCAGGGTTATTGGGATCACGCAAATTTTTGATCAAATACCGCGCAGCTCCATCAATAGCTTGTGGAATGTTTAATGGGTCAACACCCAGTTCTGCAGCAGTGCCAGGCATAAACTGTGCAATGCCAGTAGCTCCAGCACTACTCTTACGCTGTCCAGAAAGAACAGCAGGATCAAACCCGTCACTTTCATGATGCAAAAGTCCAGCAAGTACACCAGGAGGCAGGTTATACTTAGTAGCAGTTTGTTGAATCAACTGGCCGATGTTGATACCATTATACGATGGGACAAGTTCAGAAATAAACTCTTTAGTGCTACCCATCGCTCGCGTAGAGATCTCAGGCGTCTGGTATTGATCTAGGAACCGAACAAGATTTGGGTCTGCCTTAGTTCTAAACTTAGACATCGAAGGTGGCATGATAGGATCCCTACCTTCTGCACGTCGGGCTCGATTAATAACAGCTAACGGGCTGATACCAAACCTTGCACCAATGTATTGAGCCATAGGATCAAATTTATACCCAGGCTTTTGCATCTCTTGCTCAATAGTATTGAGTTCTGAAGTAGTAAAAATAGCACCATTTGTGTCTAAGATTTTACTACCAAGCCTGTTAAGGTTGCTTTGAACCCACTGACCACGTGCAGCAGCGGCTGCTGGAACAGACGGATTACCTTTGAATTGAGCGTAATCACCATCCTTAAAGAATTGAGGATTAGCGATTTCCTTTTCAAATTCTGCTCTAACAAAAGCTTCAGCATTTGCTATAGCATTAGCGTCACCAACTGATTGGAGTTCTGCTACTTTTTTAAGAAACTTAGTATGCAAACGCTGCTCCATCAGAGGAACAGTAGGACTAAATTGTCCTTCCCTTTTTGCTTGAATTTGAGGAGGTTTCTTAGCTAGTGCAGATAGTGATGCTAGCTGAGCTTTGTAGTTATCCGTATTGCTACGTCCAGCTGATCCTTGTCTAGCTGCTGTTTGGAACTGACTAATAACGCTGCTGTGGTATCCAGAGCTTTCCATCAACTCCATGGTCAAAATACCACGGCTTCTGAGATCTTCAGCTTCTTTCATTTGACGTTGAATCTCCAAAGCATCAACACTTTGGTTCCTCATCATCACTTCAAGACGTTGACTGGTTTGACCAGGAAAGCGGACCCCATAATTATTAATAACAGCTTGAACATCAGCAGCTGAATACCCTCCAGGAATCTGATTAAGTTGCTCAACTGCTGCATCTTCAAATGCCTTACGTTCACGAGTATCGAATGCTTCTTTCTGGCCTAATTTTGCCAGTACACGTTGACGTGCATCAAAGATAGCTTGTGTAACTTCTTGAGCTGCAGGACTTGTGAAAATATCCCCGTAAGTAACCTCCTTACCATTATACATAGTAGGGGTTGCAAGAAGATCCTTCCAACTTTTAACGTAATCTTCTCGACGCTCACTTTCAAATCCTGCTTTGTAACTTCTGAAAACATCAGAAATGTAGGCACTTCTAGCTGGACCGCTAAGGGATTCAAGTTTTGGCACTACACGTCCGTTTATAATATCCTCGTTGGTAGAGAAATCAATCTGACGTTGTGCTTCGTCCTTAGCAAAAGCTTTATATTGAGCGTTACTTTGTTGATTAAATTCCGCCTCAATATTACGCATAAGAGGATGAACCTTAGAGCCAAGAATGGCTGGACTAAGGTTTAACATCCCAGAACTAGCTACATAGTCTGAACGAATGCGTCCAAAGATTTGGTTGTATGCTGCTAAGTCACGCCCCTCTGTTTCAGCAAGGCTGAGCTGACGACCATCACCTAGATCATATTTTGTTGAATACTTATCAAGTACGTCAGTTCTAAAATTAGTGCCAAGGTTTGTAGTTAAAGCTGTAGACTCATTCCATAACTTAGCATTGCTGTTTTCGTTTAGGAATCGTATCTGTTGAATTGATGCACCAGTTCTATCGACAATAGCACGAATAGCACTATTTTCGGCATAAGCTTGATCACTAAAGTTTCGATCCAACTTATGGATCTCCATCAACTCTTTGGTAGAGATACCTGTAGCGTAAAGTGTTTTCTCAACAGCTAACTTACGACCAGTTTCAATCTTTTCGTTTACTGCTTGAATTGTTTGAAACGCAGTACTAGAGATTTTGCTAATTGCATCAAGTGTAGCAAGTTCAGACTTACTCTGGGCTTGGGCATTACTGATAGTAGCATCGTAATTGCCCATAATTTGATTTTGAATAGCTTCGAGATTCTTACTCTCAAAGTCAAACAACTGTTGGCGGTTATTGAACTCAAGTTTGTTATTGATTTCAATAGCATTACCAATGCGTTGTCGTTCATCAATATTAAATTTCGCAGCCTCCCTCATGTAGTTAGACTGCTTTTTAGCTTTGTCTTCTACAAGTGAAGCTACATCTGGTGCCTTGATTGGGTTAAAGCCGCTTGGCCTCGCAAATGAATTAAATGTAGCCATAGTTATTAAGGAGAGAAACCGGAAGTATTGGAACCAAAGTAATTACCCGCAATACTTGATCCTCCAGGTATTTGAACAGCTCCACCACTGTAATCACCAGCTGCACTACCGCCTACAGCAAGACCAGTTCCACCGCCATCAGGGGTTGGGATATTACCAGATACCGCACCTAGCACAGCTCCACCGATTGAAGGTGCTGCAGCACTAAGTCCAGCAAGAAGCGGATTAACTGTAGCAGCTCGGTAAGGCACAACCTCAGGAAGCGGAATAACCTTAGCTGGTGTTTGTAGCTCAGGTCTAGGCAGATTTGCAGGAAGGGGCAATGCAGGAGGAATAGCAGGAGCCAAACCAACACTAGTGATGGCGTTAAGATCAGCTTGGAACTTCTGAATAGCAGCATCTCTACGCATAGCAGTGGCTTGCATACCAAGACTCAAACGAGAAGCAGCAAGTTGTGCTTTAGAGAGATAGAATGTATCGTTTAGTTGCTCTAACTTTTGACCAAGTTGCGATGAGGTAAGTCCAAAATTCAACTCAGCGTTCATTACATTCTGAATGATTTTAGAAGTCAATAGACCAGTTTCTGCAATGGATGCTGCTGCTGCTTTTTCAGCACTAACACCCATACCGCCTTTAGCTTGTGCTTCGCCAGCTTGTTTAAGTCCTTGGACGTAAGCTAGTTGTTGATCAATTTGACCACTTGCACCAGCTTGTTGACGGGCAACATCTGCTTGTACAAAGTCTAAAGCTACACCACGTTGAGCATATTGAAACTCCAACATGGTAGATTTCTCTTGGAAATCAAGTTGAAGATTCTGCTCTTGTTCCCACCTAGCTGCATCTTGAAGGGAGAAATCAAGGGCAATATTATTAAAGTTTAACTGTTGAAGACCTGTCTGTTGCCTCAGAGCATAGGCACGTTTTTCTTGATTATAATCAAACGCCCTGATCCCCATCTGATAACGCCAGGAATCAAGAGCAGTTTGATCACGATAGGCGTACTCTTCTTCAATATTTTGGCGTTGGATGTTAATCCCTTCTTTTAGGAATTTACGATCCCTACGCAGGACTTGCATCGTGTACCGACGATTAGCCCTAGCAGCCTTAGTCCTTGCTTCAGCTTCTCGTCTAGCAGCAGCGTTTTGAGCGTTTGCTCCAAAAGCACCTTGAGCAAAGTTAAATGCGATTTTACCTAATTCTAGAAGCATCCTCAAGCCCTCCTGTAATAACGAGGTGAGTAATTACCTTCCCATGTCATACTATTCAATGTAACAGGGAACGGTGAGGTGCTATTAATTTTCAATTGGAAGCTAGTGTTACGTTGATGAATAGGCACAGTGACTACCGTATTTTGTACTAATGGTGCATTACTTTCAATATAACGATCTGCTTCCTGCACTGATTGAATAGAACGCCACTCAGCAGAACCATACTTTTTCTGATAGAATCCTACAAGACCACTAAGACCAAGGTTAAACTTCATCCTAGCAATAGTCAAGTTAGCACTCCAATCCTTAGGTTGGTTGCCTGGAGCATAGAAATAAGTAGGTAGCTCTACTTCATAAGTGTATTCATAACCAATAGCAAGCTGACTCTCTTGACCTGTCCAATCACCAGGAATTGACCAATCACTTGTATCAATATCCATCACAAAACCAGAATTAGGTTGATTGGTTTGTTGTGAAATAAACAGTTTAGATAGACCATTAATACCGACTGGTGTGGTTGTAGTTACCGTTGGAATTGTAACTGCAACAGGCTTCTTACCAGCAATGTGGGTGTACAAAGTTGGGAGTGTTGATCGTTTAGTAACCGAATTATAAGTAATGGTTCCAGCGTTAGATGCTGGATAAAGGAAATCAAGACGAACGGTAGGCATCGTAATGTTACCAAACGTCGGGAAACGACTACTAACTGGATATGGTGTTTGCACCATACTGACCATACCAAGTTGGTAGTCAGAACCATTCTTGGTTACAAAGAATAGAACGTTCTGAATAATTTCCATGAATTGAATTGATCCAGGTAGATCCCATTTGAACCAAGCCTGCATCAATTGTTGCTCCCCGTTACTGTAGAACTTATACAGGTAGATACATTTTGTGGTATCACTGTATGCAGCCAGTAGGGAGTTCTGTGGATCTGTTGCTAGCTTTGTAATATCTACAGGTAGGTACTCAGCTACAACCTGACTAATGTCTACAGTGGTCGGTGTCTCACTACCACCACGTGGTTGCATACCGAACACTTTAGAGTAAAGCGGTGTACGGGATACAAAGCTAACGTAACTACCCATGTCCTTAACAGGTACATCAGCAGCACTTTCATATTGACCAATTGTACGAATAATTGAGTCAAACGGTGTCAGGTTACCACTTTCAGAATACATCAAGAACTGTTCAAATTGACTGAACAGAATCAAACCTTGTGGTCTAGATACAGCAGAG
>Ga0208019_1001027_pt1 | contig 15160 bp, 23 predicted proteins | sample CB_VirMetaG_5_FD_184540 | JGI IMG/M metagenome (GOLD analysis project Ga0208019, IMG submission 184540) | Freshwater to marine saline gradient viral communities from Chesapeake Bay - CB_1508_1D Viral MetaG (SPAdes) (version 4) | ecosystem: Environmental > Aquatic > Marine > Coastal | place: USA...
TACTATTACAACAATTAAAAAATTTAGGATTATAATAAGGAGGAAAATATGGCAGGATCAGATATTAAAGTAGTTAGTGCTAATCAAGCTTCTTTATCTAATACATCTTCTAATGTAGCTATTACAGTTACTTTAGTTAATGGACCTACAAGACTAAAAGGTTTCATTGCAGAACCTACTTCTACTGCTGGTGTATTAACATTTAAAGATGGCGGAACTGATATATTTGAAATTAACACAGGAAACGTTGATGCAGGAGCATCTACTTTTCAATTAAATCTTCCAGAAGAAGGTGTTAAGTTTAATACAAATTGTCAAGTTTCAGCAACGATTGCAGGAGCTAATGTATCTACTATTCAAGGTGTTACATTGTTCCACGCATAAGGATAATTTATGGCAACGTCAGGAACAGCGACATATAATTTAACTGTAAACGATGTTATACAGGAAGCTTATGATAGAATAGGAGGTGATCCTATTTTAGGTTATGATGTAAGATCAGCTAGACGTAGTTTAAATATTATGTTTAGTGATTGGGCTAATCGTGGTTACAATCAATGGACAGTTGAATTAAAAGATTTATCATTAACTCAAGGTACTAATACTTATGTACTTGATTATGATACAATAGATATTATTAATGCAAATATTTTAGATGGTAGTACAGAATATTCAATGACACGTTTAGGTGTTAATGATTATGCTGCTATATCAAATAAAACTTCTCAGTCAAGACCAACTCAATTTTATTTACAAAGATTAAATACACCTCAAGTTTTAATTTATCCAACACCTGATCAAGCTTATACTTTAAGATATTATAGAATGAGAAAAATACAAGATATTACAGCATCAACTGTAAATGGAGTTGAACAAAATATGGATGTTCCATTTAGAGCTTTTGAATGTATGTGTGCAGGACTTGCTTATTATCTTTCTAAAAAAAGACCAGGAATAGATTTAAATACACAAGCTGCATTAAAATTAGATTACGAACAAGCTTATGAAAGATTAATCGCAGGTGATGATACTCCATCTACGAGAATATTACCATCAACAAGTTATTATAACTAATGGCTAGATACGCAGATAGAAGTAATAAACCTCATAGAGCACCACATCAAAAATTTTCTGGTGGTAAGTATGCATTAGCTATATCTGATCGTTCTGGTATGGAATTTCCATATAATGAAATGGTATTTGAATGGAATGGAAGTTTTGTACATATATCAGAATTTGAAAAGAAACAACCACAATTAGATTTAACTTATTTTACAGATGCAGAATCATTAGAAAATGCAAGACCTCAAGCTAATTTATCAGCTACTGGAGGTGTTCCTAATCAAATTACTTTAATATATCCATCTACATCTGGATCAGTGTCTAATGTAGGTGTCGCACAAGCAAGCACAAATTTGTTACAAACTGCTTTAGGAAGTGTTACAGTGTCTACATGACAAATCAAAAAAAATTAGGAGTTATGATCGCAACTCCTTGTTATGGCGGACAATTAACAGAATCATATTTACACGGTATTTTGAATTCTATAACTGAAGCTAATAAGAAAGGAATACAATTACATTTAAATACTATGGGTAATGAAAGTTTAATTACTAGAGCTAGAAATACTTTAGTAACACAATTTTTAGATGCTGACAAAAAAGATCCAAATAGATTTACACATTTAATGTTTATAGATAGTGATATTGGTTTTGGCGGAGAAGCTATAATGAGATTATTAGAAAGCGATTACGATGTAGCTTGCGGAATATATCCTAGAAAATCAGTAGATTGGAATACAGTTAAATCTCATGCTGAAAAAAATGATTTTGAAAATTTAGAGCAAAAAGCTCTAGGGTATAATTTAAATTTTGCAAATCCACTAAATATAGAAGTTAAAAATGGATTTACTGAAGTATTAGATGCAGCGACAGGTTTTATGTGTATTAAAAAAGAAGTATTTTATAAAATGATAGAAGCTTATCCTAATCTTAAATATACTTCTGATCAAATAATAAATGGAGAAAGATTTAATAGTGACAATTGTTATGCATTTTTTGACTGTATTATTGATGAAAAAAGTAATAGATATCTATCAGAAGATTATGCTTTTTGCAGATTATGGCAAAAAATCGGTGGAAAGATATATGCTGATTTACATAGTCCTCTTACGCATTACGGTACATATGCATTTAGAGGTCATGTATGGACTAAGTTTAAAGTTGAAGGAGTAAAAGATAATGCCAATGACATACAGCAGTCTAAAGAATGATATTCAAGTTTGGGCTGAAAATACAGGAACTGATTTTACCGCACAATTAGATACTTTTATTGGTAATACTCAACAAAAATTATCTAGAGAAATTGATCCAACTGGTTTTAATCAAAATGTAACTTCTTCTACTTCTATTGGAGATAGATTTATAACTCTTCCATCAGCAATTGAACCTATGCTTTTAAATTATTTAAATATAATTGATAGCTCTGGTAATAGAGTATTTTTAGAAATTAAACCTTTAGAATATTTACAAGAATATTGGCCTGATTCATCTTTAACAGATCAACCTAGATATTTTGCAAATTTTGATGATAATACATTATATTTAGCTCCAACACCAGATGCTGTATATACTATGGAATTAGGTTATCAAGGTAGAATTAATCCATTATCTAATACTAACACTACTAATTGGTATACTGAAAACGCTTCTGATGCTTTATTATATGGTTGTTTATCTGAAGCAAATCTCTTTACAAAGAACATGGAAGACTATAATATATACAAACAAAAGTATGTCGAAAGTGTGGCTGCTATTAATAACGAAGCTCGTAGAAACAGAAGAACTGACTACAAGTTTCCAGGTAGTCCACTAGGCGAAAACACATTAACTGGAGGACAATAAACATGGCAATATCACAAGCGATTACAGTGTCGTTTAAACAAGACTTAATGTCGCCTGGAGGAAACTTAGAAGCTCAGACATTGAAGTGTGCACTTTACGACAACACTGCAACTCTTAACGAAAACACTGCTGCATATATAACTGCTAATGAAATTTCAGATAGCGGAACTAATTATACTACTGGCGGTGCAACACTTACAAATGTTACTATCACTACTGATGGTACTACTGCAATTTTTGATGCTGATAACGTTTCTTTTGCAAACGCAACTATTTCAGCTCAAGCTGCATTAATTTATAATGCAAATAATGCAAATTCATCAATTGCTGTATTAGATTTTGGAGGTGTTAAAACTTCTACTAACGGTACATTTGAGTTACAGTTTCCTAACGCTGACGCTACTAACGGCTTAATAAGAATAGCATAAGGAGGTAAATCCTTATGAGCACATGGAACCAAGGTCAGTGGAACTTAGGTTCTTGGGGAAATTCAGCAAGTGGTGCTGCAATTATAGGACAACAACTTACCTCTTTTGTAAATAATATAACTGTTGACGCAGAAGTAAGAACAGGTTGGGGTAGAACTACTTGGGGAACTGCAGCATGGGGTCAATCACCTGATCAATTTGTTTCAATAACAACTGCAGGACAATTAACACCTGATTTAAATTTAGGTTTTGGTTGGGGAAGAGAAGAATGGAACTCAGGTTCTTGGGGTGAAGGTTTAGGTTTTGTATTTACAGGAAATGGTAATGTATTTTCAACAACTACAGCAGGCGAATTAACTACTACTGCTAATAATATAACTGTTACAGCTAGTGCTCCTATCACTATTAGTGGTGAAGAATTAAATATTTCTCAAGGTGAAGAAACTGTAACTGGTACAGCTTCTTTAAGTATTACTGGAGAAGAATTATTATCTGCAACTGTTAATACTTTTGCTGTAGCTGCAGATGGAGCTATAACTATTAATACTCCTACTTTTGAAGCTAATGTAGAACTTAATAATGATGGAGTACAGGTAGGTCTTGCTACATTTTTAAATGTTGTAGGTTTTCCTATTACAGCTAATCTAGGAACAATATCTCTATCTACAAGTAATACAATAGATATTACAGGAGAAGAATTAACTACTACTGCTAATACAATTACTTTAAGTACACAACAAATACTATCTATGACTGGTAATGGAGTTACTATTACACTCGCTGATATAGTACCTAATTCTGAAAACTTCATATCTATTGAAGGAAATAGAGCAAATGCTAATGTTACAACACTTAAATTTTGGGATCCAATTAGAGGTAATATTACTGAAAATTGGACGAATATTCACTAGACAAATGAGTACAAATATATATTATTTACATTATTTAAAATATGGAGTATAAAAAATTATGGCATCAACTTACTCAACAGATTTAAAACTAGAATTAATGGCGACTGGCGAAAACGCTGGTACATGGGGTAATAAAACAAACGATAATTTAAATTTAGTACAACAAGCAATTGCAGGTTATCAAGAAATAGATGTTGCGTCAGCTGATGTAACTTTAACAATGGATGATGCTGCTATTTCTAATGCAAGAAATATGACTTTAAAGTTTACAGGAACTCTTGCAGCAAATAGAACGGTTAACTTTCCAACAGGGATTGAAAAGTTTTTTAACATTGTTGATGGCACTGATCATGCAGGAAACACATTAACTTTTAAAGTAACTTCTCAAACAGGATTTTTATTATGTGAAGGTCATTCGTATATTTGTCATGCAAATGGAACAGACATCGTAAAAGATTTAGAATTTAAAAAATGGAGAGCAATCTCTTCAGCTGAAACAGTTCAAGCAGGTGCACAAATTTTAGCAGATACATCTGGTGGAACTTTAACAATAACTTTACCCGCTTCACCAGCAACAGGAGATGAAGTAACATTTGTAGATTCAAAATATACTTTTGATACAAATGCCTTTACAGTTGGTAGAAATGGATCTAATATAACAAACAGTGCAGCAGATTTAACTGTTAGTACAGAGGGTGCCGGATTTACTCTTGTATATTCTGGTGACGCAACTGTTGGATGGACTTACAAGGAGAAATAGAACATGGCTAATTACGAAGCAACTAGATATGATTTTGATGGTGCAAATTTAACAGGGATTCAAGGAACTGAAACTGGTTCTATTATTCCTTGGCCAAAAGCAACTGCGCCAACAGGATTTTTATTATGTGATGGAACTGCAGTTTCAAGATCAACTTACGCTGATTTATATGCAGTGATAGGTGACACTTATGGCGCTGGAGACGGCTCAACTACTTTTAACGTACCTGATCTTCAAGGTAAAATGCCTCAAGGCTATGAATCAGGAAACTATGATTTAGCAACAACAGATGGAGCATCTACTGTAACAGTAACAGGAGCACCAGGATCAACTCAGTTACAAACAAATGAACTAGCGGCTCACCAACACCCAATTAATTTAGGTGTGATAGCAGGTGGTCCAGTTCAATATCCACAAATTTCTTTTGTGCAATATTATCCATCAGGATATTACACTAGACCTGTAACTAACTTTAACAACTCACATAATCACAGTGCAGGAACATTGTCAGGTAATGCATTTTCACCGTACCTTGTGGTAAATTATATTATAAAAACTTAGGAGATTTATGATTTTTCAAATTTGTAATAATAAGTATTTTGGTAAAATAGAAGATGATGGTACACAAAAAATGATTCAATGGGATCAAAGAGGAAGCAATCCTCCAGCGGATTTACCAGCTAATGCAGTTGTTGCAGAATGGAATTCTAATACTCAAGAAGGTGATTTACAAACTTTAATTGACAACAAAACTTCAAACTCATCTTTTGATTCAGCTTTTATAACTCCATATATTACATGGTTTGATGCTAGATATCCTGAAGTACAAACAGAAGAATCTGATGCAATAAAAGCAAGAATGAGAGATTGGGATGTATTTAGAAAAACAGCTAGAGAAAATTTTTTAAAACAATCTGACTGGACTCAAGCAGTAGATTCTCCATTAGATGCAGCAACCAAACAAGCTTGGGCTACATACAGAGAAGCTTTAAGAAATATTCCTGAAACATATGCTGCGGAAGATTTACTTTATTTAAGACTTAGAGAAGACGGCTGTTTCATTAGATGTACACAAGTTAATTCAGAAACTTTAGCTCCAGAAGGAACTATTACTGTTTTAATTCAATCTCCAAGTAATATATTTATCTAGTTGTTTTTTGAGGAACTAAAGGTTCCATATTAAACGATACTGATATTCTTTTTTCTTTTGAAGTAGATGGATGTACAAAATGGTAAAGGTAAGAAGGAAATACTAAAAGATCAAAAAGTTTAGGTTTAATTGTAAAGCTTCTATCTCCTCTTAAAAAATCAGATAAAAACTCTATTTCTGAATTTTCATCAGTAAGATACAATACTCCAGATTTATTTGTGATTAACCCGTGATGATGGGGCATGTTATATCCACCTTCTTCTGCAACATTTAACCATAAATGAGATAATCTATGTTGAAAATGTAATTTCATAAAATTATCTAATTGATTAAAAAGATACTCTGATCCTTCAAATTTATTTTCATGTATATGATATTGAGTTCCTTTTCTAATAGAAATTGTTTCGGGGCCTTCATTATTATTACAAAAATTAATAATTTTTTTATGTTCAATGGGTTGAACAATAAATTTTGTTTTATGTAAAGGTATGGCAAATAAATTATATGTATCTATCATTCTTCTTTAAACCCTATCCAATATTGTATACTAAATCTTTGTTCTGCAAATGAAACCTCTTTATCTAATTTTAAAGGTGTAACTGCATGAGGTATAAAACCAGGAAAGATGACTAGTTGATTGTGTTTACTTTCGATCTCATGTTCACCGCCATCTCTAACTAATAGATTTCCACCTTGTATTGGTGAGTTTTCACTTTTAAGCATGTAATTAAAAGTAAACATATTAGCTCTTAAACCTTTAAAAGTCATACGAGAATCTTTGTGCCAATTATAATAAGCACCTTTATTATAAGCAGTTACATGAATAGACCACACTAAAGGATACTCATACAACATATCATAAATAGTTTTTCTTCCTGATTCCTGAATAAATAATTGTAATCCATGTTGAAAAAAATATTTACTTAAATCTTTAATATTAGGAGCATCAATATTTTCTGGATTATCCGCATCAATCCAATAATCCATATTACCACAATTTTGTGAAAAAGCTTCAACTCTAGGCTGGTGGTCAATGTCTTTACCTGACCAACGAGGGACACCAAAATGTTTTCTTGTATTTAAAAGATCAGCATAAATAAAATTAATTTTATCTGGTGGTAAAAAATTATCTGATTTGATAACATTATCTGACACAAATTCATATCTCATATACTAACTCCATATGGTTCTTTACCTAAATCACCTTTAATATAAAAATTAAATGCAATAGAATATCTTACTTTATCGGTTAAATTAAGGTCTACTGAATGTAACATATCTGAAGAAAAAAACAATAATTTACCTTTTTCAGGTTTAATACAATATTTAGTAGAGTTAAAAGAATTTGCTTCAGAATACATTAAAGGAGAACCTCCTGCTAAATAGGCAGAGCGTTTGTAAAAACATATATTTCCAGAATTATCGGGCACATCAACATAATATACTCCACTCATATAAGAGTAAGGATGACAATGTGTTTCAGCGTGGTTTTTTGAATAATATTTATTTACCCAAGACCCTGTCATATAAAAATTGATTTTAGTATCAACTTTTAAAATATTGTAAACATAAATAGTAAGTTGATTTATTATTTTAATTTTTAAAGATTGTAGTTCTACATGGTTTAAAATATGTTTATCATCACTTTCAAAACCACTACCAGATAAATAAGGTACATAGTCTAATGTTTTAATAAAATTATATTCTGAATCCATTAAGGGAACATTAGTTTCGAATATAATATCTGAAAATATTTTATGTGTTTTCATTTTGAAATAAAACAATTAAAAGTATATCTCCAAGAGGAAACATCTTTTTGAATAGGTTGTAATGAACCATGCCATAATTTAGATCGAAATAAAATAGCCCTATTTTGTTTAAAGCCTATACTTCGATCCAATACAAATTCTTTTTCTTTATTTAATTCAAAAAAACCAGTTCCATTAGCTGTATTAAAATGACCTTTTAAAAACACTAATAAATTCCATTTAGCTTTTACAGTTCCGTGAACCGATTGTGTTTCTCCATTATCTTTATGTATTTCATTATAAAGAACAGTTTCAGGTTTTCTTAAATAAATAACTCCATCGTAGTTATTATATTTAGCTATAGGAAAATTAAATCTTTTTTTAAGACTTTGTTTATTTATTTCTTTTACTTTATCAGGTAAAGATTTATTGCCAAAAGCATAAATTCCTTTTTCTGTTTTGTAAGCTTTCATTTGTAATTGACCACATAAATCTAACATTAAATCTAAGTCCCCAGGTTTAAAATAATTATCTACAACCTGAATCATTACTTAAAGCTTTTTTTTCTCCAGAATTTATTCTTATATTTATCTACTATAGAAGTCCATAGTTTATGAATAACTGCGGTATGTTCATCTTGAAACCATTTAAAACCAGCTTCCATTTTCCAATCATCTCTTTTAAAAGGAATAACCTGAACCATAGGCTCTCCTTGTTTAATTAAAGTTCTTTGATTCCATTTCTTATTTAAAAAAGGAAAATTAATGGTGTTATTATAAGTGTCCGTATCTACTACTCCAGATAATAATTCAAATCTATCTTCTTTGCGATTTAACGGAGCTATAAATAGACAACTATATCCTGGTGGAGTTACAGTAATCCATTCATTTTTAAATTTACCCGCTCTATCTTTTCCATTAGCCATTTCTTCAGTAAGTTGTTTGTTACTATGATATTCCATCACTTCTCTAGGAATAGCTGACTGTAAACTAAAATTAGTTTCTTTTGCATCTATAACATAGTCTTGGTGAAAAGGTATAATATAACCAGCCGTTAAAGAATCTAAAAAAGGAATACAACTTTTTAAAGTAGGTTGATTATAGTCTCCCTCTCTTAATTTTTCTAATTTTTTATATTGTTCAGGAATATAATGAGAGGCTGGTTTTGGATAAGGTATAACACCTTTTAAATTTTTATTACAAAGAATAAATTCTATTTTTTGAGTCATTTCTATTCTCTTGGATTTTTACGTGCTCCAACTGCTGTTCTAATGGGTCCACCATCATCATAAACTACATTTCCAGCAACGGATATTCTATAACCATCTGAAGTCACAAAAGGATAAACTACATGATTTAAATCACCTGGAAAAAATATAATAGATCCTTCCCATTCTTTTGATAAAGCAATTTCTAATTTAGAAATTTTTCCTACAACATTATTGTAAATAAAATTAATGAAAGCACCTGTTTTAGCTGATTGATAATCTGGATGATTTAATTCTTCTTTAATATCGTAAGGAATATTAATATATATTACAAATGAATATAAAGCATTATGCATATGCATAGGAAGCCATTGATGCTTTTTTTGAAAATTAACCCATAAAGAATCCATTTTCATTTGATCTACTTCAACATAAGTCATGTTTTTTTGAGTTCCATTATCATAAGCAGATATTAATACATTAGGGTATTTATAAAGATTTTTATATGCAGAGCTTATCTTTTTAATATAAGGTTCTACTACTTTATATAACTCTGAATGGTCTTTTCTATTCCAACGATAGTTTTCTCTTTTTTTAGGTTCGTTGGGAAATATTTCTTCTATACTATGTGGAGCAAGTGATGGATCTTCATTCATTTTTTTAGCAACTTGTTCTACATGTTCTTTAATAATTTTTAAGACATCATCTGGTAGTTTATCCACTATGTATCCTAAATTTTGAAAATCGTTCACAATCATTATATAGCCTCCTCTGAAAATAAAAATTGAACTGTGTACCTTGGTTTATATGCATCTTTAAAAGCAAGTCCTTTGTGTTCTATTGTTGGATCAAAATAAATAACTCTTCCATTTTTAAAAGATACTTTTTCTTCTTTATTATCTTTTTTAATAATAAACTCTCCGCCATCACCTTCTTCGCCTACCATAAATAAAATTCCTTTGGGACCATTATCTTTATGCCAAGTTCCATCCATTTCTTTAAATTGTAAATTAACATTAATACTATGCAAAACTGTAGGTTGTTTTAATTTAAAAACTTTCTCTAAATGCTCATACATTTTTATATACATTTCTACTAAACTAAAATCTATATTATGCTTGATTAAATGTCTAGTGAACCTATGAAATATATTACAGCTAAAAATTCTGTGTGTAGCTCCTGCTAAACCTAATGGCCAAGTGCTCCTGTTTGCTAAATTATTAGCTCTAAAATCTGCGTGATTTAATTTTTCAAACATATCTACTAAATATTTAGTGTCAAATATATTGTCTTTTATTTCCATTGTTTTGTTCTATCTAAAACTTGTTGTTCATCTGCAAAATAAATGTAATCTAATCCATCAATAAAAGCATCTGTTGGAACATAAGCTAAAGGTTTTCCTGCGGCGTTTAAACTTGTATTTAATAAAACAGGTACATTTGTTTCTTGGTACCACCCTGATAGAATAGTATGTAGTGCTTTATTATTTTCTTTTTTTACTGTTTGCATTCTACAAGTTCCATCTACATGAACCACAGCTGGTATTATATTCTTCTTTTCTTCTTTCACTGGGAAAGCATATAACATATACGGAGATTCTTTCAAAGGATACATATCAATGTATTCCTCTGCTTTATTATGCAAACAACTAGCACCAAAAGGTCTAAAATATTCACGTTGTTTAATTTGATTAACTATATCTTTTCCTTTTGGATTTCTTGGATCAAATAATATACTTCGATTTCCTAGTGCTCTAGCACCTGCTTCTGATGCTCCTTGAAACAAGCCTACTGCTTTTTGTTCTTTTAATAATCGTATTACTTCATGAATCATGTTATTTTAATTTTTTCTTTTATATTTTTAATTCTACCATTAGGGGTTACTGTATGAAATTGAAGTAAAGCCGCTCCTAAAGACAAGCCTCCATCATAACAAAGAGGTTCTACATAAAAATTGTAATCTGGATTTTCTTTGACAATACGATAGTTAGCTTTACAGTTTTGAAAAAATCCGCCAGATAAAACAATATTTTTAGAATTAGATAATTGTTTTGCTTTATTAATTAAATGTAATACTGCTTGTTCTGATTGTTCCTGTATAGCAAAAGCTATATCTTTTTTTGTTTTTTCTAATAAATAATTACCTGGTTTAAATTTAAAATAACCTAAATGATTTTCTCTTGGAGTAAAATCAATAATATCATAATCACCAACAGGATAATCATTTTCATATTTAATTAAATTAGATAAAGAAGGATCTTGTTTTCCGTATGCAGCTAAACCCATAGTCTTGCCACAATCCAATATTTTAAAACCACAAATACATCCTATCATGTCATACATGGCACCTATACCTGGTGCAGGGTGGTTAAAATAAATACAATCATTTTCTTTTGTAAAAGAAATTTCACCTTCACTCATTGTTCTTTTGTATAGAGGTTTAAAAGAATGTGGATAAGAACATTCATAAATACTTTCAGCTTCAATGTTTTTTAATCCATCTAAAGGACTGCCTGATCCATCAACAACAATTGCAATAGAGTTTTCAAATTCAGATCTATAAAAAGCAGTAGCTGCATGAAGTAAATGATGCAAATTACCAAAATCAACTACTTGATAATCATGAGTTATTAATTTTAATTTTTTTAAATAAGAAACATATAGATTTTCTCTTGACCAAGGATCTATGACGTTTCCAGTTGGATTGTTAATAGGAGTAAAACCACTAATAGCTGCAAAAGATAGTTGTGTATCCACAGGCATATACTCATATCTCATTTTTCCTATAGTTAAAAAGGGACTAGAATCTCTTTTTACACCAGACATTCTTTCTTCTTCTGTAGAAAAAATAATATGACCTCTATCAATTAGAGTAACACCCGCATTATGGTTTGCATGAATTCCAGCTATTAACATTAAAATATCTTTCCCATTTGCCACTTCCACAAATATTGTGAATTCAATATCTTATTGTACACATAATAATCAAAATTTAAATATTTCATAACTTCTTTTTTATCTATACTAATTTCAATATTTTCATCATTTGCATTACAATGTTCTGTTTGATTAAAATGCATTTTTAAAAATAAGTTTAAATCTTTTAATTCGACATACCAATTAACATGAGTGTTAATTAAATGAGATACTTGTGAAGACGTGTGAACTACATGTCTTCTTTCTCTTGTGAAAACATTGGTCATAGAATTATACAATTCTGTTATATCTATTTCTTCGATGTTTAAATTATTTTTTTTTAAATCATATTTAAGACCTGAAACAAATCTTTCATAGGGGTCTCTAATTACAGTCCATCTTATTTTATTTAAATTAATTCTATTAGTGATGTTAAAATTTTTAATACATTTACTTACACTAGAGGATCCATTTTTATGGATCAATAAATATTGAAATTTATCAGTTTCAAGCAATTCTATATTTTGAAAAATCATTTCTATAAGTATTTTTTATCTTTATATTCTTTGTAATGCTTATAACATAACTGACTAAAATTAGTCAAATGTAACGCTTCTTTAAAGGTGTCTACTTTATAAGCATCAATACCATCGTAACCCATTTCTTTTGCTATTTTAAATCTATAATGACCACAATGTATTTCACCATCTTTAAATACAGCAGGAAATAATAATCCATCTTCTTTCATGTATTGACGAACAGTCTCTAAATGCTCTTGATCCCAGTCTATTTTATCTTGTAATGAGTCAAAATCTATGTATGATAGATGTTCGGGAAACCATATTATTCTGGCTTTCATTATATTCATAAGTATTATATAGTAGGTTATATGCTACAAAAAATAAATTTCAAGCCTGGTTTTAATAAACAAGCTACAGAGACTGGAGCAGAAGGCCAGTGGGTAGATGGTGATAATGTTCGTTTTAGATATGGTCAACCAGAAAAAATAGGCGGTTGGCAACAATTAGTTAATGATACAATTTCAGGTCCTGTTAGAGACACACATACTTGGACAGATTTAACGGGTAAAAAATATTCAATACTTGGAACAGCTAAAGTTTTAGTGCTTTATTATGAAGGTGCTTTTTATGATATTACACCCATAGAGTCTGATCAAACAGGCTGTACTTTTGATTCTACAACAGGATCTGCAACAGTTACAGTTAATTTAAATTCTCATGGATTAGCAATTGGAGATTATTTTATTTTTAAATCTGGTTCTGTGACTTTACCTGGCGGAGGTGAGACAACCTTTACAACTACTAATTTTACAAGTAATGTTTTTGAAATTTTAAGTACCCCTGATGCAAATAGTTTTACAATTACTATGCCATTAAATGAAACTGGCACGGGGATGTCAGCTCAAGGTTCTGCAACTTTAAATGCCTATGTTAGAATAGGCCCTGTTTTTCAAACACCAGCATATGGTTGGGGTATAGATATTTGGGGATCAGAAGTTGGTGGTGAAGGATGGGGAGAAGAAGCAGATACAACAAACGTAACTTTAGATCCTGGCTCATGGTCCTTGGATAATTATGGTCAACTTCTTGTAGCAACTATTCGAAATGGAAGAACTTTTACATGGGATCCAGGTGCCGCAACTCCTTTTGAAACAAGAGCTGCAGTTGTGTCCGGTGCACCTACAACGTCTTTATTAAGTTTAGTTTCTGATAGAGATAGACATTTATTTTTAATGGGAACATTAGACAATTTATCAGATTCAACATCACAAAATAAAATGTTTATTAGATTTTCTAATCAAGAAGACATTAATACATGGCAACCTACAGCAACCAATACGGCAGGTACATTTTTACTTGATCAAGGTAATGAAATTGTAAGTGCTGTTCAAGGTAAAGATTATATATTAGTTTTAACCGATCAAGCTGCTTATCAAATACAGTTTGTTGGATCACCTTTTACATTTAGTATTAGACAAGTTGGATCTAACTGTGGATGTTTAGGTCAACATGCAGCGGTATATGCACAAGGTGCAGTCTTCTGGATGGGATTTGGTGGTGGTTTTTTTATGTTTGATGGTACCGTAAAACAACTTCCATCATTAGTTGAAGATTTTGTGTTTACAACTGAAGGAGATAATTTAGGAACTAATTATGATGCCAATCAAATTACATATGGTTATCATAACTCACTTTATAATGAAGTGGGCTGGTTTTATGCAGCGAGTGGCTCGCAGCAAATTAATAGAAATGTTGTATATAATTTTTTAGAACAAACTTGGACAACAGGGTCTTTAGCTAGAACAGCATATTCAGATAATCATACTTATTCATTACCTTATGCAACAGAATATTATAGAAGCAACACACCTACTTTTCCTGTAATTAATGGTGTAACTAATACGTTTGGTGCAAGTAAATATTGGGCTCACGAAACAGGAGTTAATCAAGTAGATGCAAATGGAAATGCAACTGCTATTACATCTTATATCCAGTCTGGAGATTATGACATTTCAACACAACAAGGATTACAAGGTGATGGAGAAAATATTATGAGAGTATCTAGATTTATACCTGACTTTAAAAACTTATCTGGTAATGCAAAAGTTACTATGTTCTTTAGAAATTATCCCAATCAAGCAGAACAATCCGATCCTAATGGACCCTTGATTACTGGTCCATTTACATGTAATACTACTACAACTTTTCATAGCACAAGAGTTAGAGGAAGACAGGTAAGTTTAAAAATTGAAAATGATGCAGTAGATGAGTCATGGAGATATGGTACTTTAAGATTAGATATTGCAGCAGGAGGTAGAAGATAATGGCAAAAGTTACAGCAATCATACCAGAACCTACTCAAGAATATGATGAGTCTAACCAAAGGCAATTAAGAGAAGGTTTAAATACTTTAAAGAATGAATTAAATTTTGGTTATCAAAAAGATTTAAAAGATGAACAAACACAATTTGAATGGTTTTTTAGTTAATGGCAAATTTTTATAAAAATCAAGGTTTTAATTTAACAACTTCTAATTTAACAACTGTTCTGACTATTAATACAAGTTCAGTAGCAATTGTTAAAAGTATTAGTGTTACGAATGAACACAGTAGTAATA
>Ga0208019_1001028_pt1 | contig 15139 bp, 22 predicted proteins | sample CB_VirMetaG_5_FD_184540 | JGI IMG/M metagenome (GOLD analysis project Ga0208019, IMG submission 184540) | Freshwater to marine saline gradient viral communities from Chesapeake Bay - CB_1508_1D Viral MetaG (SPAdes) (version 4) | ecosystem: Environmental > Aquatic > Marine > Coastal | place: USA...
AGAAATCGAATCAACTTTAGTTTTACTAAAAGAAGAAGATTCAAAAACAACCAAAGCAGCAAGTAAGAGAGCCAGAAAACACTCAGCAACTCTTAAAAACTTAGCAGCAGATTACAGAAAAGCTTCTCTAGAAGCAGAAAAGTAAAAATGAGAAGAATAACAGAAAAATTATCTCCCGAAGTAGCTGCTAAAGCAGAAGAAATTACAAAAGAAATTATTCGAACTAGTCGAGATAATCTCTTTAAAAAATATGGTAAGGATGCTGAAAAAGTTGCTTACGGGAGAGCTGTTAATCAAGCTAAAAAATCTGTAGAAGAGAAAAAACTTACCCAAGCTGAAAAAGATAAAAAAGAAGATATTATTATGGCATTAAAAAAGGAAAAGGGTAGTAAAAAGAAATTAACAGATAAAGATTATGCTATTGCTACTTCACAAGCTAAACGAATAGCAGAAATGGTTAAATCAATTATAAAAACTAATTCACAATTATTAGAAACGGAAGATATAGCAACTACTTCCCCATCTTATGATCCTGTAGATCTTGTAAGTATGGATATTCCTTTATTTATTAGATTATTAGAATTTGCAAGAGAAGATGCTCAAGAAGATGTTGATTTACATGAAATTACTCAAAGAGCTGTAGAATTAACTAAACAACAAGGTATTCTACAAATGGATGATTATGATGAAATTATTGCTGCAAAAGATGAAATTAATGAAGGTGCAGAAGCATTAGATGCTAATTTATTTGTTGCTTCTATTAAAGATGAATTTGATATTGAAACATTACAATTAATGCAATCTGTAATTCAAGATCAAATCAATTTAATACAAGGAATGATGAATGCAGCAAATCCAAGAAAAATAGTTAGAGGATTACAAAGGGAAAATAAGTTGTTAAAACAATCAAAATTATCATCTACTGAATACCAAAAAGCAAAAAAGTTAAAAGATTTTAATCCCAAAGATTATACTTGGGATAAAAAAGAACAACTTTATATTAAAAAATAATGACAAAGAAGGAATTTAAAGATAGAATCAAAGGCTTAGCATTTGAAATAATTCGCCAAAAACGCGATAATGTAATTCCTGTAGTCCAGTATGATGAATTAACAAAATTCCCTGAACTTAAAGATCAAATTATAGCTCTATTAACAGAGGATTATAATTATTTTCTTTCATCAATAGATTGGGTAGCTCCAAGACCAACAACATTTAGAATTAATTTAAAAAATGGACAGTCATTTTATTTAATATATACTAAAAGAAGTTGGATAGCCCAAGTTAATGGTAAAAAATATTATTTATTAAATTTACCTGAAGAACAAAGAGCAGCAGATGCAATAGCAAGATTACTAAGAATAAGTAATACAGTCGAAAAAGATGAAGCAGAAGATGGAGGGGAAGATTTTGGAGGAGGAGAGGATTTTGGTGGAGATGAAGATACAACAGATGAACCAACAGAAGAAGCATAAATAAATGGATCCAATAACTAGATATTTAAATAGAATAGCTTATAAATTTCCAAAAGGATATCCTGATATGAATAATAAACAGGATATTTTACTTTTAGAACAAGAATTAAGTAAATTAGGAGTTGATGTAAATTTGAATGAAGTATCAAATAATGATGCTGAAGAAGGAATTGAAATTCTTAAAAAACAATTTGGTTTTAAGGATGAAGATTTTGTAAAACAATCATCAATAACATATAAATTACTAGTCCCAAAATCAGAAAGATTAAAAGTTGCTTCTGATATAAATAAATTAGATGATTTTGATTATGATCCAAATATGAAGGGGTCTTCAATTGGTGGAGTTAAATTTAAAAACGCTAAATTTTTACTTAAACCAACAGGAGGACAAGGTAGAGCATCAGCAGGAACAGAAAATGAAGATATATTAGAAAATGAAATTAAAAAATATATTGAACAAGGAGCCACTATATTAATATTTGATGGTGTAAATAAATCATATACTATTGAAGGATTAAAAGGAGTAAAAGGAGTAGGATATGACGTAGCAGGAGGTAAAAAAGCTGATGTAGTCATTGAAGGTAATACTTCCCATCCTATTTCTATAAAAAAAGATAATGCAGGATTTTGGGAAAGTTCAGATACAAGATATAAATCCGTAGTAAATACCCTTTCTAAAAAAATTAAAAATGGTGATTTTGCCCCTGAATTAACATTTAGACCATTCATTACTTCAACAGGATATGAAAAAGAGGGAATTAACGTGATGTATGATGAAACAACTGACAAAAAAGTAACAGGAGTTATAGTAACAGATCTTCCTGAAAATCAAGAAGAATCAATTATATTTGGCTCAGATAACGCTGTTGTAGTGTATAGATCATATACCCCATCCGATTTTACTTTAGAAGGTGATGTATTAAGAGTTGAAGTATCCAAAATAATAGAAGATATGAATGATGTGGAAGAATTTGGCTTAGAACCAGTTCTCAATATAAGACATGATTCAACTAGAGCAGCTACAGGTGGTTTAAGAGCTACAGTTGTTCCTAAAAAATTAATTTATAAAGGAGGAGATAACCCTACAGGAGATAAAATAGAATTATCATATAATGAAATAATGTCATAAAATGGAAAAACTAAGAAAACTAATAAAAGAAGCTTTAACTAACCCACCTAAAAAAGAAAATTGTGGATGTGGAGGAAGTTGTTGTAAAGCACCTACTCTAACAGAAGGTAAATCAAGTAAATTAATTTCAGAAAACTTAGCTTATCACATTGATAATAAAATTCCATTATACGAAACAGTATTCAGAATGGGCTCGGAAAAACATTTTGAATTAATTAAAGAAGCAAGAAGACTATATTCAAGGGGGATTATTGATATTAGTGAAGATGATAAATTCATTATTGAAAGTAATTTAGGTGAATTTGGAATGTATGAAGGGCAAAAAGTTCCTTTAGATTTACCTATGGTAAATGAAGAATATGATGGTATGGACATTTATGATCAAATTGCAAATGAAGAATTTGGAATGGATTATGATCAATTAGGTCCAAATGAACAAGATTGGGTTCGTGATGAGATTGATAACATGGAATTAAATGAAAAGAAAAAAGGTATTGATGGGAAAGAATGTTGGGATGGATATAGATACGCTGGAACAGAAAAAGGTAAAGACAAATGTGTTAAAGTAAATGAATCAGAAATTTTTAAAAAAGGAACCAAAATAAAAAATACTAAAAATAACCGTGTAGCCCCAGTTGCTTACTATAGTGAACCATATTATAATGTTCTTAGAAAATGGAAGTATGAAGAATGGCATAAAGACGATGTTGTGTTATTTGATAAACAAAGTAACCTAGACTCTTCCCAAGTAAACGAATCAAAACCCAACACAGACGAAGTAGTTTCTATACTTAAAAAACTTGATAAAGACGCAGCATCAATGCTATTTAAGGCTTATAAGGATAAGTCATTAAGTGCTCAACAAGTAGTTGATATTGCGCGTAAAACAGGGAATATTAATGAAGAAATGAATGAAGAATGGCCTGATGAAGTTCAATCTAGATATGGAGAATATATTTTTAAATTGAATAAAGTAATGCCTGATAGAGCTAAATATGATGTCATTGACGTAGAAACTGGCAAAATAGAAATTGGAGGGAGAATATATGGTACTCCAACTCAATTACAATACGCAGCTGATGATTTAATTAAACCACAAGGAGGTACCCGCTCTACTCAATTAGGAGAAGCAAAACCAACACCAAAAATTAAAGAAGATAACAGAATTTGGAGTTCATATGAACAAAGAATGGTAAATCAAATCATGCGTGCTAAAAAAGATAACACTCCTATATTTGTATTACCAATGAAAACACAAGAATTTTATCGTAAATATAAAGATAAATTTACTAAACCAGAATCACTTAATGAAAGCCTATTATTAGGATTAGGTGGTTTAGCTTTAGGTGCTTTAGGAACAATCGGGGCACAAAAAGGTATTCCTGCTGTTAAAAAATGGTATAAATCAAGACAGCAAGATGAAGAAGAAAAAATCAAGGCAGCAGCTTACGCTGCTAAAAAACTTGATTATAAAAAATATAAACAAGAATTACTTGAACCATTAGTTGATTATTTAATTAATGATACAACATTAGAAAATTTATATAATCAACTACCTGAGTTAAAAAACAAATTTAAAAGCACAAGAGAAAAAGAAAACTATCTTAAAAAACGAAAATCAATAATTTCTACAAGGCGTAAAATCTTAAAACAAATTGACAACCACTTAAAATCAACACTTTCAGAAGAAGAATTAAAATATCTAAAAGATATTAAAGATATAATGGAACAAATTTATAAAGACCCTTCTAAAATAACTGATTTAGAATTTAAAGATGATTACAGAAGTGATTATCCTTATGCTAAGGAAGAAATCCCTGATATTAATATTGATAATATGGATGATTATTTAGATGATGAAGAAATCAATGAAGCAGAATATCAAGGTAAAGATGTTGATTTAAATAAACCAAAAAGAGGTGGTTCAAAGAAATTTTATGTATATGTAAGAGACCCAAAAACCAAAAATATTAAAAAAGTATCTTTTGGTGCCAAAGACGGTGGTCAAAACTTGAAAGTAAAATTTAAAGATCCTGAGGCAAGAAAAGCATTTGCTGATAGACACAATTGCGATCAAAAGAAAGACAAAACCACTCCTGGTTTCTGGAGTTGTAACATTCCCCGCTATGCTGACTTACTTGGATTGGGAAGTAAAATGAATACTTACTGGTAATAATGAAACCTTACCAACATAAAAATAATATTAGAACATTTTCTAAAGATGTTAATCCATTAGATCTAATTTGGCATCAGGATGAATATGATAGAATTGTAGAAGTTATAAGTGGTGAAGGATGGAAATTTCAAAGAGATAATGAACTTCCGTTGGCTTTAACAGAGAAAAAACGTATATTTATACCAAAACACCAAATACATCGAGTTATTAAAGGTAATACAGATTTGGTTATAAAAATAACAGAATTGAAAAAGTCAAATATCAAACAATTAGTTAAAGAGGTTCTTCAAGAAAATAAATTTCAAATTGCTCATTCTGAAGAGGTAATTAAGAGATTTGAACCAATAATGAGGTTGGCAGAAAAATTTCCTCAATTATATATCTCAAAATCTGACTTACAAAACCCAAATACCGATTCAATTGGATTTTCTATTAGACTTAATAGATCTAGATATGAACCTGATATGATTAGAGGAGAATATTTCATTAATTTACCCTATAACGGAAAAAGATGGTATTTATTATACGACAAAACAAACCCATCAGGTAGAAGAGGAGGAACATATAAAGATACCGATAATGATAATTGGGTTTATAACTATATAAAAAAATATATTAAAAAAGCAATACAAAACGGAGTAAAACATTCAACAGATTATGACTAATTTAAACGAATCAAAAAATTCATACACATCAAAACTAGCTGAAATTGACAAAGCAGGACAAGCAGCAACATTAGAAGCAAAAATTAATGCTTTAGGGGAGATGATTGAAACAAAAAATCAACGTCTTAACATGGTAAGTGAAGATGAAAATCTCGCAGAACTTATCGATAAGAAAAAGCAAAAAGAAATGCAAAAAGAAATCAAGTTGCTTGAAAAAGAAAAAGTTAAACTTGAAAAAATGTATGAGAAAATGTGCGGAACGAAAAAGAAAGAAGTAGTTGATGAAGATGCTGATGAAATGGAAGAAAAAGAAGAAGTGGAAGAAAATGAATATACTGATTGGGATAAAGGATATGAAGATTATCCTAAACATGGGAATCTTAAAAGTATCAGCGGAACAGGAATTGATGGAGATTACACCATATCAGTAGATGATGAAGAAGATGAAATATTAGATAATGATCCTTGGGATGATATTTACCCAACCAATGAATCAAAAGATTTTGATATTAGAAAATTTATGAGTAATAATCCATTACTTAAAGAAAATTCAGTTCCTGAAGATGAAGCTGATGCAGCTATTGCTTTAGCTAGTAAAGGATTTAATATAAAAAAAGTTGATCCAAATGAACCTCATTGGTATTGGATTATGCCAAACGGAAGAACTAGTGCTTATTCAACAGAAATTGAACCAATACTTAATCTAGCAAAACAATACCCAGATTCTTATGTTGGAGGTACTTTAAGATTTGATGCTGATTTTAGAAAATATTAAATAAAACAATAATGAAAGATTTTAATTTAAAAAAATATTTAGCTGAAAGTAAACTTCTTAAAGAAGAAATGTATGGTGGGTATATTGAAGCTATGGGACCAGAATTAACAGATGCTATAGACACTATTGAATCAATTTGGTTCAGATGGTTAGACGGCCCGGAAACAGAACCTGAAGATATTGCCCCCGCAATCTCAGATCTAAGATTATATTTAATGAGACGTATTGATGACTTAGAAGCAGATGCTTTATCTTAATAATAAATAATAATGGAAGACTTTAACTTAAAAAAATATTTAGCTGAAAATAAGCTAACAGAACAAGAAGAATTAGATAAATCTGATTTACCTGATATTGCTACTGCTTTAGATACAGCAGGTGATGAATTTGCTGCTGAGTTAGAGGATGAATTAAAAAATATGAAAAATGTAGAATTGGATGAAGCTCTTGATCCAGTTTCAATTCTTTCATATATCTTAGCTTCTACAACACTTGTTAATATTTTAGCAAAATGGGGTAAAAAATTAGCTAAAAAATATGATTGGGGAACAGGTGAAGAAGCTGCTACCAAGATTTATGATTTTACTCATACTTTAGAAGAAAAATTCAAATCACCAATTGCATTTATTGTTAGTAAATTTACTAAAGATCCTAAAAAAGGTAAAATAATTACTAATTCTTTATTTTTAGTTTTACTTGGATACCTAGCATGGTCTGCAGGAGGAGGAGCAATTAAATACCTTAAAAAATCAAAATTAGCCGCAGGTGGTATTTCATCACTTAAAGCGGCTTTAAAAGGTAAAGATATAGTTTCAACAGCTAAAGAAGTAATTGACGATATAGTATAAAATATAAAAAATAAAAAATAAAAGAAATGAAAGATTTTAATTTAAAAAAGTATTTAGCCGAAGGTAAATTGCTAAAAGAAAACATTATTAACAACAAATACGTTGTTAAAGATGAAGATGAAGATGAAGATTTTTATAGAATAGACCCTCAAAAAGCATACGATTATCTATCTCAATTTGATGATGATATGGTTGATGCTGAATTATTTATGGATGATGATGAGGGTTGGGGAGAATTTATATCATATTTAGATAATGTTGAACAGATGTCTGATGAAGAATTAGAAGATGCTATGCGTCAAGAAATGAGTTTCTATTACTATAGTGATGGAGATTCGATTTAATAAAAAATAAAACATTTAGATTAGATTCATAGCCTAATCGATTTTAAAATAATTTTGCAGTTGTGGCGCAATCGTTTGGATTGCGTCCTTTTTTTACTTATATTAAATAAAAATTAAAGATTAATGAAAGATAAAATTGTAATTGTAGGAGCCGGAGTGGCAGGTGTAAACGCTGCTACAAAATTAGTAGATAATGGTTATCCTGGAGAATTAATTACCATTATTGATATGGGAAAATCTCCATATGAAAGAAAACCTGAAGAAGTAATGACAGGATTTTTAGGTGCAGGTGGTTGGAGTGATGGTAAATTAACATACCACACTGCAATTGGAGGACATTTATCAAAATATTGTGGAGAAGAAAAAGCAATGGAATTAATGGATCAAGTAATCACCAATTTTAAACGTTTCCACCCTAAACCAGAAGAAGTACAATGTTCAAATCCTGAATCTGAACCTGATTTCATTAAACCATATTTTGGTTTACGTTTATTTCCAGTATGGCATGTTGGTACAGATTATCTTTTTCATATAGCTTGCAACTGGTATGAATATTTATTATCGAAGAATGTTAATTTCTTATGGGAACATAAGGTAACAGATATAAATTTTGAGACAGGAGAAGTAATATTAGAAGATTAATATTTATAATTAGAAATAAACAAGTATATGGAAAATAAAAAAAGAAATTTAATTACTATTAATTTAAGTAATTGTAAAAATTGGAACGAATGTCAAAAAGTTATAGATAGCATCATATCAAACCCTATTAAAATATATGTAAAACAAATTAAAAATTAAAATCATGAAAAAACAATTAAGTGAAGAATTTAAAAGAATGCAAAAATTAGCTGGTATATCATTGAATGAAATATCTCATGTAGAACTTGACTCTCGTGAATATTATGTAGATGAAAATGGATATATTACATATAGTTTAAATTTTCCATATAAATTTAATAGAAAAGCTAAATATAATACTCCTAACCCTGATTACATTGATGCAAATAATTGGATGGAAAAACTAGAACCCAATTCAATGGCTATGAGATTAATAAATACTATTCCAAATATAACATATGATTTCATTGAATATGAAAGTGGTGATAAAGAATTAAAAATTGTAGTTAATATTAAAGATCTCCAAAAATATAAATTTATATAATTATAAAACAAAACAATATGTTTCCTAAAATAAAAGAAAATTTAGAAATTTCTGAAGATTTCAATTTTGAAATTTCTCCTATAGTTTATGATAAAGATTTTAACCCAACAAGAAAAATAACATTTGATTGGTGTGTTGAAATACCTCAAAATATAGTAATAGAATATGGAGAAGATAAAATAATTGAGACTTTTAGTGAAAAATTAAAACAAGATTTTAAAAACTTCATTAAATCTCCTAAATAAACTTTAATTTTTCTTAGACTTTTTCTTAGATCTATAATATTTATAATCGATGGGACGTATTAAAAAATACCAAACAGAAGATGAACGTATTCTCAAACAACGAGAATATAGTAAAAAATATTATTGGTCTAATAAAGAAAAAATCGATGAAAAACTTAAACAAAAATACCACGAAAAAAAAACAAAATAATAATTTTATAGTTTATATTCATATACGACCTGATATTAATGAACCATTTTATGTTGGAAAAGGAATACCTAAACGAAATAGATCAAAATATGGTAGAAATCAATATTGGTATAATATTGTAAATAAAAATAATGGTATATTTGAATCTAAAATATTGTTTGAAGGATTAAATGAAGATGAAGCATTGTTAAAAGAAAGAGAAATAGAATTGGATTTAAAAAATAAAGGTTATATATTAGCTAATATAATAGAATGTGGTATTAAAGCTGGTACTACTGGAATGAAACACTCTGAAGAATCTAAAAGAAAAATATCTGAAGGATTAAAAGGTCATATATCTCCTAATAAAGGTAAAAAACAATCTAAAGAGACATGTGATAAAAAGAGTAAATCTATGTTAGGCAAAAAAGTTAGGTTGGGTATAAAAGATTCTGATGAAACCAGAAAAAAGAAAAGTGAAGCTTTTAAAGGAAGAATTTATAGTGAAGAAAGTAAACAAAAGAAGAATGAAAAACTAAAAGATAAAACTATATATAATTTTTATAATACTTTAACTGAAGAAACATTTATAGGTACAAGACATGAATTTAAAGATCAATACAATCTTGAACCTTGCCAACTTAGCTCACTAATTACTGGTAAATTAAACAAATATAAAAATTGGATAAAAATATGAGAAAAATAAAATTTGATAAATGTATTGTAGGAACTGGAAAATCTGGAATAGACTTTTCATCTAAACTAGCTAAGGATTATAAGTTACCTACTGAAAACAAGAGTTGCCAGATTGGAGTTCGCTTTGAAGCCCCACAAAAACATTTCCAAAAATTAATTGATATCTCATATGATTTTAAATTATATAGAAAATTTGAAGATGAAGGAGTTTCATTAAGATCATTTTGTACTAATAACAATGCAGCTTATGTAGCGGTAGAAGAAACATATGGTGATTACACTTATAATGGTCATGCTAAAAAAGATCCAAGTTATAGAAATGATATGACTAATTTTGGTATTTTAATGGAAATACAAGGTATTGAAAATCCATTTGAATGGAGTAGAGAATTAGTAAATAAATTACAGAAAGAAAACAAAGGTCTATATTATAGCCCATCAAGAACACCTTCAACAACCTCAGAAGGAGATGAAGTGTCTTCATATCAAATAACAACCGAAGAAATGGATGAAGTAATAGATGCATTTCAAGGATATTTTAAATATATTAGTGAATTCATTGAGGATATGAAAAAAGTATTCCCAACATTAGAAGATGATTGGGGAATCTATATCCCGGAAGTAAAGTATCTTTCCCCAGAACCATTAGTAAATTACGATAACCTGTCCTTAACCGAGTATAATAACGTTCATTTTGTTGGAGACGCATTATCAGCTAGAGGTATAACAGTAGCAGGCAGTCAAGCAATATATGTGGCAGAAGATATTCTTCAAAATTCCTAATATGTATAACAAATATTAATCAATGTCAAAAATAGTATTTCTTAGTTGTACTAAATCAAAATTAGATAAACCCTCACCTGCTCAAGAGTTATATTCTGCATCTCCAATGTTTCAAAAAACATTAGAATATGGAAAATCTCTTAATCCTGATAAAATGTATATTTTATCTGCAAAACATCATCTTGTACCATTAACTAAAGAGTTAGCACCATATGATTTAACTCTAAAAGAAATGAACAAAGATGCAAAAGAAAAATGGGGTGAGGAAACAATAAAACAAATCAAACAAGCAGGAATCAATCCAGAAAAAGATACATTTATTTTCTTAGCCGGAACAGAATATATAAAACCATTATTAAAATATATCCCAGAAGGCAATATTGAGGAACCAATGAAAGGAAAACGATTTGGCCAGAGATTAAAATGGTTAAATTCACAAGTAGGTAAAGTAAAAGAATTTATATATAAAATAAAAAATATAATCCATGAAACTTACAACAGAAAATTTAAATAAGTTAGTTGAACTATATTTAAATGATATAGAAGATTACGGTGCTGAAGATGAAAAAATACTCGCAGAAAGTATTTTAAAACCAATATCTACATTATTAAAGGAAAACCATAATAATGAATTAATACCATATTTAAATGAAGCTCTCAATTTAACTTCAAATGATATTGATAAAGAAATTATTAAAGAATTTATAGAATATATTGAAACTATTTAATTATAGTTTGCTTTATTAATAAATTATCATTATATTAAAAATAAAAGTTATGAAAAAAGAGAAAATCTACGAGTATAAAAAACTCAAAACTAAAGATGCAATTCATCATTTGTTTAGAGAAAAAGGATCAAATAATTGGAAACTACATAATTCTGAAGGACCAGCTGTTGAACCTATAGATCCTAATAATAAAGATATTAAAATAGAATATTACTTATTTGGATTTATTAAAACAAAAGAAGAATTTCAAGAATTCCAAAAAAATAAAGAAGGTTTACCATTTTTTAAGCAGGCTTCTATGAGAGTAAGAAATTAATTTTACCTACTAACATTTTAAAAGAAAAAATATGAGAATTGGCTTCACAGGCACTCAAAGCGTTGGCAAAACCACTTTAGTTAACTCGTTAAAAGAACATCCAAAATTTAAAGACTATACATTTGCTACAGAACGTAGTAAATATTTAAGAGATTTAGGAATCCCATTAAATACAGACTCTACAATAAAAGGACAATTAATATTTTTAGCAGAAAGAGCATCTGAATTATTACAAGAAAATATTATAACAGACAGAACCGTAATTGATGTAATGGCATTCACAAATCTAGCAAGTTCCATCCCATTACAAATAGGAGATAAATTTGAAGCATTAGCATCAGAACTAATCAGTGAATATGATTATATATTTTATGTTTCCCCAAAAGGTGTTCCAATAGAAGACAATGGTATAAGAACAATTGATGCAGAATATAGAGATAAAATTGATTCTAATATTAGAAAAATCATAGGTAAAAATAGTCATAAAGTTAATAAAATATGGACACTCTCAGGTACTACCGAAGAACGTATTAAGAGAATTGAAGAAATAATTTTCCCATAATATTTATAATTAAAAATTAATAATGGACGCACTTAAAAAAGCTATTAGAAAAATGATTAAAGAGGAACTATCAAATTCCCCACAAATTAATGAACTTACAAATAGAGAATATATGGAAGGTTTAACCCACATTCCTTCCCTAGAAGCCATCCAACAAGGAGTTGCTCAAATTGCTGGTGATTTATATGATGATGGTTTTGATCTAGAAGATATTTCAGATTATCTATGTGATATTGTAAGACAAAACCTTCCAACATCTATGGATGAAGTTACAGTAGTAGATAAAAAGACTAAACCACAAGATGTTAAAGGTAAAGATCCTGTTACAGTAAAATCAGCAATTGATACTGCGAAAAAAACTAATAAACCTGTTAGTATTGCTGAAAAAGAAGAAGATGAAGATGATGAAGATGTTAAAGATAAAGAACCAACCAAATCCGATCTTAAAAAAGCTAACAAAGATTCTGTAGCTTCTGTTTCAAATAAATTGCAAAAATTAGTATCTAAAATGAAAGAAAAAGCTAAAGAATATACTAAAGCTGAAGGTGATGCTAAAGAAAAGATCAAAGATGAGCTTAAACAAATGACTAAAGAAAAGAAAAAGCTTGAAGGACAATTGGATTAAAATACAATGGGTTATAATAACAGTTTTAATATTAATTATTATATTTTTAAGGGAGTGTGAATCAAATAACACTCCTTATAAATCTCGTATTATAACTAAAACCGAGATAAAATATGATACTATTAAAGAAAGAACTGTAGCTTATATCCCTAAATGGAAAACTAAAGTTGAAACAAAACATGATACTATTCATGATACAACTTTTCTTAATTTCCCGATTGATACAAATGCTATATTAAAAGAATTTTTTACAACATATGCTTATGTTGATACTATTAAAAAAGATAGTGTTACTATAATAGTTTTTGATACTATAACCCAAAATCAAATTATTAAGAGATTAGTAGAATATGAATTATTATATCCAACTAAAATAATCACTAACACAGAACAAATTTTTATCAATGAAAGAGAGTTTTATGCTGGTATAGGATTAGGAGGAAATCAAAATGGATTCTCTTATGTAGGATCTGAATTTTTACTTAGAACTAAGAAAAACCAAGCTTATGGTTTAGGATTAGGAATAAATGAAAACCTCCAACCAACCTTAGGATTTAAAATGTATTGGAAAATAGGTAATAAATAATGAGTGATATTAAACAAATAATAAGACAAGAATATATAAAATGTTTACAAGACCCTGCATATTTTATGTTAAAATATTGTCATATTCAACATCCTCAAAGAGGTAGAATATTATTTGGTTTATATCCTTTCCAAGAAAAAGTATTAAGATTATGGAAAGAGAATCCATATTCTATAGTATTAAAATCAAGACAGTTAGGGATATCTACATTAGCTGCAGGTTATGCCCTTTGGTTAATGATATTTCATGAAAACAAAAATATTTTAGTATTAGCAACTACTCAAAATACAGCGAGGAACCTTGTTACTAAAGTGCAATTTATGTATGAGAATTTACCTTCTTGGTTGAGGGTCCCTCATATTGAAAACAATAAATTATCTTTAAAATTAGAAAACGGATCAAGAGTACAAGCAAAATCATCATCTCCGGATGCTGCAAGATCGGAAGCAGTATCTTTACTAATATTAGATGAGGCAGCATTTATAGAAAATATCGAAGAAACATGGGCTTCAGCCCAACAAACATTAGCAACAGGTGGTGGATGTATAGCATTATCAACACCATTTGGAACAGGAAATTGGTTCCATAAAACGTGGGAAGAAGCAGAAGATAAAGAAAATGATTTTCTCCCGATCAAATTACCTTGGTTTGTCCATCCAGAAAGAGATCAATCATGGAGAGATAAACAAGATAGATTATTAGGTGACCCTAGATTAGCAGCCCAAGAATGCGATTGTGATTTTAGTACATCTGGTGATACTGTATTTTATGATGAATATATAGAATTCTATTCTAAAACATATACGCAAGATCCTCTAGAAAAAAGAGGAGCAGATAGAAATTTATGGATTTGGGAACCAGCAGATTATTCAAGAGCTTATATGATTGTAGCCGATGTAGCAAGAGGCGATGGAAAAGATAACTCAGCATTTCATATAATGGATATTGAAAATAATGTTCAAGTAGGAGAATATAAGGGCCAAATAGGCACTAAAGAATTTGGACATTTATTAGTTGGTATTGCTACAGAATATAATAATGCATTACTTGTAGTTGAAAACGCAAATATAGGTTGGTCAACAATCCAAACAATTTTAGAACGTGGATATCCTAATTTATATCATTCCCCCAAAAGTGGAGAAATAAATGCTCAATCATATTTTGATCAATATGCTGATATTTCAAAAATGACACCTGGATTTACTACTACATTAAGAAATAGACCTTTAATTATAGGTAAATTTCAAGAATATGTTTCAAATAAAAGCGTAACTATAAGATCTAAAAGATTAATAGGAGAAATGAAAGTATTTATTTGGAAAAATGGTAAAGCTCAAGCCCAAAATGGATACAATGATGATTTAGTTATGTCATTTAGTATAGGACAATTTGTTAGAGATACAGTTTTAACTTATGGAAAACAAGGTATAGATATGATAAAATCTATGCTTAATAATATATCAACAAATAGAATAAATTATGATGGAGCTTATATATCATCAAAAGATAATAACCCATGGAAGATTGATAATCCATATTCCGGAGGAGAAGAAGATATAAGATGGTTACTTTGATTTTACAAAAATAAAAAATGGCAGATACTAGATTATTTACAAGATTAAAAAGATTATTTTCAACAGATGTAATCATTAGAAATGCAGGAGGAAATCAACTTAAAGTAGTTGATATTAATAAAATCCAAACTTCTGGGGAGTTACAAACTAACGCTTTAGTTGATAGATTCAATAGAGTTTATACAACATCCCCAACATCAATGAATGCATATCAATCAAACCTTAATTATCAAACTTTAAGGCCTCAATTATATTCTGAATATGATACAATGGATACA
>Ga0208019_1001029_pt1 | contig 15137 bp, 29 predicted proteins | sample CB_VirMetaG_5_FD_184540 | JGI IMG/M metagenome (GOLD analysis project Ga0208019, IMG submission 184540) | Freshwater to marine saline gradient viral communities from Chesapeake Bay - CB_1508_1D Viral MetaG (SPAdes) (version 4) | ecosystem: Environmental > Aquatic > Marine > Coastal | place: USA...
AAATCAGGATATAGTATTGAAGTTGATGAAGATTATGAGAATAATTCTATAATTGGAAAGGAAGCAAAAGCTAACATAAAAACAATTAAAGAATGGGTGAAAAATAACGAATTAAAAGTTTTAAGGTGGTTATTGTTTAATCAATCACATAAAAAAGTTAAAGGAGATTGTGACAACTCTCATCAAGATGTTAAAAGAAATTGTTACAACAACAATCAAAAAGTTAAAGGAAATTGTTACAACTCTAATCAAGAAGTTAAAGGAAATTGTGATAACTCATACCAAAAAGTTGAAGGAATTTGTTGCAACTCTCATCAAGAAGTTGAAGGAAATTGTTACAACTCTCATCAAGAAGTTAAAGGATTTTGTGATAACTCATTCCAAAAAGTTGAAGGAGATATTTATATCAGTTCAATTAAAAATTGTGATAAAGAAGTTGATGACTTTATTGAAAAATTAACAGAAGAACATAATCATCTTTTAACTTGGAAGGTTTTAGTAAAATTAGCTATTAAAGGTTATAAAATTGGAGGTATAAAAAATGGGAAATGTAAAAGATGAATTGTTAAGAGAAAGATATTTTAAAGACAAGTTTGATTTAATAAAAACTTTATTTCTTGTAAAAAATGGCTCTAAAATGCCGTTTAAAGCTTTACAGGAAGGAGTTTTTGAAGTATTGGAACGAATATACATTGATGGATTTGATGATGGCGTAAGCGATGAAAGAAAAAGGTCAAAAATTGAAGATTAGATTTTGAAGCCCATATTTGCGTTTTAAGCGATTGTTTTTAAAAAAGGATGTAACATACCTTGAAATGAAAAAGTCTTCTTAGAACGCAAGTATGACGCATTTAAAGGCAAATTAAAAGGGTATCTTAAACCCTTTTGTTTGGGAGATGTAAAAAATGAAAAAAAATGAAACAAAAGTATGGAAAACTACAGGTTGGATTGTGGTACCAATCAGTGTGTTATTATTTATTATGCCATATTTGGGACTGCCATTGGCAATATTTGGGATTGTCTGTGGAGCTAAAAGTAAGGAAGTAGGAATAGAAATTTTAAGTATTTTAAGCTTAATTTTGAACTGCGGAATACTTTTTGTTGTGTTACTTTTTTTATTGCTGGGGTTGGCTTAAATGACCACCCCTTGTCATTATGAAGGAATTTGTAGACCCGATTGTCCTAGAAGGTTTGACGATTGTGACGGAATACCAGAGTTAATGATAACTTGTGACGTTTGTGGAGAAGAATTGACAGAAGATAATGAAGCTGGGCGGTTGTGTGTTAAGTGTGATAAAAAAAGGTTTGAAGCAGAACAACAAATTTTTGAAGAGGCAGGATTAAAATAAATGATAACTAAAAAAAATCTTGAAAGGCTTGAATGGTTAAGACTAATTGCAGAAGATAAAATTGAATTTGAAAAAGAGTTTAACTCTGTTGATAAAAACTTTATTAACTCGTGGATAGAAGACAAGTATTACGAATTTAAACAACATCAGCAGTTTAAGTATGGTGACATAAAATGAGCAACCTTTACAAAAATGCGGCAACTAATATGAAAAACGACAGCACATTTGTTTGGTTTTGTTTGACACAATTACAAAAACAAGTGACATCTAAACACTTTTTTAATCGGTGTGAAGAAATTAAAAACAAATTACTACCATAAAATATTTTTTTTATTTGTGTTATATCTTAATATATATTTATATCTTAATATATTAATATATTTATATATATATATATATATATATTTATTTATCTAGGCTACGGTATGTTATTTATATAATCATCTAAGTATCTTTATTTATCTGTAAGAATATCTTAATATATCTTTATATCTTAATATATCTTTATATCTTAATATATCTTTATATCTTAATATAAATAAGATATCTTAATATTTATATTTTAATGGTAGGACTTAGGGGATAGCTCTTCTGTGTTATGTTTCCCATAAATAAAGATATAAGACTAATAGTTTTATAATAAGAAAGAGTTAAAACTATTAAAATCTTAATGTCCTATATCGTTACGCAACGGGTCAGCAAAAGGTAGAACTTTAGGGTCTAGTCCTCTTGTGAATGTCCGATTTTACTCGGCGAGGTAAATTAATACCAAGTTCCCAAATAATTATTTATTTTCCTGTTTATAAACTTTTAGGTTTTTAAAAATATATTTTAAATTATTATATTCAATACTATAGAGTTACAACTACAAATACAAATGCTTAAAAAGGGCAAGATAAATTAAATATATGTTGTCCTCGTGGGCAATAAAGAGAAAGCGATAGAGATTTATAAAGATTATGTTTAAATGTGAGGTGTGTTTAAATTGGTAAGCTTAATAGATAAAAAAGAAAAAGAAAATAAAAACAATAACAATTCTAGTTTTGCGTTGTCTTATTCTAAAGACATTGTGTGCCATTTAATTGACATTGGAAAATATTCTGATAACTACTTGAACGCAATTGAAACAGACATTGAAAAACTGTTCAATAAAATGATGGAGCTACTTAACAAATGAATAATACTAATTATACAAAAATAAATAATACTAATAAGCGTGTTACGACACACTTTAAAAATTGTAAAAAGTGCGGACAACCTTACAAAACACCGCACAAATATGCAAGAATTTGCGAAGATTGTAAAGAGGGCGATAAAAAATGAACGGAAGTGTTAAAGTTTCTTTTAAAGAAGGAACAAAAAATGTTACCGCTGAAGTGGTAATAGAAGACAATGACGACATTAAGGCCCTTGAACGGGCAAAAGACTTGATGGAAAAAGCAATGAAGTATAGCAATCAAAAAACAATCCAGAAATATATGGATTAGGAGGAATAAATAAAATGGAAGTAAACGAACAATATAAAAAAGTTGAATTAAGGACTCTAAATGTTGGAGAAACCTACAAAGCAAGAGTATTGTATGACGACCCTGCAACAGGAACGCCAGACATTAGAACAAAAACAATTCCTGGAGGAATTAGTAAAAAAACAGGAAAATCTTACAATTCATTCACAGTTTACAGTATGGCAATAACTCATAACGGTGAAAGTGGATGGTGGTTAGGAATTCCTAGAGGCATTGTAGAAAAAATGAAGATGTTCAAAAAAGGAGACCTTTTAGAATTTTCTAAAACAGAAAACGCAGGAAGAGTGTTTTTTAATGTTAGAAAACTTGAAGAAACTCCTGCACAAAACATTGCAGCGACAATTAAAGAAAAAGTGGGAACAATTCCTGCAGATGCTACAGCTGAAGATATTGCCGACACAATGGTGGATTTAGGAATTACTGGTGCTGACCCAAAAGATGTATTAGCAGAAATTAAGGCTATGTAATACTAATAATGACAAGCCTCCTTGCCAGCAGTGTTAACAATGAAACCAATGACGGGCCTGTTAAGTACATTGTCCATGTGGAAATGACCAGGTATCCCGACGGTAGAGTTTTTGCTGGCAAATCTTGGGTAACTGAGAACGGGAAAGTTAAAAGTAAAAAGAAAAAAGTTAGCAAATTTAAGTTAAAAAAACAAGAGGACATTTTATTATGAACGAGCAACAAGAACAAATAAATTTATTCGATTATTCAATCGTTAGTGCTTTTAATGAACAGTTTTATAAAAACTTATTATTAAAAAAACACTTGGTTGACGAAGTAATATTTATTACATCTGTTAAAACTCCTGACGGAAAACATTATGAAGAAGAAGAACTTAACGCTTTCTTTTATGTTTTCAAGAAAGACGGTCATAAATATTTGGTAGAAAAAAACTGTATTGATGATGTTCCTATTGAAGTCCTTGACGAAGAAATGGTTGCTTATAAAGGTTCAGGTTATAAACTTGTAAGAAATTATAGTAGCCACAAAATTCGACCAGAAAGGATTTATTCTTTTAGAGAACTTATACAGAAGTTTGCTTATTTTAAACATAGCTGTCCTAAAGACTTTTTACTTTACAAAATATTATGTTTTGCTTCATACTTTTCCAGGATTAATTTTCGGTGCAGTAGTCAGCCAGCATTCGGTAAAGATAGCGTTCTTAACCTTTTGAACGACATTTCGGGGAATGTTTCAATTGTTCAAAAACCTACAATCGCTAAATTAGAATATCTTAGCGTTAACAAAGTATTAGTTTGTAACGAAATGAGCAACTTAACACAAAAGGAACAAGAAGAAATTGAACATTATTTATTAGCTGTAGGGGCATTTGCTAACCGTTACACAAAACGTAGTCGTGGTAGTAAAAAGCATGGCAGTAAGGAAGAATACGACATTAGCAAATTGTCCCTCATTATACTTTATAATGACATTGAATGCTACAATTCGACAGACAAATATTTTGATAAAATATTTCCTAAACAAATCATTGACAGATTTCCAGCTTTTAAGTTTAACGGAAGAATTGAAGAAAACTTTGGCGAAATAAGGAACGCAGACGATATTGCTAAAAGTAAGAAGGATGATTTTTTGAAGATTATAAGAACCATTAGATATTATCAAAATTTATGGAGAGATGAACTTAAACCTTATTCAGCTATTGACTTTGGTTTATCAGTAAGATACCAGAAAATATTTAACATAATATCTATGTTCGTAAATATATATTCAAAGAATGAAAAAGAGTATAAGTCTTTAATGGGTGAACTTTATAACAGGTTTATTGGTTATGAACACATGATTAACCCATACAGCACAAAAAAAATAATAACTGAAGACGGCAAACTTAATTTTGACGGAACAGTTGTTGAAGAAGAGGTAATAGAATAAAATGAAAAGCGTGACCATAACAAACGAAGATTGTAGCATAAGTGTTACAGACAATGTTGGAGACCCAGAAATTATAATAAAAACAATGCAAGAAACATTGTTGGGATTAGGTTATCCATCAGAAGTATTATTTAAATATTTTGAATAAAAAATGAGCAGTAGAACGAAAGGATATTATAGTGTAAAAAGAGCAACAGAATATTATAACTCTCTTGGGTACATAGTAGACTCTGTTGAAAAAACTGGTAAATTTAGAAAGTATAAAGACTTGTTCAGTGAATGGTTTGATAATAAAGCTGGCTTTGACTTGTTGGGAGTGAGCCAAACAAACACACCTGTTTTAATACAAGTTACAACCAATAAACCAAAAGTTCATAAAAACTTTCAGAAATTTGCCGACATTTTTGGGCATCTAATCGATGTTCAACAATATGTTAGAACGAAAAGAGGTAAGCCAGATTTAGTTTTTCTGTACTTGCCTGGAAACGCCAAACAAAAAATTGAGGTAAGAAATAATGGCGAAACTGGAACAAATAATTGAGGAAGAAGAAATGGTAAAAGTGCAAAGTTTAATGGAAAAGAACGACTTAACTGCAGAAGATATTAAAAGGTTAATAAAAAGTGCTGGTAAAGGTGTACCTAAAACAGGCATTTGTAAAAAGATGCCTTACGAAAAAAATAATGGGTATATTAAATTTGGAGTTTTAAGCGATTTACACATGGGACACAAATGTTATCAACCAAAAATATTGGAACACGCGGTTAAAACATTTAATAAAGAAAAAGTAGAATTTGTTTGCATACCTGGCGACATCTTGGAAGGAATGAGCGGAAGAGAAGGACACGTTTATGAACTTGAACAAATCGGTGCAACGGCACAGTTAAAGTATGGTGTTGAACAACTTAAAAAGATTAAACAACAAATTTATGCCATAACTGCTACTAACAGTCACGATGGATGGTTCAGTAGTAAAAACAATATGGGTTTCGAAGTGGGGCCTGAGCTTGAAAGACAAGTACCAAACTTTGAATTTTTGGGTTATGATGAAGCAGAAATTGTTACAAAGCCTGGAATGAAAATTAGGTTAAGTCATCCTGGAGATGGCACAGCTTATGCGATTTCGTACAAATTGCAGAAATACTTGAACGCAATTAGCGGCGGGAAAAAGCCAGACATTTTGTTGCAGGGGCATTATCATAAAGCTGAATATTTATTTTATCGTAATGTTCACGCTTTTGATGCTGGATGTTTAGAAGCCCAGACGACTTTTATGAAGAAAAAACAAACCCCTGCTATGCTTGGTTATTGGGTAATAGAAGCGTGGGGTAACAAAAAAGGCGTTGACAGAATAAGACCAATGTTTGTTCCGTTTTATGAGGTATAAAAAAATGATAAAATTGATAGGTTATGTTTGGTATGAAGGCGAAGAGGAGTCGCACATTGTTGTAAGGGAAGAAACAACCGATGAACAATTTGAAAAGGATTTAGTAGAATGTAGAAATGTTGCACAATATGAACACGATAATTTACCAAGTATTTATGATGCTGTAATAAGAAAACTTGAAAAGAAAGGATATTATTGTGAACCGTTTTTTGACAAGTTTGTTGAAAAGTATTTTATTGATGATGATTATGTTAATAAAAGAACTGAAACCTGTAAATTTGAAAAGCTAAAATGAAAACTATAACTGACTTTAAACTGAAATTTGACGAAAAAGAACACTCTTATACTTATAACGGCGTTCCGATGATTAGCGTTACTCAGTTTATTGAACAATTTAAACCAAAGTTTGACGAAAAGACAATAAGCAAATTCGTTGCCAAAAAGCGTAAGGTGTCGCAAAAAGCGATACTAAAAGAATGGCAAGACGCTAAAGAAATTGCTTGCGATTTGGGTAACAGTGTTCATAAGTATGCTGAAAACAAAGTGCTTAAAAAAGAGCAAGACGAACCTATTAATGATAAAGACAAAATACTTAGGGCTTCGGTGGATGATTACTTTAACAAACACCCCTCACTAAAACCTTATCTAACCGAAGTCCAATTATGTTTACCTGAATATCAACTTGCTGGAACTGCAGACCTTATAATGCAAAGTGACGACGGTAAAATGTTTCTTTACGACCATAAAACCAGTAAAGAAATAAGACAAAAAGGTTTTAAAAATGAAAAAATGTTTTGCCCATTGGCACACCTTGACAATTGTAATTATGTAAAATATAGTTTACAATTATACATTTATGTTTATATGTTAAAAAAGCGAGGTTGTGAAATTAATGGGTGTTATATAATTCATTACACAAAAGACGGGTGGAAAGAATATAAAGCTCTTGATGTTGAAAATGAAGTTGAAGCAATGATGCAATTTAGGTTGATGGACTTACACCGACAAAAAGAATTAAAAAAAATTGAGAATGAACTAAAAAAATGAACCACCAATATAACAATTTATTTTTAGAAGTGATGAAGTATAGATATTACAATATACATAATAAAAAAGAAGTAATAGACTGGAACGATTTTGTTAAGGTTTGGAACGAGGTGAAAAATGAAATATTTTAGTATGTTCACAGGAGTGGGAGGTTTTGAAATTGGAATACGAAAAGCTAATAGGAAGATACGATTTAATGAACCACAAAATGGCAAACCACAAAATTGCAGGTTCATTAAAAGCAGGAGGAGATACTCCGAACCTACTTGTGTTGGTTTCTCAGAAATTGACAAATACGCAAGTGAATTACTTAAAAAAAGATTTAAAGGAGTTAAGAACTATGGAGACGCAACAAAAATTAAAACAGAAGAACTTCCAGACTTTGATATGCTGTGTGGAGGATTTCCTTGCCAAGCATTCAGTATTGCTGGAAAAAGAAAAGGATTTAAAGACACTAGAGGTACATTGTTTTTTGAGATTGCAAGAATTGTTAAAGCTAAAAGACCTAAAATTGTTTTGTTGGAAAACGTTAAAGGGTTACTCAATCACGAAAAAGGGAAAACTTTTGCCACAATCATTCAAACGCTTTCAGAATTGGGGTATGACGTTCAATGGATGGTTCTTAACAGCAAGTTTTTCGGAGTTCCACAAAACAGAGAACGGGTGTTCATTATCGGAAGTATTAGAGGAGAACCCAGACCAGAAATATTACCTTTCAGAGCAACAACAACAGAGGATTTTAAACCATCCGAAATTCATAACGCAATAACTCAAGCAATTGGCAGGCAAGGGAGTTCTGACGAGTATATTGATAGTTTAAAAAAAATAAATGTTTCAATACAATCTCATTATCCCAGAAGTTCTACAAGTGGAAAAGGTGGGACAGGACCGTTAATAAGCAAAGAACATTGTTTCACTTTGGATAGAACTCCTCACTACGCAATAATGGATTTGTATAACAAAAAAGAACATACTGATAGATGTCCTACACTTACTGAACCACATCATAATAGTATAAGAGTAAGAGAACAATCCAAAATAAGAAGACTAACTCCAACAGAATGTGAAAGATTACAGGGTTTTCCAGATGGGTGGACAGAGGGTTTTAGTGATACTCAAAGGTATAAGATGATGGGCAATGCGGTTACTGTTAATGTTATCGAAGCTATTATGAGTAAGATTTGCGGGGTGAATGAACAATATGATAAAGATTTCATAGAATTTTTGGTGAGGAAAAATGGACAATAAAACAAGACAAAAAAGTTTAGAATGTGAATTACAACATTTAGGGTTTACTGATATAGTTTACAACTTGCCAGAATGTTTAGTTGAAGGAGAACTTGAAAGAATTAAAAGGCACAGACCCATAGAACAGTATGTAATAGTTTGCACAGACAATAAAGCAGATATTTATATAACAGAAAAAGATTTTGGAAAATATAAAAAAGGAATATGAAAAAGTTTGAAAACTATTACCAACTTGATAGAACTTTTCGTTGCGATAAACTCGTTTCTACAAGATTTTTGGCTAGCCTTATACAAGTACTTAAAAAGAAAAAACTCTTAACCAGCGAGCTAAAATCGACCTTATATCGCAAATTAGATGACCATTATTGGATGGCTGTTCTTAACGGACATTTTAGTAGAAATTTTCTTAAAGAAATATTGGATGATACTCAAGAAGTTATTAAATTAAAAAATGAACTTGATAGAATTAAAAAAAAAATAAAAGAAAAAATTGATTAATTATGTTTACTCTTCTTCAATGTCTGAAATAGTAACATCTTCTATTTCATTATCTTCAATTTCAACATTAGCAACTGCTACAAAATCAACATCGTCATGTTCAAATTCTACATCAAATTCTAATTCAATGTCTCCGTCTTCAAAGTCAGTGTCAACAATTGTAACTTCATCTAAGTCATCGTCAACTCTTACTCTTTCAACGTCGTCTTCATCAAATTCTATTGTAGAATTGTCAGACATAACAAAATCTTCTCTGTCAATAATGTCTGCAAGTTCTGATTTAATTTCGTCGCTTGCCATATTAACAGAATCAATAACCATTACCATTCTGTCAACAATTTTGTCAATTTCGTCGCTGTCTAAGTCTTCAACAATTTCTTCAACTTGTCCATCTCGGTCAAATACATATTGACTAAATTGTGCAAGTTTTTCATTGTCGACTTCTTTAACAACTTCAACTTCTTTAACAACTTCAACAGGAACTTCTTTAATAACCTCTTCAATAACTACTTCAGGTTCTGCTGTACAAGCAACGCCTGCAAATAATGTTGCACCAAGCATTGTTGTAATTCCGATTCCAGTCATTATTTTTTTTATTTTTTCGTTCATTCTTTAACACCTCCAGTGTTACTGTGTTTTTCTAACCAGTCGTCATAACTGTCACTTTGTCTATACTGGTTAACTCTAATCCCACCGCCATGTTCTCTTCGAACCAAATTGGCAATGTTCATTTGTTTTAATAGTGAATTAATATTTACATATTCTCTAGGTCTTTGCACATAATTAATCGTAGCATAAATTGCTAATCTTTTCAGTCTATCAACTATTACTTTCTCTACATAAGTCGTTGCTGTCTTTGGGTCTATACCTTGCCATTCGCTAAGCTCACAAGCATATTCAAAGAAAAAATTTAAGAAATCTGTTTTATTATCTATTATGATGTGATGTTTTTCAATTGTTTCAACCAATTTGTCAATAGTTTTTGACATTTTAATAAAAAAGGAAAAAAGGGTTTTTAAAATTATCTATTTTTAAGATAATTCTCTAACATTTTTGCAGCACCTATAACAACTGCTGCCAATGTTGGGTTAGCAATTTCTATTCCTCCTTCAAGAATAAAAGTTACTATTAATCCTGCAATTGCTGCAATAAGTGTAGCCACTGCTCCTTTCTTTAAAGTAATTTTTGGGTCATATTTTATTTTTTTAACCATTTTATTTTGCCTCGTTTTTATCTATATTAACTTTCGCTGTTCCGTGCATATTAGCGTCTCCTACCTTAACAGGTGGAACATTTGCACTGTATCCTTTATTTTCTTTCCCTTTGCCTTGATTAATCGGCATTCCTGGTATTTTTATCATTTTGTTTTACCTCCGTAAGTTTTATAATTACCTGTCTAATTCATCTCTTATGAATATATTTTTTTTATTGAATGAAAACCAAATGCCAAAATATTTTTCGGCATCTTTCCATTTTAACCATTGTAAACTATCAGATGGCCAATAACACCAATCTAACACATACCACTCGTTATCTTCTTCTCGTAAGTAAGTAACATAAGCGTGACCTTCTTCTTTAACATTGCCTGCGTTAATTCTTATTCTCCAGTAAGGTATTCCGTTAGTAATCATTATGTTTGCTAACAAAATTGCACCATCTTCACAATCACCTTTACCATCTTTAAAAGTTCTAAACGCAAACTTCCAATCTTCACCAATGTCTCTAGTATATTTAACACGCTTGATTACCCAATTTAATGCTTCCATTGCTTTGTCATCATTAGTATTACTACTCAATAGTGGCAAGTTGTTATCTTCTGTGAAATATATTCTTGGGTCAATATTATAACCATTTTTTGCTCTGTATTGATAATCGTTCAATGGTTCAATTTTACTGTTCCAATATTTTTCAAGATTGTTAACCTTTGGAATTTGTTCATTAAGTTCTTTGTTTTTCTTTTTTAACATTTCATACTTAATTTGAAGGTCATCATACTTGTCTTGTAAGTTACAATCCACATAAATATCACTACAAAAAAGAAGTTTCAAGTATTCACATATTTGTTTTTTAATGTTCATTGTGTTATCTTTTAATACTATTTAATGATAAAACTCCAATTCCTTTAATTGTTATATTTTCTGTTCCACTTGTAATGTTTGCTCTTAATTTTATTTTCGGTGTAGTCCCAGGCGTTGTAACTTTAGAAATTTGATTATAAGAATTGTTTGTATCATAATTTGACCCGTCATCAGCACTGAAATCAAAACTTAAAGTCCCATTAGTTGGAACAGTGCTATTTGGATGTAATACTCCCATCATATAATTAATGTTTGAACTTGCCGTGTTTAAACTATCACTTTCTAAAAGATTGTTTGTTGTAGTCCATCCATAACTGACTCTATAAACATCTAAAATACCATATCTAGAATCCGCGGGGCTTGAACTATCATCGTAATCAACTAAAAATCTAAGTTTATAAGTTCCACTAAGAGCTGCAACGCTTGCATTACTATACGCCCCACTATTGTTGGAATAATAAACTGTTGTTCCATCAATGTAAGCGTGAACGCAATAAACTTCAGAACTTAAATTTCCTACATTAACGCTTATTAAATCAACATGGTTTGTTCCATCACTAATTTGAACTTTGGCAGTTCCTGACCCGCCCTCTCCACTAATTTTTACTAAAGTACACCATTGAGTGCTACTATTGTCAGAAATAACAGAATTTGTTCCTTGATTGTTGCCCGCATCTTCAGTCTGACATTCTAATCTAAATTTTTCAGTATCTTCACTAACTGCAACTGCAACATTTGTGTCACCAGTTTGTGTTTCTGTCCATAAGTTTGTATCAAAACTGCTATCGTCAACATCATCATATGTGTCTCCTACGGTTTTCCAAACATCTTCATCAGCACTATAATACCAATATCCTTCAATATCGTCAAAATAATCGCTTCCTTCATCTGGAAAAAAATCGTTTGTGCCTCTTTGACTTGTGCAAGTAGTAATGCTAAAAGGGTCACCATCTATTCCATTAATTACTCTGTTTTCTGAACTAAACCTCATTCCTAAATCAATTATTCCATTAACTTCGCTTGAATATAATAAGTCTCCGTCAACTTTTGGGAATGTTCCTTCTGCTGTCATCTTATATTTCCTCCACAGGTCTATTATCAATTAATGTAAAACCATCTGTGTCTAATGTAAAATAATCAGCCTCTCCTTCTGGAGCTGGATACCATTCATTACATAAACTTAAAGCTTTATTTGCATTAATTTCTGTATATGCCCAAGGTAATAAACTGTCTGTTAATCGTTTAATTGCCTCTGAGTCATAATAAGTATCATCATATTCGATAATTGCTAATAATCTTTTATCTGCATCAACATACCCATAAGGTAATTCTGTGCAAGTAATCGGATGTCCATCATAATTCCAATTATTATTAACATTTGCTGAAATGTCTGTTCCAACATTTTTTCCAACCCACAATCTTTGCCATGTTATATAATATTTTTGTATTGCCATTTTTTTTCTCCTTTGTGTAAGCTTTAGCTTTCACTGTAAGTGGAATTTATTCCACGCTTTAATAGAACCTCAATCCTATTCCATTATTGTATAAATCAGTAATTTCATCAGTTGAAAGTTCTTTATCCCATATTCCAAAATCACTAATTTTACCATTAAACATTTTAGTTGAAGTATGAGTTCTATCTCCTCCAAGAGTTAATGTAACTGCATTACTAACATTTTCTAAACCAGTACCACTACCTCTTTCTGTACCATTAATATAAATTTTAGCAGTTGTACCAGTTTTAACCAAAATAATGTGATGCCATCCACTAGTATCAATATCTGAACCACTTGTTACAAAACTACTACTTCCATCTGTATAATAAAGTTCATTATTATTATCAAATCTTAATTCTGGATAATGAGCTGCACCATCCCAACCATTAACAATTCTTCTATAATCATAAGCATCTGGATAAATCCACATAGACATTGAATAAGTGGCAGGTAAAGTTATGTTACTATCTTCTAAATAATCATTTGTACCATCATAATCATAACCATTTTCCATTTTTCCATCAGTTGTATATGTAGCACCTGTAACAGTCATATCAATAGCACTAACATCTGATTTACCATCATTTCTAAAAGTCCAATAATTTTGTAAATCTGTTGTTAAAGTTGTATGTCCTTGGAAAGGTTCTCTAAATCTAAGTGCCGAGTTACTATTATAAAGTTCGCTTACTTCATCTGAAGATAAAACTTTATTCCAAACCCCAACTTCATCTAAATCCCCTTGTAGTTCTTGTATAATTGTATAACCATCTCTTTCTCTAGATATTGCACCTAAATAATTTCTACCATTAGAATTTGTACCACTTATAACAAAATTAGCAGTTCCTGATGTTTGAGCTGAATATGAAACTTCAGTACCATTTATATAACCTTTAGGAGTTCCAGTACTACCATCATAAGTAAATACTACATGTGTCCATTCATCTGTATTTAAAGTTGTTGAACTTGTTAAAACTGCCCTATCCCCTGAACCTTGACCTTCTCCTTCACACTCAAAAGAAAGTTGTCTTGAAGTATTAACAGAACATCTAAAGAATTTTGACCTGCCTGAACTTTCGTACCATCCTAATGTATATATTGTGTCTGCTTCTGAGTGAGTTCCACTGTCATAATAAACCCAAGCACTAACACTTCTACTTTCACCACTAGCAATACTAATACTACTATTTAAGCCCATATCTACATAATCGCTTGTTCCATCATAACTAAAAGCATTGTCTAATTTGCCGCTTGAAGTAAATGTTGCGTTTGTTACAGTTCCATTATTAACTCCCCAATAATCTGTAAAACTTTGTCCATCTGAATTATAGTATGAAGTTAAATTTTGATGTAATGTACTACTTTCACTGAAAGGTAAAGGTTGCCATGGTAATCCATTCCCTGCTGCATATAAATCTGATATTTCATCTGTTGTAAGTGCTCTATTCCAAACCCCATAATCTGCTATATCACCATTAAAATATGCATTAGCTGCACTACTTCTTCTTCCAATATCCATATTACTTGCTTCATAACAGCTATTTGCATTTGCTGCTTCTGTATCATCTGGTGTAGCATTACCATCTAAATAAGTATAAAGTGTTGAACCACTCCTTTGAAATACTATGTGATGCCATGTTCCATCTCTTATATTACTTCCTGCATCACCAACAATTTCTGCTGTAGAACCATCATCTGCTACAAAGTTTAATAATTGTGTTCCATCATTTGAAAAACATCCAATCCATCTACCTGTACTTTCTTCTCCTTGTTTAAATATATATTCTGTTCCTGAAGAAGCAGTTGCTTTAATCCAAAATGCAATAGCAAAATCTTCACTAGCTCCTGCAATTGGAATATTTCCCACATCTATATAATCTGAATTTGAAGAAACAAATGAATATGCTCCACTTATTGGTCCAGAAGTTGTATAATCTGCTCCTGAATTAGTTCCATCATACCTATTAGTTCTATCTGGAATGCTACTATCAGCATTTAATGCCCAATAAGCTACAATATCTTCTGCTAAAGTTGCATGTGATAATATACTTGCTGTCGTTCCTGACGGTGTTGCCACTACCTGAACTTGTGCATTAATTCCCATAATAGCATTGATATAACTCATATTTCTATAAATCTCCTATTAAATCCCAAGTACTCGCTGCAGTACAAATTGCTGTAACTGCCCCCCACTGAGTGCTTTGTGCTGTATTTTTAGCATTAATTGTTCCATCACTTGCCCAAGTAATAGTACTTCCATCGGTATTCTGTACAGTTACATTAAATCCTGTTGATAAATTTACGGGTAATGTTATTGTATTTGCACCAACATTTCTCATATAACTTGAACTATCTGAACTTGCTAAAGTGTATGCTCCAGTTATTGAACCTACACTTAATAATTTATTTGCTTTTAAACCCACGCTTGTAGCTAAAGTATCCACATTTATTCCTGCACTCGTAATTAATGCATCCGCAGTTATACTATATAAATTGTAAGTTCCACTTTGTAAAGCCCCTTTTAATTGATTATAGTCCGTCTCAAGAAAACCTGAGCCACTTGTTGATGTTAAATTTATTTTTGTCATTTTTATTGTCTCCTTTTAACTCGTTTTAT
>Ga0208019_1001031_pt1 | contig 15131 bp, 21 predicted proteins | sample CB_VirMetaG_5_FD_184540 | JGI IMG/M metagenome (GOLD analysis project Ga0208019, IMG submission 184540) | Freshwater to marine saline gradient viral communities from Chesapeake Bay - CB_1508_1D Viral MetaG (SPAdes) (version 4) | ecosystem: Environmental > Aquatic > Marine > Coastal | place: USA...
GGTTGATCAAGCAACAGCGAAGCATCGTCGGAAAAATCGAAAGTCGCATCGAAGGTCACGCCCTGCGCCGTGTAGTTGACGTTGAAAATGTTCGCTGGCCCCTCAACGTTCACATACGTCGCGCCATTTTGAGAATTGGAATCTAGAGGCGGCTCTATGACGTAGACCCTGCATTCGACCGTGAGAAAGTCGGCGAGGTTCTTGATCATGTACGTGGGGGTTACGTCCGGTTCGCCGGGCGTGGAAATTGTAACACGGTCTGTCGTGGGAATGCCAAGGCTGTCGCTGAGTGTGACGAACGGTGAAGAAACGCTCAACAGTTTGAGGTTTCCGCTGGTGATGGCGCAGTTTTCAGCCGTCTGCGCTGCTGACTCCGGCAGGTCTTCGGGCGAAATCTTCGGGATGATCCCGTCAAAGTTTTTGAGCCTTAGTGCAGGCATTCGACTATCCTTTGATTTGCTACAGAATCAGACAGGTATCAGCTACCAGCCCACCGTCGATTCCTCGGGTGATAGTATCGCTTCGGGAGTCGGCAACCCCCTTCTTGTATTCTTCCCGCCAGTAGATTCCCATTTGCGCGTCGCTCCAGCTTTTCTTCGGCTGAAGCATCAAGATTGACTTCGCCTTGGCCGCGATAGGCTCCGAGAACCGCTCGATCAAAGTTCCGCATGAATAGCTGTCGTCGAACCTTGTATTTGCGTCGTACTTCGGAACAATGACCACCTTGCACGTAACGGCCTGCGTGTCGCCCGTGCCCGGGAGAACCGCATCCTCGAATGTGATGGTGTCGGCATCGAACGTGTAGTAGTCGCTTCCTATTTCATCGTTCTCGTCGCTGTCCCGGTAGACCATGAACACGCGGACGATCTCGATATTGTTCTGGTCGGATAGCTGGGCGGCCAGGTCGTAGTCGTTCGTGTCGGGCTGAAGCGTCAAGTCCAGCGTGGTGTCCCATCGCTCGGTGTCTTTGAAAAAAGCTCGACAAGCGCGGACGATGTTGCGGGTGATCAACGGCTCCGGACAGCCGGGAAGCTCGTTGAACAGTTCTTCGTGAATGTCGCGAATGCTCATGTCAATGCCTCTTCAAATTTCTGCATGTGCCGTTCGTATTTCGCAACCTGGTCGCGGGCGAAAGCGCATTGGGCCACAATAAAGCAGACCAGCGGACGCCTGGCAAGATCCACCATTTCAATCGTTTCCGTGGTTGCGCTGAAATCTTCCGGAGAATGCGTGGTTATGTGATCGAGGAAAAGCATGTCGGGTCTGCGCTTGATAATCTCGCGCACACCTTCGTTCAGGTGAAGATACAGCTCTTGAACGTTGATCTTGTGCGGGACGAGAACATCGTCAAGCATGATCCGAGCATCGGCAAAAACATCGGCTACCGTCATTTACAGCGTCCTCCAATTTTTGAGAGAGTTGCGGAATACGGCAAACTCGCCGGCGGCCTTGTCCTCTTCCTTTTCGTATTGATGGATTTTCCCGAGAACATAGGCGACGACGGCATCTTCCACGCCGGACTTCAGTTCGATGTCGGCGGTGGTGTCGGCTGCAATAAGCGTGATATGGGAAGGCCGGTTCAGTTCGATGGTCGTGGAGTCGTCGGGAGACACGGCATCCGGAACCGCCTCGGCAACCGCGTCGATGGCCTCGTTGAGCATTGTCACAATCCAGATGTCCCGATAGCGGTGGGGCTCGGAAAGGTCGCGGGCGGCTATCCGTATCCGGTTCGATAAAGTAAGGCTGTTGAGGTATGCAGTTTTAGCCATGTTATTTCGCCAGCTCCGCTAGGTAAAGCTTGAAATAGTTCTGAGCCTCGGCATCGTCGTTTCTGTCGATTTCCTGACTCAGCGCCCTCCAGCAGACGTAATTAACCAGAGCCGAACGGTACGCTTCCTCTATTACAAGGGTCGTGCTCGTTGCGGCTACTTCGCCCGGATCGGGCGTCACGATTTCCTCGCTTCCAGAAAACACGTAGATGTCGGGGCGCCGCTTCACCGCGTCCCGCTGGCCGTCCTCAGTCCATTCAAGGAGCATAGGGTCGGTCCATCGCGTTTTCGCAGTGTCGTTGAGGATATACCGCGCTGGTGTAATTACGTCTGCTGCCGTCATGGTGTTCTATTCTCCGTCGGCAATGTCGTTCTCGGCGCGAACTTCACGAAGCTTGGTCTTCAGCTCGTTCCAGCCAAGAGGCTCGATGTCTTCGGCGTTGACGCCAAGAGCGTTCAGTTCCTTGAGAATGTCGTTCTTTTTCATTTTGTTGACGCTTTTCACGGTGCCGTCGCCGTTGCGGGTGGCGAAAAAAGCCTTGCCGGTCTGAGGCTCGTCGGCAACGTCAACGTTGTCGTTGGTCTTCGCGGTTTCATTCTTGGCCGTCTCTTCCGCCTCACGCTTGGCGAGAACTTCGAGCTGACGCTTGTGATACGCCACGGAGTCTTTGGCCGTAGCCAGGATTTTACCGTCTTCATCGCAGGCGATGTGGTCGTCCCGAGACGCCAGTGCGGCAGTCCACGGAAGTACCCGATGATTGTTCAGATTTTTCAGAAAGTCCATGATGTCGTGTTCCTTTTTTAGATTTACCCGCGTCCTTTGTTCGTCTTCTGGTGTAATATCCGGGGCGGCTGCTCTTGGTGGCAAGGACACCAACCACTAGAACCAGCCACCCCGAAGGTTGGGGTTTGCTGTTGTCCGTCTACTACGACAGGTCGAGAACCAGCAGACGCACGACGATGACTGCTGCATCGGTGTCGTCATGGTTGGTTTCGATGGTGACGGTGCAGGCTTCTTCCGTGTGCAGGAAGATGTGCGCAGCGTCTCCGTCCGCGCCATCGATGGACAACGTGCCGGCGGTCTGAATGCTTGCGCCCGTCAACAGGGTCTGCGGAGTCGTCTCGTCGGTCGTCATTTCGATGGTGCAGGTGGCACCTTCGCCGGTGTTCACTTCCACGACGCCTGTGACAAGACAGTTGGCGGGAAGCTTGAAAATCTGCACCGTGTCGCCGTCATCGCAGTTGTAGGTCACGAAACTGACCGTGCGGGTCAGCTTGAAACCAATACCGGAATCCAGCGCGGGAAGCGCAGAACCAGTTTCTCTCAGATCAGTGTTAGCCATTTTTTCAACTCCTTTAATGTTGTGAGTGGCCTACTGTACGGTTTTTATCACTTCGGGACTTCGACAGCGAGGGCGTTTATGGCGCCCCCGCCAATCGAAAGGCAACGCTACGAACCGTTCTTCACGTAGCAGTGGACCAGACTTTCAGCCTTCACCACTTTGTAGCCATAGACCTGCAAGCCCTGATGGAGCTTGCCGAAGTCGTCCTGATTGTCGATAACACGGTCTTCGACAACCTGGGACGCGAACGTAAGAGCGGACTTGTGACCCGCAATGACGTTGTAAACCGTGTCCGCGCCATCCGTGGTGGTGGCGAGAAGGTTGCTGCGATAGATGGTCGTGTTGTCGATCATCCCGATCCGACCGGTGCGCAGAACGCTGGTTCCGTCGCCGGTGATGGATGCGTTTTTCAGGTCGGACTCTTTGATAAGCCCACCCATCCACGCGGGGATGATGATGTAGCGATTGTCGTCTTCCGGAACATTCTGCTCGGAAAGAACGACGTTGACATCCGTGATAAGCTTCAGCACGTTGGTCTTCGTGATCGCCAGCGGAGTACCGGAAACACCAAGATTGTAGCCTGCGCTGATAGCACCTGCGGTGGCGCCTGCATTGCTGCTGTCGGCGTCGCTGTAGATGTTGGCGAAGACATTGGTTTCAATACCAATTTTCATCTTGTTGGATGTTTCGGTAGCCCAGTTGTCGATGAACTCGACGTCGGCCTGGTGCTTGTCAACGGTGTTCAAGGCCCAAGCGTAATACTTGCCCTTGTCGATAAGCAGCTCGACCGTCGAAGGCGCGGGCTGCTCGTTGAGGAGTTTCTGACCCTTGACGTAATCACGGATGGTGATGTCGGGGGTCGTGCGGATATGCACTTTGTCGCCGTGCTTTTTGATTTCGCCTTCCCATTCGGTATTGGCGATTTCGGCAAGGCAGGTTCCGGCGTAGAACTTGACCAACATGTTCGTTGACCAAATTTCCGGAATGTAAGTGCCCGAATAGGACTGTTCGCCCTGTGCATGACTGATAGGCATTTTTTCACCTCTGATATGTTGTTGGCCTACCGTTCATGGCGCAACGAACCGGATTGGCTACCGGCTTTCTACGCGCCCTTCTGCGGCGGCTTGGTTTAGTTCTTGCATCTTCTTCAATCGAAGACCTGGATCCTTGATACGGCGAACTGTTTCCATTTGATCCTGGAACTGCTCCACCGTATACGTCGGTTTGCCATGGCTGGCCGGGCTGGGTGTCGGGGCCGACTTCGACCGGGGCACCACTTGACTTTCCACGCTCGGCAAAACGGGGGAGTCCCCGCCGCCGGGATTGTACGACTTGAAGATTTTCGCGACCCTTTCGGCATCGAACGAAGTTTGGGCGTCCTGAAGCTCGTCTTTTATGGTGCGAGTCGAAAACTCGCTTACCGGAGTCTTTTCAAGGTAGTCGATGAACCCGTAGTCGGTGTTCTGCTCGTCAAAGCCAGGAATCAAAGTCCTGAGCTGACCAAGAAAAGAGTTCTGATTCTGAGTCTCCAGCCGGCGCTGTAGCTCTTGCTGCTCTTTCAAGACCGGGCTGACTTGGCTCTCGGCAATCTTCCGCGTTCCCATAAGAGTTCGCGTCAGAAAGTCTTCACCGAAATCCTCGATCTCTTCGTCAGTATAGAACTGAGTCAAGTCGATGTCGCCAGTTCCCGCGTCGCCTTTCGGCAGGCGCGTTGCAGGCGGCGCGACAGGTGCGCCGGGTTCGTTTCCAGTTGCGGTCGGTGCCACTGGTGCCTGAGCGTTCTGCTGGTTCATTTTCAGCAGGTTGTTCGCAAGCTCACGCATTTCCTTGACCTCTGCGGCCAAGCGGGGTACTTCGGCGTCGTACTTGCTTTTCAAGACCCTCAAACTCTGGTCTTTACGGGCAAGCTCCTTGCGCAGGTCGTCTTCCGACATGCCCGTGTATTGAGAATCCTTTTTCGGTTCGGGGGCAGGCTTCGGCTCTGGTTCTGGCTCCGTGGGCTGGGCTGGCTCCTGCGGAGTTAGTTCCACCGGAGCGGGTTCAGCCGGTTCCGCCGGAGCGGGCGGTTCCTCCACGGAAGGCTCTATCGGCGTCGGTTCGACAGCCAGAGGCTCCTGCGTGGCGGGTTTGGCCTTGTTCATCGCCATTTCCTGTTGTTCTCTTACCTTTTTCGGGATGCTCATTGCTCTCTCCTTTTGCGAGCCCAGTCTTGCGGGGTGTTTCGGCAACTGCGCCGAAGCCCCTTGAAGGGGTGTTCGCGGTTACAGGAAATCAATCGGTTCCTGGCTCAAGCCCGGAATGCTACGGGGTGTTTGGCGGGAAGATACCTCGCCAAGCCCCAGCTCGGGTATTTGTGCGCTGCCGGTCGTTTCCTTGGTGTCTTTGAGTTTTTGCAGATAGTGCTGCGGATATTCAAACATCAACAACAGCTCTTCCACCTGCGCGTAGCGTCCACGTGCTTCGTGGAACGCCTTCTCGTCGGGTTGCGCCATCGCCTCATGGGCAATCAAATCGAGCTTGTGTCTCAAAGCTTCGATGATAACCTGCCCGTCGTCGCTTTTGGCGACCGAGGCGATGGCATTTATGAATTTGACGGCATCAATTTCCATGGTCTTTAGGAGGCGTCGTCCAGGCTGTTCGGAACAATGTAGACAATGCGAACGCGAACGTCCTGTCCAGTTCCGCCGGTGAACTTTTCGGTCACAGCCGCGCCTGCCGCGTCGCACCCTTTGATCGTCACCGTTTCCTCTGCGGCAATCACTGCCCAATCGGGAATAGTGTCAATTTTGGTGTTCTGAGCCAAGTCTGCGGTTTTACCGTACTGATCCGGGTCGGCGGTGATGCCAAGGCCGATTTTAACCAGCCCGTCGTCTCCGGTTCCGTCTCCGGTGATTGCGGCCTCCAGATTCACCTGGGCGCACAAAACAACGGCGCCGGCGGGAAGAGTGGAGGTCAAGTCGGTTTCAACCGCGTTTGTAAGTTCAACGGTTTCGTCGATAACTTTGACTTCCAGACCTTCGGTGGCCGATGCTCCGAACCGCATGGCGACGGCTGCCGCCGCTGCGCCCGCGGTCATGGTGTTTCCAGCCGCCACGGTTTGTCCACCAAGATTATGAAGCAGGTCAGCCGCCGAAGCTCCAGGATCGGGGATATTGACGGTGGTGGCCTGTCCCATTTCATCGATGTCCAAAGTAACGGTGGTGTCGCCGGTCTGATCCTGGCACGTTACACTGAGCTTGCCTTTGCTGGCGGTAGTCGGGAAAACATCGACAGTTCCGGCAGTTCCGCTTGCGCCCGCATCGATATTGACGGCATCCAGGTTGCGAAGGTCGCCAAGGTCTTTGCTGTTGTCAACTACAAGAGCCTTGCTGGCAGTCACGGTTCCGGCGGTTACGCCGTCAACGACGTTCAACTCGGAAGGGGTCGCCGTGACTTCGACTCCATCGATGAAGAAGCTCTCGACCCGGCACTCGCCGGCGGTGAACTCTTCGTAGATGTTCGCGCCTGCGGGAAGGGCAAACGCCAGAACAATCGCCGCAAACACAATCTCAAACGCTACATGGTACTTTCTCATTTTCTTTTTTCTCCTTTTTTCCTTTTTTTTGCTTTTTCTAGGCGGCCTGTCCTTCAGGGACTTGTCCGGCCTCTGCCGGAAGTGCCGGTTGCGGCGTTCCTTCCGGTGGCAAAACATCATCCATTTCAAGTTCGTCGAAATGCTTCCGAACGATCTTTTCCACGCCTTCCTGGCCGATGATCTGCATGACCACTTCGGGAGTGATGAACTGGCTGATGAACATTTGCCGCTTGTTTTGTATTTCTTCTCGCATAACTTCGGCAAGCAAGCCGCGAGCGCTTATCTGGCAATCGCCTTTGATTGATGTGTCCTTGTCGTACAGCATGAGCCAAGTATACTCGGCTTCGATGCGCGGACGGATAACATTCTTGCCAATGTTACCGATCACCTGGCGAATGCCCTTGCTGGCCGCGTTCAAGAGCATGGACAGCCCCGACGCGGTTTCCCCGGCACCCCCCACGGACTCGTTGCCGTAGGTGTAGGCCGGGATACCTGTGTGATCATCACTGTATTGCTCAAGGCGAGTGAGAACCCGCATGAGCTGGTCGGTGATGATCTTTGGCTGTTGAAAATCTATTGGTGAACTGGTCGATCCGTATGCGCTCTGCGTGAGCCAGATTTTGCGCGGCCAGATTTTGTGCGCCGTCTTGAGCTGGGAGGGGTGAATGCGGTCGAGGTCTTCAATGACCTGCGGGCCGGACGCGAAGCCCACGTTGTCGATCAGCGCACGCATGACGGCGTTCATTGCATCCTGGATCGGTGCCATAAGCTGAATCACCCCGTTGCCCATGATGCTGTCGGTCTGTTCCTCGTAGGAAGTGAGGTAGTAGATTTTCTTGCCCAGCGGGTTCGGGTTGAGAATGGCCTTTATCACTTTGTCGCCGATCATTATTGCGGAGACATCGACCACGGAATCTGGCGTCGCTATCTGCTTTCCAGCCCAATCGTTCAGGTCATTCGCCTCCACGGTCCCCCAGTATTCGTAGGCGGTGGCGCGGTCGTCGTTGCTTCCCGCTACGCGGGTGGCCTGGGTCTCGCGGTTTTCCAGTGCCTTTCGTGTTCCCTCGTTGAAATCGTCGGCTTTCGGCGCTTCACTCCACGCCTTCAGCACTTCTTCTATCTTTTCGGAGCTACAGCCCGGAATGTTCTTCATTGCCTGAAGGTCGGCCTTGGACAGTCGCATCTTTTCGATGCAGTAACCCTCTTCAAGATTGGTGGCGTCGGGACTGAAATAAAAATCAAAAGGCGAGATTCTTCGGGTGCTGGTCTTGGGTTCCACAACTACCGTCGGCTTGAACTCGTTCCCGGTGTAGGCAAGGCGTTTTTTGTTTTCGACCGTCGGGCCTTTCAAAACAGCAAAGGGATAGGTGACAACATCATCGATAAACTTGGTCACTTCGCTTTCAAAGTCGCTTTCGGTGAAGTTGTCCTTGATCTTTTTCTCCATTCTGGACGCTACTTTTTTCGCCTTCTTCATGGTAGTGGCACGAATGGCGTCCAGCCGCATTTTCACGACTTCGCTGATTTCCTCTTCGGTCGGGGCTACGCCTTGAACGGCGTAATGTTGCCGGGCGATTTCAATTTCTTCGGCGATGATGGAGTCTTCTACAGGGTCAGGAAGGTCGGGGATCGGAGTAGGGTCAACGCCCCATGGCTTTTTGCCCCCCGGAAGAATGACTTCTTTTATCCAGCTTTTTGCGGCGCGGGCTTTCATGCCCGAGTGCTTCAGGTAGAGTTCGGCGCCGTTCAACTGCTTGATCTTCTCAAGCTTGGCGTCGTCGTACTCGCCCTTCTTCCGGCGCAAGCAATCTTCAAGAACCGGACGAACCTTGTCCATGTGGTGATTTTCTGCTGCGGAAAGACATTGCTGGATATAACTGAAAAGGCCCGACTGAATTTTTTCAGCTACGGGCGATAGGGCTTCGCGCTTTTTCTTGTCGCGTTTTTCGATTTCCTCGTTGGAAACGAAGGTGTGCATGTAGAATGATCCTTGCGTTGTTCCAAAAAAAAAGAGGCAACTGCGCTGTGGTCCACAGTTGCCTCTATATTTTTGGTCGGGAAATTTGTCTGAGGGGCCAGTCTCAAACGTCGTCAACCCCGAATTATGGCTAAGATACACACATTTTTTTCTTCGTCAAGACTTTACAACGGATTTTTCTACGACCATGCGGAAGCATCCACCTCTTTGTCGAAGAATCCATTGCCCTGAACGCGAAAATCAAACTGGTGTCCGGTTGCAAACGTCCTGAACGCATCGGCACCGTGGCTGTTGTCGTCGTGAACGGGATTGCCCCATGAGTTTGTCTTTTCGTTCCATTTTTTCTTATACTTTTTCAACCGATGCAAGCCATCGGAGCAGTGTTCTTCGTCAAACCAGCATTGCTGAAATATTCTTCGGCATGCGTCTATTCCGTCTTCAAGCGGCATTCTCGGGGCAATCTTGAATCGGATGCCAAGTTCCGCGGCAATTTGAAGGCGGGTTTTGGCGTCGGCTGACCACACTCGCTGCTCGATGTCGTGCGGAGCCGTATGTTTTCTGTAAATCAGCCCGCGTTCCTGCGCCTTCTTTTGCAGGATGTTCAAGTAGTGGGTCAGCCCTACGTCGCTGTTCTCGTAGTAGTCGATAATGTGAATCCTTTCACGCCCAATGTCCTGAGAAAACCAGATGCAGTTCAAGTCGCCAACTCCCAAGTCCCACCATGTATCCACGGGTACGCCCGGGGTCGGTGGTATCTTGGTAATTCTGCCGTCTTGCTCGGCCTTGGTCAACTGCTCTGCGTAGTATGCGCCCTGAATTGCCTGCTCGAACGCTTCTTCCGGAAACGACGGAAACTCGCGCTTCATCAAGCTCCAGTCTCCGCTTACGTCCCCGCGCCCGGTCTGCATGTTCTCCAAAGTCTGTGCATACCATGCCTGCTGGTTCGGGGTAAGAACAATGTCGTGCTCCAGCCTGATCCTGTGAAAATATTCGACCAAGTGTTTTGGAAGCACGCATCGGCGGGTGTCTTCGTTCGACAAAGCGTATTTTGGTTCTTTCCACCACGGGAAAAAGAAAATCTTCCATTGCTTGCGAGTAGGGGTTCGTCCTTTTCTTTGCCGTTCCAAAGCGGTCATGCAGTAGTTGTAGAAATACCCGCTCTGCCCTTCCGCCGTGGATTCGATACAAATAATGCCTTCTTCGCAAGCGGGAAACGAACCAGTGACAATTTCAGTCGCCTTTTTTGGGTACTCTGCACAGGTCTTGCCAAACTCCGAAATGTGCAAAATTTGGCAAACGCCCGACCTCGCGGACACTGCCACGCGAACGTCCGATCCGTTGCTAAATCGCACTCTTCCCCAAGCCTCTTCCTTGACTCTTCGGACGGTCTGTTTTATCGGGTCAATCAAGCTGTTGTAGGCATGACAGATGACGCGATTATAGATTTCTTCGCCGTCCGGCCTTTGCTTGTGGGCAATCAAAACGCACCGCTGGTTTTTCTGAAACAAGGCACGATCCAACTCCAGAATACCCATAAACGTCGTAATTCCGAGCTGCCGCGCTTTGAGAACGAGCGTTCTCCACCACATTCCTTTGAACAACAAAGTCTGCGCCCAATTCGGCTTGAATTTTATGTGGTCGCCTTTCTTGGTTAGGATCCAGTAGAGATTGTTCAATCTCCACCACGGGTCTTTGAGCTTTGTCGCAAGATCCGACACGTTGAGACCGTCTGGAAGTTTAACTTTTATGTCGTCAAGCATCGATGTTTCCAATGTCGGCTTTGGGTTGAATCGTTAAAACGGCATCTTATCATCATCGTCGTTATCGCTTCCGAAAAAAGAAGATGTCTCATTTCTAAGACGGTTCGTTTCTTCGTCGCCGGAATCCGGATAACCGCCGGAATCATCGGAATCGCTGTCCCCGGCGCCTTTCTTTTTCCACAGACGCTTGCACATTTTGACTACCATGACGTCGGCTTTTTCAACGCTTCCGGTCTTGCTGGATTTGTACTCGCGCATCTCCTGTGACACTAGGGCAAGAACCTTGTCCCCTTTGTTGAACGATTTGGCCACGTTTGCCGCAAACCCAAAAGCGACGCAGTTAAAAAATTTGACGCTGCACTTTTTCTCGTTGTTGCAGTAGACGGAGCTGGCGATGGAAAACCGTACCATCTCCCCGCCGTTGTCGAGGCTCTTGGTTTCCGCGTCTTTCACGATGTTTCCTTCCACGTTCGACCATACGACGTCAGCCATCGGCTTTCTCCTTTGTTGATATTGTCCAATATGCGGTTTGTTTACAATTGCTTGTTAGCTTGTCGGTTCTGGCGTCGCGTATCCGCGGCCCTGCACCACTGGCACACCCAAATCGGATATACAACACCATCAACTTTGAACGTGCCGGTTTTTAGACATATGCGATTTTTTGAGCACCCAAAACAGGTTGTTCTCTTTACGTGTCTAGCCATCGCTAACCATCCAATCCAGCGGTTGAACCGCTGATTTCTTTGTTAGCCTCGAACGGTTCCAACGCTATTGCAAGATTGTCAACCGCTCTTCGCCAGGTTTACTTAAATTCCAATCCGAGCCCGACCTTCGCGGGGGCTCCCGAAGCTTCGCTTTCCACCACGGCGCAACTTCCGATCCGCACCGGAGCCTTGCCCGAAAGCTCGTCCTCCCGAGTCTGTGCAAGGTGGATGGTCAAAACCCCGTGACGTTTTTGCGCTTCGGTCATTGTGAAGTCCATGAAAAGCCCGCCCTTTCTTTTTTCCAGTACGCTTTCCGGAACTTTTTTCACATTTATCGACCCTGTAAGGTACATTTTCAAACTCCTTTATTCCATGTCTTCCAGAAACCCGACCGGGGGAATCTCCGAGATGTCGCCCCATGGCTCGTCCGTTTCAGTCACGATGCTCTCGAACAACTGCTTTTCCTTTTCCTTTTCCTCTTCGGTGGCCCTGGCGACCAACGCGGCTTCGTGGATTTTTCGCGACGTCATGCTTTGGATCGTCGCCGGCTGAAACGAAAAGAACGCCCCGGGCTTGGTCACGCACGCCAATGGCGGCACCCCGCTGGTAGTTCTGTTGTGGTATTCCAGCGGAGCCAGCCCGAAGTTCATCAACTGAACGGAGTCCCCCTCCCGAAGCACTCCGAACTTTGGCGCCATGGATCCGTACAGCAGAACCATGACATCGTATGCGAACCGGCTGTCGTCCGTCTGCTCCATGCGCATTTTGAAGTGGCAAACCAGAGAGCTATGCCGATCAACTTCAACTACCGCGTCCGACGTGGCCTTTCCCGCAATGCTGATGCTCGCCCATGCCAAGGGCGCGTTCCTGCGTATCTGCGTGATCTTCCGACCGCGAGCGTCGTATCTCTTGGGCTTCTTCGGTCTGCCCCGTTTTAGTTTTCTCGATCCCATATATCGATTTCTCCGTCGAACTTCGCTTCAAAATAAATGACGTTCCCCGTGCTGTGCTTGCTTCGATGACGACACCGGAACACAAGCCCCTCCAGTTTCCAGAACAACGGACGCATCCACGCCCCGCATTCCGGGCACGGGAAAACCCCCACGTTCTTCAGCTCTCCGCCGTAGGTGTTTCGCACCGAGATGATCCGGTCAATCAGTTTATCTAGACTGGTCGTTTGAATCTCCGGCTTCTTCATCGGGCGTCCGGTCTTGCCGAATTTGCCGTTTCTGATCGTGTCAACACCGCTGTTGAAAAACCCCATTCTTCGTTCAATCCTTATGGTTCAGTCGGTTGTACAGATACTTGACCGCCGCTTCTTTGTCGCCAATCCGTTCGGCGTCGTCGTCTGCGATTTCAATTTCAAACTTCTCTTCCAGGGCAATTACGATTTCAACCTTGTCCAAAGAATCGATACCAAGGTCGTTGAAGCTCGTTGCATGGTCGTATTCATCCGGAGTTATGTGAATCATTTCCTCAAGAATTGTCTTCTTCAAGACTTCTTCAACCGCCTTCTTGCTGGTGTACTCGTTCATGTGCGCATCCTGGTTCGTGTTTCTTTTACTCAAGCCCGAGCGTGTAGTCATTGCACACCAAAGACCGGGTTCTGTGGGACGGCGATTCCACAATCTTGTCCAGAAAACTCAGAGCCAGCTTTCCGCGCCAGCAGTAGTCAACCGTTCTGAATGCCGATGCGTGAAGAGGACTGTTGCAATGCGCTGGCTTGAATGGAGAATTTACGTACTGCCCATGCTTCGCCAAAAACTTCGCCGTCAACGCGGACACGGGTTTTCGCTCCAGCCGCGAAACGGCTCTTTTAGCCCGGTCGTGAATAATCATCTGGACATGCGTTTTTACCAAGTCCTGATCAACCGGCGGCGACCGCCATGTTTCAATCTTTTTGACAACCGGTACTTTTAGCGGTCTACGGCGTCTCTTGAGAAATTCAAACATCGCTCCTTCCTCCTTCTTGTTGTTGTTGCTTGTGTTTTGCGCTCTTCCCGTCGCACGTCATCGGCTGGCCGTCCTTCGAGAAATAGACATGCCCTTTGTGAAACTCCAGGCAAAGGTCGAGCCGATGGCAGTATGCCCCGGTTGCATCGGACACGGATCCAGAACAGCGTTTGCACCGCTCCTGCTGCGTCCAGTCGAGCCTTGGCTTCTTCGTCCTGACCGGTTTTGGAAGTTCAAACAACGTTTCCACGACGGCCTCGCCCCTTGGTTATTCTTTTCCATATCCGCACTAAAACACCCGGCTCTTTCTTGCTCTCGCCATACGTGAACGGCTCAAGGAAAAACGGCTCGGGCCCGAACAAATCAATCTTTTCCCCGCCTAAATCACGACGCCGGCGACGCTGCATGTTGCGCTCCGCCTTCGTCTTCCGGTTGTATGCACGCACTCGCATGAGGCTCATTCCTGTTCTTTGTCGTCAATTTCGTCTGACAAAATTCTCCATGCAAGCGCAGCCACCGCTGGAACCTGTCCGTTGCCGATTGCCTTGAGTCGCGGGGTTCGGTTTGTTTTTGATTTGGTAACTCTTGGGATTCTTCCTCCATGTGTAGATTTTCGTTTTATTATGTCTGGTAATCCTTGCTGGCTGCTATTAGGGCCTCTGCATCTATAATCTTGTGTACATGGAGTTGGATATGATTCGATATAGTCTTCATCAGCGGGGTCTTCACTCCAGTCCAGCCAAAGCAATTCTTCCATTGGCTCAATGTCTGTCCAACCAATAGGCCAGCCCATCAACCATTCAACCCAGTCGGGATTAAGCTGGCCGCCGTTGCCTGCTCTCATGCTTCGTCGTTCCTCTTCGTTGATAACACCGGACTCATACAGTTTATTGGCTTTTTCGCAGTTTCCAGTGCCGTTGCTCATGCCAGTTGTGCCTGGTGTTGGAAATGAATGTTCTGCCGTAGCAACCACCGCACACAGATACCCCTTTCCATCCATGTGGGTGTGAGATTTAGAACCAACCGGCCCAGTTCCCTTATATTCACTCGCTCTTGGCGTAGGCCAGTATCTCACCGCCGTCCCAAGGTGCGTGACATGATCAATGTCCCGCCCGCTTGTTCGCGGACAACCCATTTCTCCGTCCCATGCTTTCGGAGTCGGCCAAGCTCCCTGCTCTTTTAGCGAGGATCCAAATTCTATCCCGCTTGTGAGGTGCTCCGGCGTGGTGCGCTCCGACAACCCCCCATCGTGCAGAGAACCCCATTTCGGCAAAGTCACCGAGGACCACGGCAAGTCCTCTTCCCACAAGCAACGGTGAGTTTTCCACGAATGCGTATCGCGGTCGTACTTCACGAATAACTCGCGCCATCTCCCCCCACAGTCCGCTACGCTCTCCTTCGATTCCTTTTCCTTTTCCCGCCGCGCTAATGTCTTGACAAGGAAATCCACCTGCGACAACATCGACTTTTCCGCGCCAGGGTTTCCCGTCGAACGTGCAGACGTCATCCCAAATCGGGAATCTTGGCAGGATTCCGTCTCGCTGTCTTTGGAGAAGAACCCGCCGCGGGTATTCTTCGATTTCGACGGCACAGACCGGCCTATGCCCGAGAAGCAAGTCTCCGAGGATTCCACCGCCTGCTCCTGCGAACAAGTGCAGTGTTCTAAGTCGTCGTTCAGATAGTGCCACATTCAATCCTCCTGTTCTTTGTCGTCCACGCCATCTCAACACCACCAATTAGTTCAACACCCATACCCACGCACTCCCTATTTTGAATTGAAGGCCCACGCACTCTCTCCCTCGCAAAGGCAACACAATAACACCACCCACTCACTATGTCAATACCAGTTACTCACTAATTCACTCACTAATTGCTCCACAGCCTCGAAATTTATTTAATCTCCCACAACCACCACCCACTCCCAAGCATCAAGCATGGGACCCTATTCCCTACAAGGCTACTCACTAAGTCCGTCGTCAAAACCACCGTCAAGTAATTTGTGAGTAAAGCACCGCGACAAAGCACAGCAAAATACACAACCAACAAGCCA
>Ga0208019_1001032_pt1 | contig 15064 bp, 18 predicted proteins | sample CB_VirMetaG_5_FD_184540 | JGI IMG/M metagenome (GOLD analysis project Ga0208019, IMG submission 184540) | Freshwater to marine saline gradient viral communities from Chesapeake Bay - CB_1508_1D Viral MetaG (SPAdes) (version 4) | ecosystem: Environmental > Aquatic > Marine > Coastal | place: USA...
CGAAGAATTGTTTGCTCAAATCCAGAGCGATAAAGAGATGGCGGAACGCTATGGCCTAAAAACCGCGTTTGAGCCATTCGGTAATAAATCCCCTGCAACGCCTTTAGCGGATAGTGACGAAGATGAGCTATAAACCAACAAAAGGTATGGTAACTGCCGCCAAGCGCGGCCTTGAGTTGCGTAAGAAGCATGGAAAGGGCGGAACTGCTGTTGGTGTTGCGCGTGCAAGAGATATTGTTAATGGCAAAAACTTGTCAGAGGATACAGTAAAGCGAATGTATTCTTTCTTTAGTCGACATGAGGCGTATAAGGAATACCACGAAGAAGATAGCGCGTCTTATATAAGCTGGTTACTTTGGGGCGGCGACGCTGGCTATACTTGGTCGCGCAATATTGTTGAGAGCTTGAAGGATGAGGAACGCATGATTGATGAGATGCGTCCATACCCAAACGAACACGCCGCAAGAATAAATGATCCTGAGAATTACGACTATTTCCGTCGCAGACAGGATGCTGGTGGAGATGGCATTGATTTTATCTTTGGTATCAAGGATAATAAAAGCGAAATTCAAAGCATACGTTTTGATGCTGAGATGTTTTCGGAATCGGAAGCGAAGGAGTGGCTTGATGATAATAACTTCAAGCCTATTAAATTTGAGCCAGCCACAAGTGAGAGAGATATGAGCGAAGAGATTGAAGTTGAGTTGGATAACGAAGAAATCCAAATGGATGACAAGCGTCATATCGTAAACATCGAAGAAACCGAAGATGCTTACATTGTGACTTATGCTAAAACGCACGATGAAGATGAGATCGTCGAAGAAACCGCGACTTACGAAGAACGCTATAGCCGTTCCGACATGGAACGTCGTGGTTATATGTTTGATGGCGATAAGTTCATCGATCAAGACAACCGTTTGGTTCGTATTGGCGTATCATCCGAAGAACCTGTTGAGCGGTCTTTCGGTATGGAAGTTATCGACCATTCGTTAGAAAATATGAACCTAGAGTTCCTGAAATCTGGACGCGCCCCACTTTTGTTGGATCATGATATGACCAAACAAATAGGGATCGTTGAGACAGTCGAACTGGATGAGACAGCGCGTCGTCTGCGTGCTGTAGTTCGCTTTGGAAAAGGTAAACTTGCCTCTGAAGTGTTCGACGATGTTTTGGATGGAATACGCCAAAACATATCTGTTGGTTATCGCATTGATAACCGTGTTCGGCGTGAGAATGACCCTGAAGATTACTTCCGTGTCGCCACAACGCCAATGGAAATATCAATCGTTTCAATTCCGGCTGACCAGTCAAGTCAAGTGGGCGTTGGGCGTGCGACTTCCGAAACCTTAACCACAACCACTTCAGTAAAGGAGAAACCTATGTCTGAAGAAATCAAAAAAGATGTCCAAATCGACATCGACGCGGTGAAGGCTGAAGCAGTCCGCGCCGCACGCAAGAACGACAGCGAAATCCTGTCTCTTGCCGCCAAGCACAACAAGCGTGACCTTGGTGAAGAAGCAATCCGCAACGGTCTGAGCATTGACCAGTTCCGTGGTAGCTTGCTTGACGCAATCGGTAATGCACCGCTTGAAACTCCTGCCCATGTTGTTGACGCTCCTGTTAAAGAACAGCGTTCATACTCTTTGGCACGCATGGTTCAAGCACAAATCTCTGGCGACTGGCGCAAAGCTGGTTATGAGCGTGAGATGCACGACGAAATCGCGAAACGCACTGGTAAAGAAGCTGAGGGCATTTACATTCCTGACTTCGCTTTCCGCGCTGGCGCGATGACAACTGCCGCAACCGGAGCTTCTGGTTCTGAGAACGTAACGGACAACTTCGTTCCTACCGTTCACCGTGGCGACCTTTTCATCGAAGCACTTCGCGCACGTCAAGTTATGTCAAACTTGGGCGTAACTTACATGAGCGGTCTTACCAATCGCGTTAAAATGCCTAAATTCTCTGCTGGTGCGAACGCCGCATTCGTAGAAGAACTTGGCGACGTTAGCGATCAAAGCCAAACCGATGCTGGCGTTACGCTTCAGCCGCGCACTCTTGGTGCATACGTTGATGTATCGCGCTTGCTGATGCTTGAGAGCATCCCAGCAATCGAACAAGTAGTTCAAAACGACTTGCTTGCTTCTATCGCTGACCGCATCGAATACTACGCAATCAACGGCTCTGGTGCTTCAGGCCAACCAACTGGGTTGTTGAACGCTGGTGTTGGTAACGTAGACATCTCTGCTGGAACTGACGTTGACGCTCTTACTTGGGCGGACATTGTTGCTCTGGTTAAAACCGTTGAAACCGCCAACGGCGTTGTCAACCAAGGCTCTGTAGGTTGGTTGTCAAGCCCTGCTGTTAAAGCGAAACTTGCTTCGACGGCACGCGTTTCTGGAACTGACAGCGTATTCTTGCTGAACGATCCATGGAACAGCATCTACGGCGCACGCGCTGAGTTTACCAGCAACGTCCCAACGAACCTTGATCCGGGTGACGGCGGCAACGACGCATCTGCTCTGATCTATGGTGACTTTAGCCAGTTGATGGTCGGCCTCTTTGGTGCACCTTCAATTCTTGTTGACCCATACACAGGTAGCAAGTCTGGCACAGTCCGTATGTCTATCTTCCAAGAAGTAGACGTAGCCGTTCGCAACACTGCATCGTTTGCATTGACAGACGAAGTATCGGTTGCTTAATGACTGATGGAAGCGGTGGGGCGTTGAAACCCCACCGCGACCTTTCTTTATGAGGTGGCACTATGAAGATTAAGATTTTGCAAAAGACATTTACCGGCACAGGCCGAAACCTAGAAGTTGGCGAAAAGATCGAAGTTGAAGATCGAACAGCCAATAGACTGATAAAGGCTGGCTTTGCCGAAGAAGTAAAACGCGGCGCACCAAAGAAAACCAATCGCGCTGTTTTTGATATTAGCACGCCGGAAGATGAGGATGACATTTAATGGCTGTAGAAACCGCAGACGAACTGGCTATATTCTTCGCAGTCGATGACTTCGGCGTTGCGGCGACATATACGCCGTCTGGCGGTAGCCCTGTAACAGTTAATGGCATCTTTGATAATGAGTTCTTTGAAGCCGATGCTGGCGGCACTGTTGCGGTTGCAATCCAACAACCAAGATTTCAGTGTCGCACATCTGATGTGGCATCTGCCGCAGAGGGTGATGCGATAACGATCAATTCGGTTAGCTATATTATTCGCGTTGTTCAACCTGATGGAACAGGTGTTACGACGCTGGTTCTGGAAGAAGTCTAATGGCTCACGTTCGTAAACTTATTCGTGATGATGTAACGACGACATTGACTGGTCTAGCAACGACTGGTTCAAATGTATTTCAGACGCGACTATTTCCACTAGGGGAAAGTAAGTTACCGGCATTGTGTATTTACACCAATACTGAAAGCACAGAATACGGCACGATCAAGTTACCAAGGACGCAAGTTAGAACGCTTGAGGTTATTGTAGAGGCTTATGTAAAAGATACGTCTGGCCTTGACAATTCTCTTGATGCGATAGCGGTTGAGGTTGAAGAAGCGTTATACACTGACGTAACACGCGGTGGTTATGCGAAGGATACCAAGATAACATCATTCGATGCTGACTATACAGGCGAAGGTGAACAATCAGTTGGTATTGGGCGTTTTACAATATCAATTATTTACGTTACAATCGAAAACGATATAGAAACGGCAGTTTAGTAATGAAACGAATTGCTCTTTATAATGAACAAGGCGATATGATCGTTTGCTGGGAAGATACGGCGAAACGTCTTATCGAAAAAGGATGGTCGGTTGACGAACCGAACAAACGTCAAGCAAAGACGAAAAAATCAGCGAATGTTGCAACTGAAACTGATGATAATGAGGTTTAATTATGGCTGTTCATACAGGTAGCGAAGGGACTGTAAAGGTAGGCTCTTCGGTGATTGCGGAGCTGAAAAGTTACACAATCGAAGAAAGCGGAGACACGATTGAGACGACCGCTCTTGGCGACACATCACGCACATATGTCGCTGGACTTAAAACATTCACCGGCACGATTGAGTGCTATTGGGATGAGACAGATAGTTCAGGCCAAGGCGCAATGACTGTCGGTTCTCAAATCACAATCAACTTCTACCCTGAAGGTGATGGTGCTGGTGATACATATTACACAGGATCAGCAATCATAACTGGTCGCAGTGTAACCGGCACAACGGACGGAACGGTTGATCGTAGCTTTACCATTCAGGGAACCGGCGCGTTATCTGAAACAACCGTTTAATACTTTATTGAGGTGGCACAATGAGTATAGCACAACGGATCGCCGCTAATCGTGCGGCACGCGAACGTAGGTTTGTAGAGGTAATGGAGTGGGGTGAAGATGATGCCCCACTCCTTATTTATTATTCCGATGTGAGCGCAAGAGAAATTGAGAAAGTCAGAAGTAAGCATAAAGACTTTCTAAGTAATCCATCAATCGCGGCTATGGTCGAAATTATTATTATGAAGGCCGAAACGCAAGATGGTGAGAAGGTATTTACGTTAGAGGACAAACCGATTCTTATGGGTGAGCCTGTTGATGTGATCGCCAACTTATTTGGCTCAATATTTAGTTCTGAGCCAGCAGAGGTGAAGGAAAAAAACTAAGAGGCGACCCATTTAGATTCAATCTTATTGCGCTTGCAGAAAGACTAGGTAAGACGATACAAGAGATTGAAGAAATAAGCCTTGATGAGTATAATGAATGGGTCGCCTACTATAAAATTCTAGCGGAGAAGCAGGATGGCAAATAAACTAGATATTGTTGTTGCAGTCCAAGATAATGCGACCGCTGGTCTAAAAAGAGTTACGCAAGGGTTAAACCAGTTTGATGAAAGATTAAAAAGATCAACCCTTGGCACAAATCAATTCGGTGCGGCAGTTAATGATAATACACGCGGATTATCGCGTTTTGCCAAATCAGGCTTACAACAAGCTGGTTATCAAGTAGGTGACTTTGCTGTTCAGGTATCTGGCGGCACATCTGCTATTCAGGCTTTCGGTCAACAAGGTTCACAGTTATTAGGTATATTTGGGCCGGTCGGTGCTATCTTAGGTGCTGGCGTAGCTATTGTTGCCGCTATCGGCGTTGCTATGGAAAAAAGTAGCGGCGCGGCAATTAATTTTAATGATGCTATATCAAAGGTAAAAGATACCGCTAGTGATCTAATTGAAGCGACAGATATGATGTCGCAAAAATTGGCAAGATTACGTCTTGATCTTGCATTCACCGCAATACAAAAAGCGACCGCTGGTGCTAGTGATGAGGTTGCAAAACTTACCGGTAATGGCGGTTTGTTGATGAAGATATATGAGAAAATATCTAAGGTTGATTTTGCGCGTGAGCAAGCTAGGGCATTAGAAGATTTATCAAAGAAATTAGGTCTTGGTAAGGATGACACACAAAAACTTGTAGATGTCTTCAAACAATTAAGCACCGGCAGTTTACAGGCGGCTCAAGCCTTGGCTGTTTCGCAACAAGGACTTGATATTCTGAATCAATCAACCAAACAGAATACAGAGGAATATGCCAGCTTCTTAGAAAAGTTGATCGCGGTTAGGGATGCGTCGGATCAAGTAACAAATGCTATCGAAAAACAGGGAACAGGCGGAAAGAGCAAGATAAAAGAATTAAACGAAGAACTTAAGAAGCAAGCCGATATATTTGATACGACATTGACACAACCAATGCAGAACTTCTTTATGTCGATACTTATGGGAACGGCAAAAGCCAAGGACGCTTTTAAAGCTATGGCAAGTTCGATTATATCTGAATTATTTAGAATATTAGTCGTTGAGCAGATGGTTCAAAGTATTGTCGGTGTTGTGAGGGGAATATTTAAACCAGCAACCGGTGCTACAACTGTTAAAACCGCCGCAACCGGCGGAATAATGTCAGCCAACAAACCAGTCTTGGTAGGTGAGAGGGGCGCGGAACTCTTTATACCTCACACCGCAGGGCGGATTGAACCAAACAACAATCTTGGTAATGGACAGGTTGTTGTTAATCAAACCATCAACGTATCAACAGGCGTGCAACAAACCGTTCGCAACGAAATCCAATCTATGTTGCCACAAATCGCAAACGCATCTAAAGCGGCTGTGTTGGATGCGCGTCGGCGTGGCGGCAGTTTCGCTAATGCGTTCTAGGAGATAATAATGGCTATAACATATCCCCTTGCATTACCGACAATCACAGGCGTTAGGAGCATCACCTTCCGCGCCATTAATGCCGTGTCTGTTTCGCGCTCACCATTCACCTATAAAGAGCAAGTTGTTTCTCACGCTGGCAAGCGGTGGGAAGCCGACATAACTTTGCCAGCGATGCAAGAGGAAACGGCAGAAACTTGGGTTGCGTTTCTATTATCTCTAAAGGGTCAGCGCGGAACATTCTTACTTGGCGATCCAATCGCGGCTACACCACGCGGCACAGCAAGAAATGCAAGCAGTCCTGTTGTCGATGGATCTACCGCTAACACGCTGGACATCAGCTGTTCATCGTTAAACCAAACAGGTTATCTCAAAGCTGGTGACTACATTCAACTAGGCACAGGTTCTGCCGCTAGACTTTATAAGGTGTTGCAAGATGTTAATACAGATGCTTCAGGAAATGCCACCTTGGATTTATGGCCTGATATTATTTCTGCCCCTTCCATTGGGGCGACCATAAACGTCGAAAGCACGCAAGGTGTGTTTCGCCTAGCTAGTAACGCAAGCGAATGGTCAATTAGTGAGTTGGCACTTTATGGCATAACCTTTGGTGCAATACAGGCAATAGCATGAGCCGTGATCTTGATGCAGATTTTGTTAGCGCGTTAGATCAGCCGGAGATTTTTCCATTCTTCGCGGCACAGCTAAACTTTGATACATCACAGTTGCGGTTGTGGACAGGTCTTAAGGATTTAACCATTGATGGTCTTGCATACACTGGTGCTGGTAATTTCCTGCAATTCTCACAGATGGAAGAAACGTCAGAAATAGCCGCTAGAGGCGCAACAATAACTTTGAGCGGTATTCCTAGCGACCTTATCTCTCTTGCCATTTCTGAGCCATATCAGGGGCGTTTATGCCGTATTTATTTCGGTGTGTTGACTGGTTTGCAGTTCTATCTTTTGCAAGAGGATAGCGATTACGTTTTAAGTGAGGATGGCACAAAGATTGGCCTTGACCTGAGAACCGCCGAACAGGATGTGATAACTGAGTTATTTAGCGGTTACATAGATCAAATGAAGATTGAAGAAGGCGCAGAAACCAGCACTATTGCGGTTTCGGTCGAAAGCCGATTGATCGACTTAGAGCGTTCACGGACATTCAGATATACCAATGAAAACCAGAAATCGCGTTATCCAAACGACCTTGGTTTTTCCTACGTCGAAGATTTGCTAGACAAGAAATTCTCTTGGGGTCGCAAGTGAATGACGTCAGGGCAAATATAAATCAATACATTGAGGCGGTAAGACATAAGCCATTCCAATGGGGTCGGCATGATTGTTTGAGCTTCGCCAATGATTGCTCAAAGATTGTGTCAGGAAAGCCGTTTGCCGATGATTGGCTTGGTGAATATGACGATGCTATATCAGCGTTAAGGTGGTATAAAGGGCTATTAAAGAAATATGGTTTTTCTGATATTATTGAGGCCACAGATGCTAGGCTTAAAAGATCAGACCTAAGATTTCCACCAATAGGATCGCTTGCTGGTAAAACAGATAAGGCTCACACAGTGACAGAGGTGGCATTTGGGGTTTGTATCGGCACAAGGGTGGCTTTCTTATCGGACGAAGGTTTGATATTCTTACCGATAAGCCAAAACGATATATTTTGGAGTTTCGGATGAAACGCTTATTATTAACCACAACTGCCTTTTGCTTTGCTGTTTTACCTGCATTTGCCGATCCTGTAACCGCCGCAGTTGCGGCTTTAGGCGCGGCTAGTGCTACTGCGGCAACATTCTTTGGTCTGACAACTGCGGCATCTATTGCGGCGTTTAGCTTTACAGCCACGTTCTTCACGAACTTTGCAATCATTGGTGGTTTAAGCCTTCTCTCAAGGGCTTTGATGCCTAAACCGAACAGAACCATACCAATATCAGGTTATGAAGTTGCTGGTGTTTCTGCCGCCGCAGATCACGCAATTATCTATGGCGAAACCCGTGTCGGCGGTGTTGTTGTGTATAAGGAAACTACACCATCATCATCTAACAAATATCTGCACTTGGTTATTGCGGTAGCAGGGCATGAAGTTGAGAGCTTTGAAAAGATATACTTCGACGACGAAGAAGTAACGCTTGATGGCGATAATTTTGTTACGTCATCAAACTATTTCGGTTACGACTTCTCACAGGCACAAGAAGGCAACCCATCAAACATAACCACAATCCCTAAAGCCAGAATTATCACACACCTTGGCACGGCAGACCAAGAGGCCGACACAACCTTATCAGCCGAAAGTGCTGGTAAATGGACTGCGGATCATCGGTTGCAGGGTATTGCTTATGTTTACGTTCGTCTGGAATACGATCAGGACGCATGGCCTAATGGTGAGCCAGCCATTAGTTTCTTGGTGCAGGGTAAGAAGCTGTATAACTCAAATACGGACACGACTGAGTATTCAACCAATCCTGCATGGGCATTACGCGATTACTTGGTTAGTGATTACGGCCTGAATGTTAGCACCGATGAAATTGATGAAGCGTCGTTTGCTACGGCGGCGGCTATCTGCGATGAGGATGTTGATGTAGCGGCTGGCACAGAGAAGCGATATACCATTAATGGCACATTCACTACAGGCTCTAAACCTAATGAGATTATCGACGCGCTAGTCAATTCTATGGCTGGCACGATCTGGTATTCTGCTGGTAAATGGCGTGTAAAAGCTGGTGCATATACATCACCAGTTTTGTCGCTTAATGAAGATGATCTGAGAGGCAATATCAGCATCACTACACGCGCTAGTCGGCGTGATAACTTTAATATCGTGCGCGGCACGTTTAAGGGCGCGGAAACCAATTACCAAAAGACCGACTTTCCACAAATTAGAAGTCAGACATTTATTGATGTTGATGGCGGTCAGGAAAGCGCAATCGACATAGAATTGCCATTTACGTCCACATCATCAATGGCACAGCGTATTGCTAAAATAGCGTTATATCGTGCGCGTGAGCAGATAACGGTTACAGCCGCATTTGGCATGAGGGCGTTTCAGCTACAGGTCGGTGACATTATACAGCTAACCAACACACGCGCTGGTTGGACGGATAAGACGTTTGAGGTCGCCAACTGGGCGTTTGCACCTGATGCGGAGCAGGGTCTTATCGTATCAATGACGCTTCGTGAAATTAGTTCTACTGTTTTCGACTGGTCGGTTGATGATGAGCAAGCGTTAGAGTTCAATAATACAACGCTTGCAAACCCATTCACTAAACCGCGTATAGGGATCAACCATTCGCTATCGTCTCAAATTGTTAATGAACATATCACCAACGTCTTAACGCTGACGGTATCAAGCAATCAACCGGAGCGCGTTGATTACGTGATTGTTGAGTTCAAAAAAAGTAGCGAAAGCAAATATAAGAAAATGGGCGTTGGTGAACTTGGCGACTTTCAGGTTATCGACATAGAGGATGGAACATATGACTTTAGGGTTCGTGCTGTTACTGTGTTGGGCATTCGTTCTGATTATGAGACACTAACAGCGCAGATCATTGAAACGCCAAAACGTGATCCTCAAGACGTTAGCAACTTCTCTGGTGCATTGAGCGATGGTGTTGTCAACCTAACATGGGCGGCAAGCACCGATCCTGATTTGAGCCATTATAAGATTAGACATACACGCGATGAAGATTTGTCGGCTGGTGATTTGCTAACCATTTGGGCTGATAGTGTTGTCATAGTTGATAAGGTTGCTAGGCCAGCTACATCGGTTCAAGTTCCGGCTTTGGGCGGCACTTACATGATTAGGGCGTATAATAAGCAAAACAGGCCAAGTCTGAACTATTCTTATTTTACCTTGCCAGAAGAAAGTCTGCGCGATTTTGCTAATTCGGACACGGAGAATGAGCATACGGCGTTTAGTGGGACTAAGACAGATGTGAAGGTGGATAGTAGCAATCTTTATCTTGATGCCGCATCTTTACCATTGGTTGTGGTTGACGCGGCTAATAAAGGCACAGTTGTTTGGCCTGTTGTTTATGTTGCTATGGCTGACATTATTTCTGGCTCACTAACAAGCGGTGATCTTTATGATATATTGACAGCCGATGTTTCTGGTTATGATGCTGGTGATATTGACCAAAGCACCGTTATCGACCTGTTGGATATTATTGAATTGATCGGTTATGTTGGCGGCGATAACACTTATGCAAACCTAATCGAAACATATATACGCGATCCAATCTTGGCGGCTTATGACGCTGGTGAAGGATGGGTGACAACAGCCAATTGGGATGATGTTACTGAAGGCACTTATGAGTTTAGCAATACAACGGCATTTGTGTCAGATCGACATTATCGCACACGCATATTAATTGACGTTCAGCGTGCAACAGGTGTTTTTGCTGATATAGGTAGCGGCGACCAACTGCTTAATCCATTTCCGTCTGATGTTTGGGACGGCATACAAGGCAATTGGGATGGTTGGGTTGGTAATTGGGACAACTGGGATGATGGTAGTTCGACCAGATACCAAGACAACATCGACGTTGAGATTTATGTGAATCCAGAGGATAGCGGCGGCACAGCGTTGGGTTGGCGCAAGTTTAATTCAGTTGATTTGTATGGAACAGATGCGACATATAAGTTAGTATTGAAGTCAAATATGTTCGGAGCAACTCCGAAGATTAGCTTCGTCCAAAAATTGTTAGAATGGGATTGATATGGCTACTCACGATTATACAATTGCTAACCAGTCTGCGGCTTCGGCACGCACAGACATTAATAATGTCTTACAGGCGATATTAACCACGAATAGTTCAGCTACAGCACCGACAACTACGGCGGCTGGTATGCTTTGGCACGATACAGCGTCAAATGCGCTCAAGATACGCAACGAAGGCGATGACGCTTGGATCACGGTTGTAAACCTGAACCAAACCAGCGATGAAGTCGAATTACTTAGCAACGTATTAAAGGCGGCGTCGGCAAGCGATATTCTGGTTAAGAACTCTAGCGACACGACGTTGGTTAATCTAAAAATAGCATCACAAGCAACGGCTGAAGCGGCGACGAATAATACAGAAATCATGTCGCCTTTGCGTGTTAAGCACTCTATGCCTGTAAGCCTATCGACAAATGGTTATCAGAAATTACCATCCGGCCTTATTATCAACTGGGGTCAGATCGCCGTTCCTGCCAATGAGACTGCGACGACATCTGTTACCTTTGCAACGGCTTTCACGACGGCGGTTTTTAATATACAATTAACCCTTGAGGATGCGACCGGAACGACGTTTGACAACTTTGGGGCTTACATCGTGTCTAAAACCACTAGCGGCTTTGTTACGCGCAACGCATCAAGTTCTGGAAGCTGGAGCAGTTCTGGAACGACCTTACATTTCTATGCAGTAGGATATTAAGATGACTGACAAAAAAATCTCTGATTTGACCGCTATCACAGGTGCTTCAACCGCTTCAGACGATTTATTTGTCATGGTGGACAGTAGCGAAGGCGTTACTAAAAAGATTACACGCGCTGAACTTAACAACGCATTAGAGCGCGATACGTTTGCTACGGTTGATATTGATAGCGGCACAATCGACGGAACAACCATCGGCGGCTCAACACCTGCGGCTATTAGTGGGACGACGATCACAGGCACCAGCTTTGTGTCGTCTGGGGATATGACATTTGGCGATGACGACAAAGCCATCTTTGGCGCAGGGTCTGACCTACAGATTTACCATGATGGGTCGAATAGTTATATTGTGGATAACGGCACTGGTGACTTGTTTATTCGTGCGGAAAACAATCTTTATCTAAAGCGCACAAATAGTGATGAAACGTATCTGTCTGGGGCAGTCAACGATGCAGTGACTTTGTATCACAACAATAACCCCAAACTCGCCACCACAATCTCAGGCGTAGACGTCACTGGCACAGTCACGGCTGATGGGCTGACAATCGACGGCGGGAACACGCTTAGGCTGAACGCTTTGTCAACGACTGATTTCTTCACAATTATTCAAGGCGGAACGCAGGCGGTTCTAACTGCCGATTCAGACGGTGCCGCTAATATGTTGTTCAAGACGGCTTCCGCAGGCGTTGATACCGACAGAATGCAAATTCTGTCCAACGGCGACATCGCCTTCTATGATTCGACAGGCGTATCACAGGATTTTCTATGGGACGCTTCTACTTCGCGGCTAGGGCTGGGAACTACGGCTCCTACAAGACAATTAACAATTCAAGACACCAGCGCACAAATGTCTTTGTTGTCTGATACAACAAGTAGCTCTGTATTAAATCTAGGCGATACGGATGATGACAACATAGGCCGCATTGCATATAACAATTCAAACAATTCAATGACGTTTAGAACAAATGCGTCTGATGCCTTAACCATTGATTCGTCAGGTAACTTGCTTTTGGGCAAAACGTCGGTGGAATACACATCAGAGGGTTTTTCTTTAAGGGAGCGTGGTGAAGCATATATAACTTCTGATGGACGTGCGCCTTTACTAATCAACCGTTTGACATCAGATGGCTCTATTGTTGATTTCCGCAAAGACGGCACGACTGTGGGTAGTATTGGGGTTAATACTACACGACCGTATCTTGCATCAACCAGTATGGGCGTTAAAGTTTCTGGCACTTCATTGCACACAACAAATTCAAGTGGTAATTCAGTAGACGCATCGTATGATTTAGGCCAAAGCACTTTTCGATGGAAAGACCTCTACCTCTCTGGCGGTATTTCTGGGGGCGCAGGAACAGTAAACACAACTTCTTTTGCCGCTGATAGCACTTACTCTTCTATACTTAAGTTCAACCATAGCTATACTGGTTCAACAAAAACTAATGTTCTTTTTCTAAGAAGCGGGTCTACAGTTGGGTCTATAACTGATGGGCCTTCATCGGTTTCTTACAACACCTCATCAGACTACCGCCTAAAAGAAGATTGGCAACCTATGACAGGTGCAACAGAGCGTATAAAGGCTCTTAACCCTGTCAACTTTGCATGGAAGGTTGATGGTAGCCGTGTTGATGGTTTTCTTGCACACGAAGCGCAAGAGGTTGTGCCAGAAGCGGTTACAGGCACTAAAGATGCTGTTGATGCAGATGGCAACCCAGAGTATCAAGGTATCGATCAAAGCAAACTTGTTCCACTTTTAACTGCCGCCTTACAAGAGGCAATAGCTAAAATTGAAACCCTTGAACAACGCATAACTACATTGGAGAACGCATAATGACCAACACCTACACTTGGGACATCCCAAACATTGAATACGCACCAACCGAAGGCGATCTGAGCAAGGTCGCTAAGACTGTTCACTATCGATACACAGCAACTAGCGATCAGGTCAACGCTGAAGGCAATCCATATTCAGCTACAGCCTATGGCTCTATCGGCCTAGACGCACCTGAAGCTGGTAGCTTTACCGACTTTGACAGCCTAACCAAAGATCAGGTTGTTGCTTGGGTCTTATCAAAGCTGGAAATGGATGAGACTGCTTTGCAAGCCGCTTTGGATCAACGCATTGAGAACGACATCAACCCACCTGTAATTGGTGGTCTACCAGCAGGGTGGTAATCATGGCAAGGCCGACAGTTGAGCAAGTTAAGAGCCAGATTGACAGTCACGAAGCTATTTGCGCGGAGCGTTGGGGTGAAACCCTGTTTCGCCTAAAGCGTTTAGAGGCCGGAGCTTTTCTTGCTATGTCGGCGGCTATGAGCCTATTGATAGCCATTCTTTTTGCAGTCTTAGACAAATAGGACAAATAATGTGGAGCCAGTCACAACAGTCCTTACAGGTCTTGCTCTAGCAAAGCAGGGTATTGAGTTTATCAAGAGCAATCTTGATACGCTCAATGATGCTAAGGCGATTGGCGAACAATTATCTAACATCTTTACAGGTCATCAGCAGTTCAACAAGAAACGCTTTAGCGGCGGTCTTAAAGACGTTGCCATTGAGATGATTGAGTTCAAGCAACAAGAAGAACAGCTCTATGAGTTGAAGATCATGCTGGATAATCGGTTTGGTCATGGCTTCTATGAGACCATCCAGAAAGAATATCAGCGCAGATTGAAGGAACAAAAAGAACAGGCGGCGCGTGATCGTCTCAAGAAGCGTAAGCACATGGAGCAGATATTAATTTGGGGATTGCTTATTGCGGCCTTTGGTGTTGCCGCAGTAATATTGTATTTCCTGATAATCAAGTTGAGGGCATAACTTGACAGAGATAATTAATGCCGTCCAGATCGGTAAGATTGGCGAATACATAGCTTGTGCAATTATTGAGCAGATTGGCTATCGCGCTAACATAGTCAACCAAACTGGTTTTGACCTTGTGTTCTTTGACGACAATAATTTATCATGGAGGGTTGAGGTTAAAAGCTGTAGCACCAGAGAGCGAACACAACCTAGATGGATGTTTATGACATCAAAAGGGTCAGGTGCAAAAAAACTGCTTTCCGAAGATGATTGTGATATAGTTGCATTGGTAGCAATCGACGAACGGCGCGTTTGTTTTAGGCACGTTAGGCAGTTAAAAAACAAACGAACCAGATTGTATCAAAAGGATTTTGATGAGCCGGAAGCGGTTCAGTTAAGAAAGGCGATGGACAGGTCAAGGCGATGATTGATTGGAACGATATACCAAACTTTTCGGCTGATGAATTTAAGTGCAAATGCGGCTGTGAAGCGAATGAGATTGATGAGGATTTTGTATATCGGTTGCAAGACCTACGCGACCGATGCAACTTTTCATTTAGGATCACTAGCGGCTATCGCTGTCCGAACCATCCCAATGAGATTAAGCGAACCGAAGAAGGTAAGATCGGAGCGCATACGACCGGCAGGGCGGCAGATATAG
>Ga0208019_1001034_pt1 | contig 15016 bp, 24 predicted proteins | sample CB_VirMetaG_5_FD_184540 | JGI IMG/M metagenome (GOLD analysis project Ga0208019, IMG submission 184540) | Freshwater to marine saline gradient viral communities from Chesapeake Bay - CB_1508_1D Viral MetaG (SPAdes) (version 4) | ecosystem: Environmental > Aquatic > Marine > Coastal | place: USA...
AGAATGACGAATTCTATAGATACTTTGAAAAAGAATTTAAATGGCAAGGAGACAGAGATCTACCAGAACCACCCAAATCAACAGATCACTTATTTTGGTGGGATTCCTCACGTTCTAATTGAAAGTAGATATCGTGGTTATGGAGGTTCTGAAAGAATTATGCGATATTGGCAGCCGATATCAAACAAATGAGCCTTTACTTTTAATTCCAACAAGATATTTAATATATGAGGAAAGCAAGATGGAAAACATAATGAGTGGAAGTTTTACTATTGATGAAGAATTATTAGAACCCTTATCTGATGAAGAGATTGATGAAAGTTTAGAAATCCTAATGCAAGATGATCAGTTTGAACAGGATCTTATAAATAGTTTTAATACAAAAATGTATACAATCAATGATAAATCTCCTAATCCTATGTGGTCATATTGTTCCGTATCAATGAGAATGATTTGTTTATATCCAAGAACAGAATTAACTGTTTTGAATGAAATAGAATTTAATCGTTCTTCTAAAAATAGTCTTATTGAATGTCTAGTTGGAATTAATTTAGTTAAGATACCTAAAAATTTTATTGACGAAGGAGATTGGCATTGATATATCATCATACAGCAATTCAAACAGAAGATGTAGCAGCGTCAGTTTTATGGTACCAAGAAAATCTAGAAGCTAAAATTTTAAAACAAGATGATGATTGGGCAATGTTATTAGTTGGTGGTATGACATTAGCTTTGACAATGCCTGATAAACATCCTCCGCATATTGCATTTGAAGTTGGCTCGTTGGATAAGTTTCCTTGTTACCCTAATGAAATTAAAATGCATCGTGATGGAAGTTATTATTACTATCAAGAGGCTCCAGATGGAACAATTATTGAGTGGCTCTACTGGGAACCTGCTCTTAGAAAGTGGTAGTATCGTTATCGGTGCATTAGTTAGAGATATCTTTTGGGACGATATAGGTATCATAACATCTCAAATAGACTCAGGATCTCATAAAAATAGTAGGTTCTGGGTCTATACTTTTAAATGGGGTCAGCCATTTTTTCACGGTACATATTTAGAGTCCTTAGAATTAATACAGTTTAACACAGGGAGCAACAAGGTATGAAAAAGTGGAAAAATTATAAAGAGCTGGCGGTTTTAATTTATGAAGCTTTAAATAATAAAAATTTAAGTAATGCTGAAAAACAAAATGACGTTAAAATATTTGGCAAATTTATGGCAAGTATTGTTAATATTTTATATTTTTTATTTGGAATCTTTAGTTTGATAAGCATTTACTATTTTATAACACGTGCAATTCTTTAAATGAAGTGTTATAATAAAAACACATAGGAGGTTTTATGCCACATTATATTGAAAAGTTAAATATTATTTCTATACTTAAAGATTTAGTTACTTTTGAAAATGAGCTCAAAAGTCTATTTGAACGCTATGATATGGATTTAAGAGATAACTTAGGAAGAAGAAATGCATTAATATCAGCATTACAAGAAAAAGTAACTGCAAAATATTTACGGGATATCTTTATTGATGTCAAGATTGATGGTGCACCTGGTAAGCCTGATATCCTAATTAATGATATCGATCAAGAATTGGAGTGTAAAATAACTTCAGGATCAAAATCAAAAGGATCAATTTCATATTCATTGCAAACTGATTATGAAACAATATGCAGAAAGGAAGAATTAGACTACATGTATATTCTCTGCAATGAAGAGTTTGATAAATTTTGTGTATTGTTCTTTGAAGGCTTGACATCTGAAGATTTCTTTTATCCAGCAGCAGGTTCTCGTGGAAAAAGTAGAATGCATAAAAAGAATGCAATGAAAAAGTGTAAAACTCTCTGGGGTAGCTTCGTTGTTAAAAATGAAGAAATTATTAAAAGATATGATCAAAGAAAAGAAGAATATCTAATTGAATTAAATAGAAGTGTTGGTGAAATATTAAATAAAGCATACGATGATAATGTAACATTAGATATAGTTGCAAAAAAAATAGAACTAGAAGAGGAAAGATATGATAAGAAAGTTGCAGAACTTGACGAAAAAATTAAAAATTGGCAAACAAAAGATCCACAATTCTCGTTTATTTTTGAAAGCTTACCACAATCAGAAGATAATTACTCAAGGAATTCTAATGATAGTAATCATATACATGATAGCGATTAGAATGACTTTATATGGAGTATTTAATGTTAGAAGAAAATCTACTTAAAATATTAATTAAAGAATTAATAATTGAAGAAAAGTTAAAACAAAGATCAATGAAAGGATATAATGCAACACATCCTGTCGTAAGTCATAAACCTTTTATGATGGGATTAGGAAAATCTGATTACGAATATGAAGATGATGTAGAAGATGAAGAAAACAAAATAAAGAATGAACCGGTAAAAATAAGTAAAGCATTTGATAAAGACGATGCGATGGATTATGAAAATATTTTAAAGGAGCTATTAAATGCAAAAAACTTATCTTAATGATTACGCACAAAAATTTAATTTAACAAAAACAGGAAATGCATTTATCAATAAGCGAGGAGACTTAGTGATGTCAATTATTGAAAATGTAATATATTATAGAGTTACAGATGTTGATTGGAAAAAATGTACTGAAGGTGACTTAGTCGTTGCAATTATAAATAACATTCCTATCCACAATTCATGAGAGATATCATGCAAGAACAAGCAATATTTTCTAGAAAGCTATTATATAGACAAACTGATAAAGCATATTCAGATACATTTGAAACAGAAATAAGTGCAATTAGCGCAATGTATGCTTTCTCTTGGGCACTACCTGGAATGCAGCATCCAATTACTACACGAGCAAGAATAGGTATAATTTATGATCATCAAGAAAATGACAAAGCACTTCTTAATCCAACAATAGAATTTTGGAAGAATGAAGAATGGAGATTTTTTGATGATATCTTACAAAACAATAAGAACTGGTCACCTGAAAGATTAGAACAAGAAGGTTTATTTATGATTGAAAGTTTTCTTATGGGAGTTTCAATTGATGAAGTTCGAGAAAGATATGCGGATCAAATAATAGAACAACACGAGGAAAAAGATGAAGAAGACAAAGAAGACAAAGAAGATGCAAATGTCATCTCATTTAAACCAAAGTAGACATCCAACATATTTTAATGGTGATCGTGCATATGTTGGTGATCTTGTAAGATATCATAATCTTATTGATGTTGCAAGACGTTTTGATCATTTTGGTGAAGATAAAGAAGTATTTCTCTTGGCAGGAATAGCAGAAGAATTAACAGGTACGACAATAGAAGATGATGATCCTAATGTGTGTATTGATAGTGTAGAATGGTTAGCTGATATTAGAAATAATAAAAATTCGCATATAGTTAATTTAAACTATTTAGTTAAAATTCAAGGAGAATAAGATGGGTGGTGCAGCAGGTCACATGAGACATCCTCATGATTTAGAGAAAGTTAAAACAGGAAATGATTTAATTGATTTATTCTACGAAATTGAAACACTTATTTCGCAAGGGTTAACTGTTCCTAATGTAAAGATTGACGGCACAAATGTTTCTTTTAAATTTGTTGGTGATCAGTTTGCAGTTGATCGTGGTTCTCTAAAAGAAATTGATCTATCAGGTATAACTATTGATAGAATTGGAGAGAGATTCCCCGAAGGTCATGGGATGCGTCCTGCAATTACGACTCTTTTAAATATACTTAATGCTTCTTTGCCTGAAATAAGTTCAGAAATAAAAGCCCTAGGTTTAGTAGATAATCCTCACTATTTTTTAAATACTGAATATGTTCAAGGTACAACAAACGCTGTTGGATATGAAGAAGACTTTATAGCTATACACGGTGTCAATGCATTTTATGAAAAAACATCTAAAGGAGATAAGTATCGACCTGGAGATCCTCGCCCTATAGATCCTAATACCGGAAATCCAACAAAAGATCCAAGTCATGAAGTACCTTTTAATAAAAGTGCTATGACTTCTCTTATAGAAAAACTAAATCAAGTGGCTCCTGCTTATGGATTTAAAGTTTACGGTCCAATTGCTGCTACACCTAAACAAGACTTAGTAAACTTTGATGATGCATTATCTTCTATTATTGACTTTAATGCTACAGAATATATGGAAGTCATACCAGAACTTAGACTATTTAAAGGGAAAACATTATCTAATTGTTTAAGTTCTATTGGTGTGAAACCAGGAAATTATCCTAATTATCCTTTACTTCTTATGTCTGATGGTAAGAAGAGAAATCCATATCATAAAGAAACATACTTGAACATTCTGAAGCGTAATGTACCGCTAGAAAACATTGCACCTCCGGAGACAATTCTACAATTCGTCAAAGGTGCTATATTTATGCATGCAACACGTCTTTTAGGTAATTCCGTATTAGCTGTTTTAACTAGTGAAATAGGTGATATGGTAGGTGATGATGGAGGGCACGAAGGCGTAGTTATTAGAAATCCAGAGATAGGACCACATCCATTTAAAATCACCGGAGACTTTATTGAAACAGGTATGTTCGGAGCAATATCACAAATTATGTCTCAAAATGAAAATACAGTTACTATGAAGAAAGGACAACTCAAAAAATTAATTGAAGAACTAGTTAATTCTTTTTAATTAATTCCAATGATTTGCTTACCATTTATAGTTGCAATATCAACCAAACTATCAATATCATAAAAATGTGTTGACTCGAGTAAAAATCTAAGCTCAACCATCATGTCACCATTTGAGAAAGGCTTGTAAACATCACAGATATTATCTGATCCAATTGCAACAGGAATTCCTAACGGTACCATTTCATCAACAGGCGTAACTGCATTATGATTTACTGATAATGTTTCATTACGCCTGTGGTCTATCCAAGCAGTTGGGCATGATACAAAACTTAATCCCGCGTCTAAACACATTTTATAGACTTCGTCTCTATACTTTTTAGGATGTGCAGCTAAACTTATACTATGAATTGCTGTAACTAGACCTTCCATACCATGTTCCATTGTTTTGCGTGCTAATAATTCAGTTTCTTTTTCAGAAACACAGTTTAATTGATCAACATGTACATGAACTCTTTGATTATTTTCTTTTGCAATTTCCATTAATAGATCAATGTGCTCTGCTTCTCTACCCTCATCTTTTCTAGGAAGACCGCCTATGATATCAAAATTGTGTGCATTGTCAATAAACCAGCGTCGAGGATGATCATCTAAAACTCCTTGTAACGTTTGACATGCTATTTTAAGTGTAAATTTAGATTCCCAATCTTTTTTTGCTCTTAAAGCAGCATTTAATGCACGTTTTTCTGATATTGGATCACAATCAATAAAACTTAAACCTGCAGTTACACCCATTTTTATTTGATTATAAATTGCTTCTGATATATGATTATAATATCTTTCTTCTGAAGCATTGCTTTTAAATTGGTTAACTAGTTCCCACTTCTCAAAAAGGTGTGCATTAACATTGTCAGACTCAAAATCACTTGTTTGTGCTGTGTATGCTCTATCAAAATGAGCATGTGCATTAACAAAGCCACCATTTCGAATAATCATCATTTTTAGACGATCTAATGTTTGCATTATTTTTCCTTTATATCTTTATAAGATTGAACTGTAATAGGCCAAAGATCAGTAGCAATATCTAAACAAGCCTCTGCCATTTTTTGTATTTCCCATTGTGCACCTTCATGTGTTCTTAAACTAATAAATTTTAAAAGATTATTTAAGTTACACGTTCCATAATACTCTGTATATAAGTTTTGTGGAAGTATCATACGTGCTTGTTCCCGACATACACCTGATTCTAATAAATCATTATAAGTTTGTAAGCAATCTTTTGTTCTATTTTCAAATACTTCTGATGCTTTCATCAAACTAAATCCAGGATAAACTTGAGGATTAATAAGATCATTAACATTACTTGATTGACGATTAGACTTGTGTTGTGTCCTAAAACTTTTAGGAAGATAGAATTTTAAATCTTCATCAGTATATCTACGACTAATTTCGTTATATGACCAAGTACGATGACGATGGTGCTGACTACGAACAAACAAAGGCACAACGAAACGAAATGTAACCAAATTGTGTTCAAGCGTCGAAGTATGCTGATGATTGATGAGATACTTAATAAGCTTTTTATCTTTGTCATCGATGATCTCCTTGTTTTTACCAAATGAAACACGGGCTGAATTTACAACAGTTATATCTTCACCCATATGTTGAATATATTCTACGGAACCTATATTATCTTCATATAAATAGATTTTTTTCATGTTAAACACCTCTCTTTAATTTAATATAATACTATATAAATATCCAGTTTATAGGTGAAAGATGACACAGTATGACAAAATTATGCAAATTGCTGAAGAGTTGGGTCAGACAAGAAATAGAGTAGAAACAACTTTGGTTAACTTAAAAACGCAACTAAAAAATTTAAAAGCATCTATTGATTCAGCAGAACATGAATTAGAAATGCAAGGTATAGATGCACCAATGAGTGCTTTAATTGCAATTGAAGAAAAATCATCAGCAATCGCCAGAAACATTAAAGAGTTAAAACAACAATCAGCTTCTCTAGAGCAGGCGCTGGGTTATATTAAATCTGCAAAACGTTTATCAAATAGTTAAGGAAAGTTTCATATACACCCTTTATTTACTTTATAGGGGGTTTTATGAAAAATTATTTAATGTTATTGAGCTTGTTTTTTTTAGGGTGTAGCGATGATGGTCTTCACTATGTAAAAGAAATTAAGCCACAAATTATTGTTCACCCACAGTTGATTGACTTTGGGCATTTATTATCCGGACAAGAAATAGGTCAAGATAGAGTTACAGTTATTAACGCTGGTAATTCTGATCTTTTTTTGGACGAGTTTCTATTAGATGATCCGGAAGGAAGATATACATTAGCTTATGAAGAAACAGATGTGTTACAGCCTGAAGAAATTTTAGACATAGAAATAAATTATATTCCGGAAACATACGAAACAAATTCAGCAGTTTTATCTATTATATCAAATGACGAAGACAATAGTTATATCGATGTACAAATCAATGGATGGGGTGATGCACCAGTTCTCAAGGTTTTTCCTGAAGATAAAGACTTAGGGCAACTCTTCATTGGCTGTGATACTGCAGATCAATTAACATTTATGAATATGGGAAATTTAGATTTAATTATTGAAGATATTACACAACTAACTTCGCTTCCTCAAGAGCTATTTGTCGACTATGGCAATCTTCCTGTCTTTCCATGGACACTTATTCCTGGAGAATTTTATCAAGTAGATATCAAATATAAACCAAGGGATCTAGGACAAGACGATTCTAGACTTCAAATAACAAGTAATGATCCTTTAAAATCTAGTTATGAAGTAAAACAATACGGAGAAGGCATTGTCGAACAATGGTTTATTGATTCATGGGAACAAGAAGAAATACCGATACTGGATATACTATGGGTTATTGATAATAGTGGATCGATGTCAATGTACCAAAATGAACTGGCAAATCAAATAAATGGATTTATGAATGCATTTATATCTGCAAACGCAGATTATCATATGGCATTTATTACAACAGACAGAGACTATGTACAAGGACAAATCATAGATAATACTACACCAAACCCAGTTGGTGTTGCATCAGGAATAATAACTGGCATTGGCACCTTTGGATCAGGAAACGAGAAAGGAATTGAGATGTCATATAATGCATTATCATCTGCAAATAAACTAGGACCGGGTAGCACATTTTTTAGAGAAGACGCATATCTTACAATCATATATGTATCTGATGAAAGAGATTGGGGTTTAAACAACTGGTCAACCTATATTCCATTTTTTGATAATCTTAAAAACGGAAACTTTATGCCTTTTGCTGTTATAGGTGATCCTCCGAATGGTTGTTCTATAGGTTACAGAAACGTACAATACGGATTGGGATATTGGGATCTGGTTAATTATTATGGCGGGACTTGGTATTCTATATGTGCTCCAGATTGGGGATCACAATTACAATCCTTGGGCAATCAAGTAATTGCTAGATCTAAATTTACTTTAACAGAAAATGATCCTGTTGAGGAAACAATCAAAGTCTATGTTGACGGTCAAGAGCTAGAAGAAGGATGGCATTATGATATGACAACAAATCAAGTTGTTTTTGATGGAAATTCGATACCTCAACCTGGTGAAACAATTAGAATCGAGTATGCATTATGGGGTTGTTAAAATTAATACCTGACAGTTTTAAAATATTGACCATTGCTTTTCTTTGTTTTACAGCGGGTGTGGGTTTAGGTAAAGAAATAATACATCAATATGAAGGGCAAACATTTAAGCCTTGGGGGTGGCAAAAACCTCCACTGGTTTTAAACTGTTATGGTGAAAGATTATCTCCAAATTACATCGATAAGTCTGTTGATTATTGGATAATGAAAGGGGAAGAAATACTATTTGTAGAACATAAACCTATTAAGTCTTTATGTAAAAAAAGAAATACTATTGCAAACGGTGTTATTAAAATATATGAAGGAAAGGATATTACATTTGATTCAGAAAACACTTTAGGATTGACAAAAAGAAAAGCTTCTATTACTACAGGTATGGTAGGTGCAAATATTTATATCAGATCTGGTCATTATACAATTAAAAATTTATTAACACATGAGATAGGTCATGCATTAGGCTATACACATGTTAATATAAGAGGACATATTATGCACCCATTAACAGAATTAATGGGTGATAAGTTTTGGATACCTTAAGATGTAGATGAAGGAAGTGTTGTTGCTTTCATTATTAATGGAGGATAACCAATAGAACCTCCATCTCCCCATCTAAGCGTAATTCCGTTGGTGGTTGTTGTATAAGCACCAAACCAGTATTGATATGAAGTTCCAGGAGTTAAGCCAGTTAGAGTCCATTTTGTTATAAATACACCATCATCTGTTTCATCACCGTCAAAGACTCTAAAATAGGTGCCAGTTTCTCGAGTGTAAGTTACTCCATTTTGTGACAATGACATAAGCATATTTGCACCAGGAGATACTTGGTCAATATATACAGAAAACTCTAGTTCAACATTTCCTGTTGGAGGAGCTGTAAAAGTTATATTAGCTTTGCCATTTGTTGCACCTTCTATAAAGTCTTCGCCTGGAGGAGAACCTACCGTAACAACGTAGTTTTCATCGTTCACATTACCCCAGCTACGATATGCTAAAATATAACCTGGCATGCCTGATGCTTGAATAATACCTTCAGATTCAATTCTCATATGTTCTGTTGAAAGGGTATCATCGGATTCATCTAGTTTGGATGTACCAAAAACGAGATAACCACCTTTGTCAATAGTGCTTTGACTTTGTGCCGCATAGGCAGCTATGAATGCTGAAGCTTCAAGTATTGAACTTGGCGTATTACCATCCCTCGAATCAAAACCAATCCCACCTAATAAATCATCTGTAACTACAATTGTATCATTTCTTACAATCATTATTCCATCGCTAGAATCACTTCCGTCGTGTAAAACTTGTAAAGCGTTTGTAGGAGGTATTGCATCTCCAATTCTTAATTTTCCTTCTTCAGTAAAAATAAACTTGGTTGATGCATTACTTCTTATTTGAAGATAGCTGGTTGAATCAGAGTCGCTATCTAAATCTAAAAATATTCTATCACTAGATTTAATATAAACATCGCTTGAATTTGGTGAAGAGCTTAAGGTTAAATCACCACTAGCATTAGAGACTTCAGAGGTTGATATAGACCCTGTAAAAGATGTTGCTGTTATAGAGCCTACTAATTGAGTGCTTCCAGATACAATTAGTGAATGAGTATCATTGCCGGCACTACCACTTACGATAATACCTTCACCGAATTTCATTGTTGCTGTACCCATATTTTTAATCTTAGCCATTGTTTCTCCTATAAAACTATTCTTTGATAATAATTATATATTGACTTATCGTTAATAAGGAAAAATATGGTACCATTCTTAATAATATCATCTGTAACAATATTCATTTTACTTTTTAAAAATAAGTTAGTTGATCAACATCGTGTTAATTTAAATTATCAATTAAAGATTATTAATGATCAATTAATTACATGTAAAAATCCTAAAGAAATTGAATATTTAAAACAAGAAAGAAAAAGAATTGAATTTGAAATAGAGTTATGTGATGTTGACGGCTAAATATGACATATATAAAAATACAATTCTAAAGATCTTTAATAGAATAAGTAGATCGTCATTAATTTGTTTATCTGTTTCATTAACAATTATGGCAGCTTTTTTTATTGTCCAAAGTTGTATTGTATTTGGTTGGTGTAAGCCTTCATATAATTTAGCTTTATTTGGATATGCATGTGTTATATTGTTTACTCCACCTTTTTTTGTTTTCATATCAGAATTTCTTAAAAGTATTAATAAAAATGAATATGATCTGTTAGAAAAAGTCATGACAAAAAATACGTACCTAGAACATGCAGCAAAAATATTGCGTCATGACATGCATAGTGGTATTAATACTTACTTACCACGTGGAGTAAGAAGTTTAGAAAGACGTTTAAATGAAGAGTCGATTAAAAATCTTAAATTAGAATCACCATTAAAATTAATTAAAGAAGGATTAGAACACTCACAAACTGTATATAAAGGTATATTTGAATTTACAAATTTAGTAAGAGAAGATTCTAAACTAACATTAGAAAAAACTAATCTTAAAGAATTGTTAGAATCTTATTTAAAAAGAACATCTTATTCTGATCAAGTATTAATTGAAGATCTTCCAACAATAGAAGTTAATCCTCCACTTTTCTGTACAGCAATTGATAACTTAATTAGAAATGGTTTAAAATATAACGATAGTCAAACAAAATTGGTTCAAATAAGAATGTTAGATAACAATACATTAGGAATACAGGACAATGGGCGTGGGATGTCTCAGGAGCAATTCTTGGAGCTTTCTAAACCGTATACAAGAAAACAAGATCAAAAAGAAAATGGTACAGGATTGGGACTTAATATATGTATTGCGATACTTAAAGAACACAACTTTAAAATAAAATGTAAAAAATTACCAGTGGGAACACTATTAAAAATAGGAATAAACAATGAGTGAAATAATTAATTCAATACTTTTAGTCGATGATGAAAACCTATTTCATCTTGTCTTTGAAGATGCGTGTAGTTTATTGGATATTACACTAGATCTTAGAAGTTTAATGTCAGCTGATGAAGCTGCTAGCATGTTTGAAAAATGGCAAAAAGGTTCTTCAGATAAACCTGAATGTGTATTTGTTGATTTAAACATTATTGGTTCTTCATTTGATGGAATTGAGCTAGTTAGAAAAATCAATTATGAATATGGTAATGGCGTTGTAATTGGAATTATTTCATCATCATCTGATCAGCAAGAAGTTGGTAAAGCAATTCAAGCAGGCGCACAATTCTGGATTGTTAAGTCTGATGATATTGAGCCTCGATTGGAAGAATTTCGTAAGGATTATAACGGATATAAAAATAGAACAGCACCATTTAAGTTGTATCAATGAAAATATCTTTTTCAAAAGAAGACGTTGAGAAGCTTATTAAATTATCAAAAGATAGAAATGTTTTTATGGAAGGAAACATTATCAAACTTATTGATGATCAAGGTAATCCTGAATTTGCTGAGTACTTAGAAAAAGCTAAACAAAAAGACAAAGACTCAAGAAAAATGAGACTTGAAGTTACAAAGCAAGTTCAACAACAAAATAAAGAATTAGAGGCAAAGGCAGCAGAAAACGATCAGCTAATGAATGATCTTAAACAAGCTTTAGAAAAAGCAGATGCAGCAAAGAAAGCAGCATTAAATGATCTCGACTTATTACAGAAAAGAACACAATTCGAATTAATAGGAAGAATTGTTGAAGTTGCTTTATGGATTATAATGGGTGTAGGTGTAACAACAACGTTATTGTATTGTATTGCACTCTTTTCCGGATCAGTTAAAGATACAACTCTTTTAGGGAATACATGGTCAAATCTTTTTGGTATACTATTGACAAACAGTTTCTCAATTATAGGTACAATTATGGGTGTTAAGTATGCTAGCGGAGAAACAAATAAGAAAGGATAATTATATGACTATGACAGGAAACACACCATTGATTCCTATTGATAAGCAAAGAAGAATATGGGCTAAATTAGAAACACACAATAGAACAGGATCAGTTAAAGATAGAATGATTGAATATATCTGTGATAGAGCATTAGCAGAAAAAAAGATCATTCCAGGTGTTACAATATTAGTTGAAGCAACGAGTGGTAATACAGGAATTGCATTAGCAAGTTATGCTGCATCCATTGGTTGTCAATGTGAAATTATTATGCCAAGCAATATGTCAGAACAAAGAAAACAAATGATGAAGGCATATGGTGCAGATATTATTCAAACAGGACCTAATGAATTTCAACGTGCGATACAAATGAGAAATGATAAGATTAATAAAAATAGCGAAAAATATTTTTCACCATTACAATTCAGCAATCCTTTGAATATTGAATGTCATCGTTATGAAACAGCACCTGAAATTCATATTGATATTAGAAATAGTCCTATTAAAAAGTGGGAGGCTTTTGTTCATGGCGCAGGGACAGGTGGCACAATGATGGGAATTAAACAGTATATAGATGATAAAAATTTAGATGTTAAATGTGTATTAACACAACCTGCTGAAGATAATGCAACGCATGGAATCCAAGGAATTAATGATGGTGAAGACTTTCTACTTAATAGAGAATTAATGGATGAAATAATTTCTATTAAAACAGAGGATGCAATTGCAAGAATGAAACGTTTTTGGAAAGAAAAAGGTATACTAGTAGGAATAAGTTCGGGTGCAAATATTCTTGCAGCAGAAAGATATATTGAAAAATATAATCCTGAAGGATCTGTTGTAACTATTTTATGTGATAGAGGAGAAAGATATTTGTAATGTATAATATTTTGTACAATAAAATATAATTCTGTATAATATAATGTTCTTTAAAATAATGGGCCCGTAATGGTATCGACGGGGTAGAATCAAGGGGAGAGTGCAACTAGGTGAGACGCGACCTTAACAGTTCAAAAACTATAATTGCCAATAATAATTTGCATTTCGAATCAGTAGCTTTGGCTGCATAATTCGGGTGGTCGCCGAGAACCATCAGTCCAAGATCGGATAAATTGCGTGATGACTTTAGCAAAGAAATAAATAAAATAAGTCTCGTTCCGGAGGCCACATTAAGGAATTAAAAAATTGTGGATAGTTTGATAATTAACGATATAATTATACATAGTTGTGAATGACTTAAACTAAGACTATTGCGGACGCGAGTTCAACTCTCGCCGGGTCCACCATTTTAAGAGAATAAAAGTGAAATTAACAAGAAGTAAACTAAGACGTCTTATCAAAGAAGAATTTAGAAAGATTCTTCAAGAAAACGATTATGAATACGTATCAAGAGATCGATCTTCATTAATTTCTTCTGCTGCATTTGCGTCTATCTTAGGAATATTATTCGGAGCAATATTTCCAGGAAGAATGATAATGCATGATTATGAAGTCAGAAAAGATGCTGTATATAAATTAAGTGTTATGGATAAACAACTTATTGTTTCTATGCTACAAGAACATGTTCCACCTAGTGCAATGAGACAAAATGGAATAACATACGAAGAATTTGCAGAAGCTTTGGAAGGTTTATCTGAAACAGAAATAGAATATATATTGAGTAATACTAGACATCAAGTTAAAACTGATACAGTATCATATTCTGTACCTGTTGAAAGATACTTCGGTACAATAAAACCTGGAATTACAGATGATACTGACTGGGATAATTATTAAATGAATATACATTTAGAATCGATAGCAGCTTATAAAAGAATGATTAAATACTTTGAAAAACAAATAGCTATTCTTGAATCTAAAGTTTATAACGAAAGATGTTGCTGGGACTACAAGAAAAAACGTATTCAGCTGCCGATTGTGATGAGGCAATAATGAAATTAACAAAAAAACAATTAAAAAAATTAATAGCAGAAATGTTTGTATACGGCCCGGGCGAACCTAGAGGTCCTGAGAGCCCTGATGATGTCGATGATCCTCAAGGCAAGAAGATATATCAAGAAGTACAAACGATGATCGATCAAAATGAATTCTTAAAAGGTAATATACTCAATTATATGGATGGAGATCTACTGGTTACGGCTAATTACATAATTTATGCACCACCTGCACTCTTGCAAAAAATATACAATAGACATAGTAATCCTAATATTCCGGGCTCAATAATATTCAAAAGTTTTCAGGATAGCGAATCGCTCTTAAAAGTAATTAATGCTGCTGTAAACTATCACCCCCCAACTTCAGATCCTATGAGCAATTTGGAAAAATTTCTCCCACCTTCAGATTCAGGAGTGCAGTTTGTTAAGTGGGAAGGCGTTACGTCTCCTATGGGCCCTATAGGACGATTCGGTATTGGAAAAACATTTCCAGATGTAGTAGCTAATATGCAAGACTATCAAATGCCTACAGGTGAAATAGTTAAAGTTTCACCCGAGAATAGAATTTTTACAGAATTATTAACTATAATAACGTTTCACCTCGGTGAAATAAGAGAGCCGGCAGGTCATCACCAGAGTTATCCTACTCGTGTATTGAGTCTTGTAGATCTTTATCCTGGTAGCGATGAAATTCGAGGGACAAAGATTCCTTTAGATAAAAATGATTATGCAGCATCAGGATTTTATTTTCTTTTACCTCCTGATAGTTCTATTGTGGGGCAACAGAAATAACTAAAATAATTATACATTTTTATCTTATGCATAAATCTAATGTTATAATGGAGACAAAAATATGAAATTAACAAGAAGACAGCTAAAAAAGTTTATAGTAGAAATGATGTCACCTGATATCGATATGGGTGGAGAAAAAAAGAAAATGTTCGTTTTAGTCGGACCGTCT
>Ga0208019_1001035_pt1 | contig 15005 bp, 21 predicted proteins | sample CB_VirMetaG_5_FD_184540 | JGI IMG/M metagenome (GOLD analysis project Ga0208019, IMG submission 184540) | Freshwater to marine saline gradient viral communities from Chesapeake Bay - CB_1508_1D Viral MetaG (SPAdes) (version 4) | ecosystem: Environmental > Aquatic > Marine > Coastal | place: USA...
GCACAGGTGGAGATCGACTGATGGCGCGCACCTGTGGATCATGTCAGGCATGCTGCACCGTACTTCCGGTCCGAGAGTTGGGAAAGGGTGCCGGTCGAAGGTGCGAACACCAGAAGTTCGGGAAAGGGTGCCGCATTTACGCGCGCCGACCTTTAAGCTGCCAGCTATGGTCCTGCCGCTGGTTGGTCGATGAGAGCACGCCTGATCTTCGCCGACCAGACCACGCCGGCTATGTGATCGACATGATGCCGGATTTCATCACGATCGAGACGGCCGACGGCGCGCAGCAGCGGCCGGTCATTCAAATCTGGTGCAACCCTCGAACGCCGGATGCACACAGAGACCCCGCCCTAAGGGCCTGGCTTGAGGACCAAGGGGCAACCGCCCTTGTGCGCTTTAACTCTAGGCGCGCGATCATCCTGTTTCCTCCCGGTTCGACCGACGAACCAGGCTGGGTGGAATACGATCATTGCAAATGTGGTCCGCAGCATAGTGCGGCGGAGGTTTTGGGAGTGACCATGCATGCGCAAGAGCCTAATTAGAATCATCCCTGCCCCAGATGGGGAGCCCGCCACCATCATCCACGGCAAGCGCCAGTACCAGCAGCATCTCTCTCAAGAAACGCGCGCGATCATGCAGGGGATGAGCACGGCCTGGTTTTGGGCGGAGCTCGTCGATGGTGTCTGGTGGATCGAGGATAAGGCGTCGCGCAACGACCTCGACGATCTACGCCGCAGCATTATGCGTGGCGCGAAGACGATCGCGTCCAGTCGATTTTCGGCGGGTGGAGGCGAACGCCGCAAGGCGGCACCGAGGCCCGTCACTCTCCGAACATTTTCCTGGGACGAATCTCAGTAAGCGATTGATTTGCACGTGCTGCTGTAGTACAAAACGTACTGCCGCACAAATGGGAGATTTATCATGGCGTATCTGTATCAGACAATCCGAGCTGCAGAGCAGGCAATGGTCCGGCGGTTTGCAAAGGCGACGGGCGGCGAGGTGACGCTACCTCAATTGGTCCTTCTGGACGCACTCGGCGATGAGCGCCGAACATCGAGCGTGATCGTATGGGCAACGGGTATTGACCGATCTACCGCCAGTGTCGTCCTGAGATCTATGGCCAAGCGCGGATGGATCCGCACACAGCGGGACAAGGAAGACCGCCGCGCCGTCGTTCATGAATTGACAACCAAGGGACGAAAGGTGCTCGGCCTTGGCCGCGCCGCGCTGCGTGTGATCGAGGATGATTTGCGCCGCCAGAGCGGCAGTCAGGCAGTCGAACGCGCTTTGCGAGCGTTTTCTGCGGAATCAAAGGAGGGAGACGCGCCGGTCCGCAAGGTGCGGCTTGCATCCCCGCGCGCCACAGCACCGGCGGAGTAAGCCAATGATTGACATAATGAGCTTTTGCGCTACGCCGGGATCGTTCAAGAAAACAAAAATCGAAACACCATGGTCTCGCGGGGACTACACCTACGCTACAAACGGGCATATTGGAATAAGAGTACCCAGGAGACCTGATGTAACGGACGAGCATGGTCCAGACCTTCAAAAAATTATTGACGGCGCCCCGTTATCAACAAACCTGCGCCCAATGCCGGAGTTCGATCTTAATTCCATCGCGACGAGACTTTGCTTTCAGTGCAAAGGATCTGGCAAAACAACATGGTGCCGATCATGCGATGGAGAAGGTGAAATTGAATGCTGCGAGTGTGGACAAGGCCGACCTTGTGAGAATTGCAACGGGGAAGGGACGCGACCCGCAAAAAAAGACGATGACAAATGGGATGTGTGTTACCAATGCAGTGGAATAGGCAGAGTTCCAGCAACAGATAGATGGCCACCCGCAATGATAGCCGACAAGCTATGCATTAATATTTTGTACGCCAGACTGATCGCGACGTTGCCATCGGCACGCATTGATCTTGGGTGCCCAGCAGACGGCTCCGCCATTAGGTTTGTGTTTGATGGTGGTGATGGAGTCGTCATGCCTATGCGGTGGGACGATGGATGCCCATTCATGAGCCCGGTTACCGCCGATGCCGCTTGATGACACTCCGTGCCCGTTTTGCGGCAAGCGCACAGATATGGTGGCGGGGATCAACGTGATCCCCGCCTGGAGGCACCTCGCGTTCTTGGTCTGCTGGAAATGTAACCGCATCCGGGTTGCTCACGGCGGACGAGATTGGCTGACATTGCAGGAGGCAAGGCGGAAAGCCAATGCGACTGGCAAGCACATTGAAGGTGATCGGGCTGCTGGCCGTGCTGCAAAGCGTGGTCGCCGCGATAGCGTGGCTCACGAGTTGATGGCGAGAGGACGCGGGCTATGACATCGATTGAGTGGACGCACCGCCCTGGCACCAAAGGTGAAAGTTGGAATCCTGTCGTCGGATGCTCGATCGTCTCGCCGGGCTGTACCAACTGCTACGCGATGCGGATGGCGGCGCGGCTGGAGTCGATGGCCGTTGCCGAAAATGCGCGGCGCACCGATCCGCACTATGGCGGCAAGACTTTCGACGCGCCGACCGGTCATTACCTTGGCACCACGCAGTCCTCGAAGGCCGGTCCAGTGTGGACCGGCAAAGTCGCGCTTGCCCCAGATCGCGTGCTTACAGCACCGCTCAAAGCGCGCGCACCACGCACCTATTTCGTCAACTCGATGGGTGATCTGTTCCATGAGGACGTGCCGGACGAGTGGATCGACCGCGTGTTCGCGGTGATGGCGCTTGCCTCGCATCATACGTTCCTGGTGTTGACAAAGCGAGCGGCGCGGATGCGGTCGTATATCGACGGCGTTCCAGAGCGAGCCGCAAGGTGTAAAGCTCCTGTGGTTGTCCACTGGTCGGACAAGGAGCGTGTGCTTGGCTCCCTGCGGTCCGACTATGTTGGGGCTCGTCCATGGCCACTTCGGAACGTGTGGCTCGGCGTCTCCGCTGAGCGCCAAGCAGAAGCCGAAGAACGGATACCGGATTTGCTCGAGACATCCGCTGTGGTGCGGTTCGTGTCGGCGGAGCCGCTATTAGGGCCAATCGATTTTGTATCGCCGATCCATTACGATTTACTCGGGATGTCCTACCAGGGCTACATTGGCGACCCGCTTAGTGCCGATCATTACAATTACGGAGCCCCGAAAATTAACTGGATCATTGTTGGTGGGGAGTCTGGTCCGGGAGCCCGCCCAATGCACCCAGATTGGGCGCGGTCGATCCGCGATCAATGTATGGCGAGGGGCGTGTCTTTTTTCTTTAAGCAATGGGGCCAGTGGCTGCCGTCGAACGACGACGTCAATTTTGAGGACGGAAAAGCGTGGGCAAAGCGGCATTTTCCAGGCCGCCAGTTTGAACAGCACAGCAGCGGCCACACCTTTGTGAGCGTGGGTAAGTTCCGCGCAGGTCGGCTGCTGGACGGCGAAGAGTTTGCCGAGTGGCCGGAGGTCAGAATATGACTCACCACCGCATGCTGACCGCCAAAGAGCTGGCCGCCATCTCCGGACGACGCGCGCGCTTCTGGACGCGGCTGGCGCCGACCTTGCCATGGGCAACACGCAACGGCGATAATGGATGGTGGCTGTTTTCTGAGAGAGGCTACCTCCAATGGCAAGAAAACCCGCAACGCCAGCAATCCCGAACGTCTTCTGGTCGAAGGGGCGCGCCTACGCGCGCAAGCGGATCAAAGGCCAAGTTATCACAGCCTCCCTTGACACAGACTCTCCTGCGATTGCGCGCCGCCGCGTCCGACAATGGCTAGCTGACCTAAACGGCGCTCAGTGGGGCGACGGGCCACTCAAGACATTTGACGATTGCGTATTGCTATTTACAGAGCGCCACCTGCCGCGCAAGCGCCCCAAGACCCAGCGCATCTATCTCGACAGCCTTCTGATCATGACGCCCTACTTTTCGGGCAAGACCATGGATCGGATTACCGGCGCGGATCTGGCGACCTATGAAGCTGAGCGCCTCAAAACCGTGTCACCATCGACCGTCCTGCGCGATCTTGCCTGCCTGTCGGTCGTGTTCGAGGTCGCAAAGACGGCTGACTACTGCCTGACCAATCCGGTGCAGGCCTATATCAAGGCCGCTCGGCGCCGCGGCCTTGTCGAGAACGACGCGCGGGAGCGCTACCTCAGCGAAGATGAGGAGGCTGAACTGCTGCGAGCCATTCGCAGCGACGCGATCGAAGTGCGCCCCATGCAGCGACTCCGACGCGGCAAGATCGAGCGCTACACCCAGCGCATCGAGCACCTCACGCCCTGGGTGAGGGACATGACAGCCGCATTCGTGGCGCTGTCGATCGACACCGGGCTCCGTGAGCAGGAACTCCTGACACTCGCCTGGACAAATGTGTACCTGGACCAGGATCGAATCTACGTCCCCAAGGACCGCGCCAAAAGCAAGAGGGGACGGTGGGTGCCTCTACTTCCTCGGGCCAAGCAGACCCTGGAGACGCTCCAGCGCATGGGTCGCAACAGTGTGTTCGTGATCCACCAGGAGCACGGCAAGCCTTTCACCGGAATGTGGCACCGGCTCCAGAAGGTCATCGCCAGGACCACTCTCCATGACATCCGCGTTCACGATCTGCGACGGACATGCGGCTGCCGGCTGATCCAGCGACATCGGCTTCAGATGGCCGAGGTGAGCCAGTGGCTGGGGCACTCGAGCGTGGTCGTGACCGAGCGCTCCTACGCCTTCCTTCGCATTGACGACCTGCAGCGGGCGCTTGGGGCCAGCGTCCAACGACTCGCATCCGACCGCGCTTCGGATTAACGAATGTCAAGCCGCCAAAATGTCGCGATTTTCACGGGGGCAGGTTTGCACATTGTCTGCAGTTGGTTTGCAGCAGTCTTGACCTGTTCTGGCCTAGTTCCAGTCTGCTCTAGCGCCCCAAATTAAAGCGAAACCCCTTGAAACACTGAGTAAATTATGGTGAGCGGGGAGGGGATCGAACCCTCGACCATCTGATTAAAAGTTGTCTGTTGTCACGCTGGTTATTTAGGAGAAATTTGCATATTATCAGTGTCTTATGTGGTGTATTTGGTGTCTATTGGTGACCCGGTTTGCGCATTGGCTGCGCATTGATGTCAGGTTGTCTAACCCCGTCTAGCGTCCTGCATTCACCCGGCAGAGGACCACCTGGAGGACCATAGCAACAGTGCTCCTTGGGTATTTTGGGTATTGTGTCAGCGCACGTTGTAGATCGCTGCGAGCATGCGGGCGTCGATCTCGCGACCCAGCGCCAGCGCGCGACGGTCGATCAGGTAGGCCCTATCCTGATATTCGATCCGTATCCGCTGCGGGATGCCGCGCGCATGACGCCGCTTAGCCCGCGATGGCGACCGACACCCGGACCAATCGATAACCTCCTCCGGCGGGATGTCGTGGGGCACGATGTCAATTCCGGCGTAGGTCTGCGTGCAGCCTGTAAATAGCGGGTTGCTCTGCCTGGTTCCGATAATTGCAGGCGCCTCTTTCGCAAGCGCTTCGCGAAATCCTGCCGACATCAGCAATGATTGGCGCGGCTGGTAGTCCTCCAGCGCCTTCGCTATCTCCTTGAGCATGTCTGCCGTAAATGCAGTGGGCGTTGCCATCTGTAGTCCCCCCCCCTAGTGAGCACGGGCGGATTGCACCGCGCGGCACGCGCCCTCCGCCTTCGCCAGGGACGAAAAAGACCCGATGTCATGCCGTTTTCTGTCCCCAATCATTTTCCATGATGCGCGGTATCCGGCCCCCGGGTGCTTGTGGTCAAAGCTGATCGCGTAGGACCGCTCGCCGTCCTCGCACCCCCAACTTTCTGCATCTGGAACAATAACAGGCATTGGTATGAATCGCATCGGTTCCTCCTTATTCGTTGTCGTCTTGCAAGACGGACCGGACCAACGGTGGCCAATTGCCCGCAAGCACGTCGGCGTCACTCGTGGCCATGATCTGCCGAAACACCTCATCGCTCACCGCCGCGTCCCGCTCGTCGTCACGATCAAACACGCCGGCGGCCACGTCGTCCCAATACATCCGACACGTCATGCAGTGAGCGCCGCCGACCTCGGCCGGCGCGTCGCACGTCCGGCATTGCCACGATTCATCAATGACCTGCTGTTCCGCGTCAGCCACTTCTCTCGCGCGCCCCACGGCGTTGCCTCCTCTATCGATCCCGTCGAATGCAAAGATCGTTCGTCTCCGCGTCCGGCCATCGCGTATGCGGATAACTCGGCGGCAGGACGTGCTCTAGCGATGCGCCTGCCTCCATGAGAAACGCACGATGAATGCGCAGTGTGTCGCCCGGCCGCAGCCTGTCCATGAGCAGCACCAATTCATGTATCAAGTCTCCGCCTTGAAGGTCGCGCCTGTACGGCGCTGGCGTATTGTTAACGGTTGCTACGTCGGGCATCTCCACCTCTCCTTTGTCAGCTCCACGCCGGCTTGCGGCGCATCAGCCGTACCAGAGCCGGCGTCGGTGGTGGCGGGTTTTCCAGCGCGGCCATCAAGCGGCGGACATCCGCCGCAGTCAATTGCAACTGCATAAGGAAATTCTCTGGCTCGTTGGCCGGATCGTCAGGCATGTGCATCGTCCTCTACTTGGATAGAGAACCGTCTACGCCGCAAGCGCAGCCGGAAACTCCTTGTATTCGACACCATCCAGCAGGCAACCGTTATCGGCGGGTCGCGTACCTCCCCACTGCTTGTGATGAAACGCGACTCCAGAGACCGCGCATTGATCGCGTAACGAGCGCACCCACGCCGGGTCTGCCGGCCTTGCCTTTGGGCCGCTTTCGCCGCCGGTGATGATCCAATCCGGCCGTTCGCTGCCGATAGAAATCGGCCCGAGCAACGGTTCCATGGAGACGCCACGCCATGCGGCGGGCGTCCGCGCCAGCTTGGGCCAATCCCGGTTCCATTCGTCCTGTGTGACGATGGTGGATATCAGACCGACGTGCGGCATAGGCCAATCGCTCGGCACCATCTTCGAAACATTGCCAATCCGTTTCGTGCCCAGCATCCAGCGCAGGTTCTGTGTCTCGCGAATGAGTTGCCACAGATCATCGCGCCAGACCTCCGGCACCTCGTTGTCAAACACGTCCGCGAGCGATGCGCAGAATACGCGGGGCCTATATCCCGTCGCTTCCGCCTTCCTGTTCCATCGCTTCGGATCGCCCCACGTCTTGGTGCGCCGCCTCTGGACGCCAGCGCCCCAACCGTCCACCCACTTGCGCCGCTCATTATCCCTTGCTGCGTAGCAGTCGTCGCAGGCGGGCGACACCTTCGTGCATCCGATCCACGGATTGAACGTTGCGTCAGCCCACGATATTGCAGTTTGCTCAGCCACGGCTGGCCCTCCCCTCATGTTTCCTTGCGAGGCCGACCGCCGGCCCGCTTGTCGTGTGGCCGTCTGCGGCCGAGAATGTTGTACAGTGTACGCTGTCCAAGTCTCTGCAATTCCGAGTCAAGCAGCGGCAGTACGTCATCAATCCGGCCGGCAGCCGTCCAGATAGCCCGCTGCACCTTGAGGCGATCTGCCATTGCTTTCGATCTCCAAAGCGTAACTACGCCATCCTCCTTGGGACCGCTCGCGCGTTTGACCGGCTGCTTGCGGTCAATCATAGCCGCGCCAGCCACGACGCGCTTGACGTGCGCACCCCATGCGGCGGGGTTGTCTGTGGATACGTCGGCGCTGGCGTCGATGATGCGGACCCCGCGCGCGCACAGATCGGCTATCGTGGCTGCGAGATCGGCGCCGGGGCGGTAGCGCTCGGGGCGGGCCTTGGCCGGCAGCACTAGGCATTTGAGCGAGGGTAGCCATAGCGTGTCGCCAGGACGCGCGTCTTTTGCAAAGCGCTCTCGCTCGCGGGCAATGTCGCGGCCCATCTCGCCGTACAGCACGTCGCATCCCGCCGCCTCGGCCATGCGCTGTTGCACAGCAAGAGACAGACCGGGAATGCGTCGAAGATAGCCGGATGTGCGTTTTGTCGATTTCATGTCTGCAAACATACACGAGACGGTTGCAATGTCAATCTCGACGTGCTAGATATACGAAATCAGATCAACAGCCGGCATCGTCCGGCGCCAGCGACAGAGGCCACTTGAGCGATGCTTGTGCATATGCCGCTTCGACGAGACGAATGCCGCGTCTGCATAGGCCTGGGAGAGCTTGGCGACGAAACTCGCTGCCCCGTATGCGGCGGCAGCGGCAAGAGACAGCCCGCGAGAGCGGCGACCGTGGTAAATCCAGCCCGTGACGGACGGGAAGTGCCGAGACCGCGGCGGGGCGGTAGGCGGCCCGCTGAAGGATAAGCGAGAAAGGCCCGTAATGCGCCGCACAACTCAGACCAGAACTGTTGAGCGGCGGCAGCGCGTCATCAACTACGTCACGGTGAAGCGTGAGGTTGTGCAATGCGAGCCGATCTATGTTTCGTTCGGTGAGGTCGTGAAGGCGCGCCGATTGGAGCGCGGATGGACGCAGGCTGATCTCGCAGAACGGGTCGGATTGTCTCGAACGTCAGTGACGAATATTGAGATAGGGAGGCAGCGCGTTTTGCTGTCTGATCTGTTCGACTTTGCGAAGGCGTTCGACGTGTCGCCGCGTTCGCTGTTCAACGCACTGAAGCAGTAGACCGAGAAAGGCCGCGTTATTAGCTTGTGGAGGGTGACTGGATACGCACCACATCAAACCTGATGTGCAAACGGGGCACAGTACCTTTGGGGCTGCCGGAGCTGCAGGGTATCAAAGGCGATCAGTGACAGCCGGAGAGACGGCACCTTACAAAATCTCACTTTTCCCCCAATTGAAATTGCCCGCGGGGTCCGGCAACCGACCGATGGCCGACGACGCGGGGACTTAGGGTGCCATCGGGAGGTAGTCGGTTGCAGCCTCAAAGCCGACTGGACGGGGGAGAATGCCCGAGACAACCGGGAGAGGGACCGGGAAGCTGGACGGCGAGCTTGCGACACCATCTCGCGCGTGCTGGCGGGTAAGCCGCCAACGGATCAAATTATCTGAAAGGCCAGGATCATGAAAACACTCGCACAGCTAATAATGGACGAGATCGAGCGCTGCGCCCTCGCGCGCGAACCAATCACACTCAGCGCGATAGAGGACGCAGTGGGCCGGCACAAAATAGGCGGCGACACACGTAAAAATGTTACTGTCGAGCTAGGAAATGGCTACAACCCGCATGAGCTTCGACTGGTAAAGCATACCGACAGAACGGACCTCTTTTGCGGGAGCAAGCTGCTTGCGACGTATACGGGTGAACATATCCGCCGTCTGGTAGCGCAGCAATAAGCAGTCAGCATCAGCTTTCTGGTGGGAGTGGTTTACTTTTTCCCCGCAGAAACCGCAGTCGCAACGACTTGCTCGCGCTTACGGACCGCGTCCTGTAGGCCGTGCAGCCTATTCCGGGCTGTCAATTCAGCTTGGCTCAGACAATAGTGGGCCTGCCCAACCCGCTGCGGTGCAATCTCTGCTTCGTCTGGAATGTCGCATGATGGTGCAGGTAGGCGCCGCATTAGCGCATGCGGCACCGGTTTAACCGCAACGGCTTCCGTCACCACCGTCTCGCTACATCCCACCAAGGCGGAGGCAATGGCGAGGGATAGGGACACACCCATCAGACGGAGCGATGGTCGACCTGAGAGCGGCCTCGGCCGCGCGTAGCTTGTCATCCTGTTCCCTTAATTTTGCAAGGATGGCGGTGTCTGTTGCTGTGATATCTGTTTCGCCGGCAGCTAAAACAGCGCGGATCTCCGCGGAGCTGGCGGCGATCTTCTCGCGCCAGACATCGTTCGTCGCGCGCTCTACCGCCCGGCCGTACACCCAAAACAGCAGGATCAAAACGACACCAGCGAGGATATAGGTGGTCAGCCGTCGCGGAGCATCAACGCGGATCGACATGGCGCGATCGACAACCGGGCTTGCTCGCAGTCTGTCGCGATAGTCCAACAGGCGATGTGTCAATGGGTATTGCATCCCGTCCCCCCCCCTCAGTGACTGAGATCCACGCCAGACGCTGCTTTCTCGAGGCGCTCCGTTTTGAGAGCACCAGCCCACCTCATCAGCAGCAGCCCAACGCCGATCAGAACACCAAATGCAAGGATTTCCGGCAGGTAGCGTGCGTATGGGCCCAGCACGTCGCCCAGGCGGCCCAGCAGGCCTTTGACGCGGTCTGCCTGGGCAACCCCCTGCTCAACAACGCCAAGACCGCCAGCGGCGTCCCCAGCGGCCAGGGCACTGCCTCCAAAGATAAGCCGACCAACCCACTGTACCGCACTGGCGATAGACCACGTGCTCGATGTTTTTGCGAGATCATCGGCAGTGACGTCGCGCCGAGGAGATGGCGGTGGTGCCGAAAGCGAGTCGAGCGTCGCCTGATCGGCTATGCCAGTCACGTCGAGTCCGACACGCGCCTGGTACGCGCGGACAGAGTCTTCAGTGATTGCCCCGAACCGTCCATCGACCTTGCCGACCGGGTGCCCTGCCGATGCCAGCTTGCTTTGTAGGTCGGTCACGGCTGGACCACGCTCGCCAATCGACAGCGTGCCGTCGGCTAGAGGATCTGGAGGAGGTGCGCCGTCCCAAGGCCAAATCTTATGAGCGGCAGCGGCATACTCCCGGTAATACCCCCAGCCGTTTAGTCCGCCATTGATTTTGCGGCGGACAGACCGCAATGGCGTGAGGTCAGCCGGACCCTTGGCGCCATCACAGACCGCATTGCAGCCCTTGATCTCCCACTCGTCCAGAGCGGCCAGAATGGCGCGGCGATAGGTGTAATCGCCAGCAATGTATTTTTCGTGATCGCGGCGGCCGGTGATCTGTCCAATTCCCCATCCGCGGTATTTGTAGCCGTCACCGGGCTCGCGGTTACCAAGCTCGGCCGCCTTTCTTGGATTGCCAAGGCCATAAGCGCGCTCGGCGATCGCGCGCGGCTTGTGTGCCAGACGGCGCGCTTCGGCCGGTGTGATGCCTGCGGAGTGACGCCCCTGGCCAAATATCTCGAGCATCCGCGGCGCAGAATAACTCATGTTCTCCCAAATGATTGTTAGCCCGCCGGTTTCGGTGCCCCAGGTCGCCAGCAACAGACCAAGTCGCGATGGTGTCGTAATGCCGTAGCGCTCACTGAGCGCTGGCCAGTCAGCAAGAATGGCGTCAACGTAACCATCCCAGATTTCAGCTTTCGATCTATTTAATGGACGCGGGAACAACCGTTGCAGTGTGCCCCTGTCAATCATGCGTGCTTTCCAATAGAGGTGGCCGGGGCTGGCGTAGTGCGGGGCCCGGCACAATGGCGGTGGCGTCTGCGCGGCGCACGACCTCGTTTCTAAATGATTCGGTCGCAGCTCCCGCTTGTCGCGCTTGAGCCGCCGCTTCCATTGTCATCATAACGTTGGCAGGCACAGCGCACATCCATTCATCAACATCTGCGCCGGTATTGGAGTTTGTGCCGCGGAGCGCCATCCACCACGGACACTTATGGCAAACCTTCGACATGGGCTTGAGCCATTGTGGGCAGTCCATGTCTTTAGGTCCAAGAGGCTTTTGAGTCATTGCCAACTCTTTATCAAAGTCATCCGCCGCACCTAGTCCTTGGTTGCAATGATAACGTCGACATACTGGACAGCAAAATCCATTGCGGTTCCAGACCCAGTATTGCTGGCCGTCGCGGTTATCCCTGTCGTGTTTTGTGCCGTCGCGTACCCGCCAGTTCCGTTTCCAGCAGGGACAGAGCCGCCGCCAGCAGCGACAGTCAGACCATTCAGCGCGTGCGAGTGACCTGGATCGTTTATTGTAATTGTGTGCCCGTGCGATGGTAGATTTGCTATCGCAATCGTCCTCGACGTGAAGACTTCAGAGAACGACGTTGTTCCACCGCTAGATGCTGCCCCAGACACGACACGTAGAGCCTTGTTGTTGTGAGACGCAGACTTGGTCCACCCGGTTGGCGATGACGATTGAACGAACAGCATTACCGTACCTGCCGGGATTAGCGACGCATCCGCAGGTCTCACCCCATTCGTTGAGTCGGATATCAGTGTTGTTCTGGTGCTTTGCGGAACAACGTAAGAGCTGCCTGCGCCATTCGTGAGGGTAACTGTAAAATCGCCTGCCGTCAGATTTTCTACAAAAAAGAAACCAATACACAACGTCGTGACCTGCACATTGGCCGTCAATGTTCCGGTCAGTCTTAATATCGCGGCTTGAGACTCACCTACCGTCAGCGCAACGTTCGACGATGCAAGAGTCTTGGTTGTGATGCCACCGAGGTTTTCGTCTATGATACCAAAGACGTCATCATTCAAGGTGTCTCCCCAAGTCCCCGAGTTGCTCCCGGTTACCTGGACTTCGTAGCCCTTATTTGCTGTTGTCGGCATGTGCGCCCCAAACAAAAAGTCCGGCAGTTACGCCAGACTTGTGAACGATTCCATGTTGCTCTACTTTGAGTTACTTTGCAATGCTTAGATTGCGTGTGAAGACCTTATGATGGCCAAAGCTTTTTTTATGGCCTCATCACGTGATATATCGGGAACACTAACGCGACCTCCGCGTGCGAACATGGGCAGACCTGCGTTGAGGACCGCGCGTTTGACGGCATCGGTGAGCGGGAATAGCGTGAATCCGGTTTGACCTTTGTCGAATGGATAGGCTTCTTCTCTGTTCCAGCCTTGTAGCCCTTGCGTCGTTTCCAGCTTTTCAACCTTTGTTGGCCGGGCCGCATCCTTGTCCATCTTCGCAAGCAGCTTGCGCAGGTTCTTCGGCACGATGCCTTCCGATGTGCGCGAACCATAGAACCCACGCATGCCATCAGCTTCGCCCGGATTATAGCTCAGCTCCGTATCGCCATGCGCGATAGCGATATAGTCAGCGTCTGCCTCTGCGGCCTGACGGAGTGCACGGCGCAATGTGGTGTTCACCCACTGGTCGGTTGTGTTGACGAGGGGATGGCCGGGTGCGGAGGCTTTCGCCGTATCCAATTCAGCTCCTATGCGTAGTTCATCCGCGCGTGTTGACCGGATCATTTCATGAATTTTAGCTGCCATGTCTGCAAGATCCTTCGGCCCGTGCACGGCAATAGCACGCAGCATGTCGCCATCGCCGTTGATTTGCTCACCCAGATCGCGGGCGAATTTTAGAGCCTCGTCAATCGCATCCTTGTACTTTGACGAATTAACAAGATTGCCTCGCGCATCAACGGCTTCTAAGAAAGCGTTTCCAGCATCACGATAAGCCGCTTCAAGATTCGCAATCTTCGCCTCGTCCCTGACGCCACCGTCACGCAACCTCTGCCCCCAGTCGGATTGGATCTGGTCAATGAGATAGACAGGCTTGCCGTTGTGCTTGACCATGCTGGTCATCATGTGGCCAACAATGTTGGGCTCGGGGAAGTGGCCGGAGCGGAAGTTGGTACCATCCTCACGAGACATCAATGCGGGATCAGATGTTAGCCTATCGTAATTTCTACGAATGACTGTTTCGTCCGTGATGCCATTGGCTATCGACTCCGCCTTGAACTGGGCGAAATCCGGCTTGGACTCCGGCAAATGCAGCACCGTCTCCCTATAGGTCGGGTTGGACGGGTCGAGGGAGAAGAAAGAGAACGCTGTTTGATCTTCTATTTGACGCGCAATGTCCTCAAGCTTTCGCATCTCTGCAATTCGATCAGGATTGGCAGACGCACTAAACCAATTTGTTAATTCGTTTTCAAGGCGGCCAACCTCATCAAAATTTCCAGCGCGCTCCGCCTCGCGCATCTTTGCTTGTATTTCGTCAGCACCGGCATTAAACTCTTTTTCCATATAAGCAAGCTTGCGACGAGCTTCAGCCACCTCTGGCCTAAATCTTGGCGTCATAACCTCATTAAGCACCACCCTGTTTTGCTCCAGGTGACGCACAATCTCGTCGCGGGTGATGGTGGATTTGCCGTCAGGACGGCTTGCCGCATGTTCTAGAATGTCGACAATCGCGTTCACACCCTTGAGCATGGATGTCCCTGGGAACTTTGCACGCAGGCCACTCGCGGCATCGTCTTCCCCTGCCATATCAAGCACCGCATGCGCGATGTCGACATCATCATGCCCGGCACGCTTCGCGGCCTGGTATTGCGCGTCAGTGATTTCAATAACAGGTAGGGTCTCCCCACGTTCGCGGGCCACAGTCGCGCGGTTATGACCGTCGAGAATTTCGAGTCTGCCCTTGCTTCGGACAATAACGGCGGGATAATATCCATCCCCTTTGGGAAACAAATCGCGGATTGCTGCCGTGTTGTTCTGTTCCGCCTCACGATAGTGCAACTGCGCGGGGTCAGAATCGTATTTGGAGAATGAAGCCGATGAACCTGACGACTGAACATCCTGCGTCAAGCCAAGGCCTTCCTGTCCTGGTTGACCCCGTGACCCAGCAGGCGTTTGGCCCGGCTGATCGCCTTCCGTCTGGCCAGTCTGCTGCAGAGTGGGTTCGCCAGAACCTGCCCGACGACGAACAACGCCGTCGCTTCCTCGCTCAAGACCAAGGAAGTTGAGCAACCCCGTCGCCTCGATCTCCGCATCCTTCACGCCCGCGCTCTTAAGCTGCGCCAGCATCTGCTCGGGCGTGCCTTTTGCCTGCTTGAGATTGCGGGCTGCTTCCAGGGCCGCTGAGCGGTAGCCAAGCGCGTCGGTATCCGCTGGGGCGCTTTGAATGGCCGCTAGAATATCCCCGCCTTCATAGTCCAGCCATGGAGGCCTGTTTCTGCGCTCATCAGGATTCATGCTCTGGCGGGCACTGTGCGCTCTGGCATCGGCTGCCTTCTGAAGCCCCTCAGGTCTATCTTTTTCAAAGTACCACTTGCCATCCTTCTGAAACCAGCCTGTTTTCTCCCAGATTGACTCCGGTGCATCTCCACGCTTTGCCGCTATTACAGCTTCTGTGTAAGCGGAGATGTTGGCATCGGGTGACGATAGGGTGCCCAACGCGAACAGGACGTCCTGGTCGGGCTGCTTTGCAAGCGCACGGCGCATCTTGACCACGGCTTTGCCTTGAGCGTCAGG
>Ga0208019_1001037_pt1 | contig 14987 bp, 19 predicted proteins | sample CB_VirMetaG_5_FD_184540 | JGI IMG/M metagenome (GOLD analysis project Ga0208019, IMG submission 184540) | Freshwater to marine saline gradient viral communities from Chesapeake Bay - CB_1508_1D Viral MetaG (SPAdes) (version 4) | ecosystem: Environmental > Aquatic > Marine > Coastal | place: USA...
TTGATCTGAAGTTTGGTGAGAGTGTTGCTGTTGTTGGTTGCGGTGGAGTTGGACTCAATCTGATTCAGGCAGCTGCCCTCAAAAGTGCTTGTCCAATCTATGCGATTGATAATAATGTAACCAAGAGAGATCTCTGCTTTACTGCTGGAGCATCACTTTTTACTAATTCTGTCACTAATCTTGATGAGAAAGTTGATGTGATCATTGATACTACAGGTATTCCTGAGGTGATTAGTGAGTGTGTATCAAAACTATCAGGTAAAGGTCGCATGATCTTGGTTGGCCAACCTGCACCTGGACGTGGTGTAGAGGTTATGAACGCAGTGAATCTGTTCAGTGGTATGGGTCAGACTATCAAAGCAACTCAAGGTGGTAAGACTAATCCTACAGAAGACATTCCTCGTTATGTTCGTATGCATCAAGAAGGAATCCTTGACGTTAAACAATTTGTGACTCATAGATTTAAATTAGATCAAGTAAATGAAGCATTTGACTTGCTTAAGTCGGGAGATGCTGGTAGAATTATCATCGAAATAGGAGTATAATAAATGAGAGGAACTGATTGGACGCCCGAAGGTCTTCGTTCTTTTGTAGATAAGATTGCAGAACACCATGATGCTGGTCGTCTGCCATTTGCATTGCACCTCCCTGGTGGCAATGAAGAGCAGTTAATTGATATTTTCTCAAACATTAATGAGGGAGATTACGTTCTCTCTACACACCGTAATATGTACCATGCTTTGCTTCATGGTCTTCCTCCAGAAGAAGTGGAGAACAAGATCCTGAATGGTCGAAGCATGTTTATGTTTGATCGTGAGCGTAACTTCTATGTTTCTGCCATCATTGGTGGTCCTGTTGCCATTGCAGTGGGTATTGCCTGGGCCCTGAAGCGTAAGGGATCCGATCAAAAGGTCTGGTGTTTCTTGGGTGATGGTACTGAAGACACAGGACACTTTGCTGAAGCAGTCCGCTATGTGGATGGATTTGACCTCCCTTGCACCTTTGTGATCGAAGATGACCGTATGGCAGTCGAAGCACCTAAGGAGCGTCGTTGGGGCACTGATAAGGACCTGGAGTGGCCTTCTTGCGTTGTCCGCTACCACTACACCAAGACTCGTCCTCACATCCGCACTGGTAACTTTGCTGATCTGAAGGTAATGAAAGAAGTCATGAAGACGGATGAGGAATACTTCCCCCTTCTTCCTAAGCGTGAGTATGCAAAACCAATTGATTATCATCCCCTTGATATCAAGTTTAAGGATGCCGTTACTCAAGGTATGACTGAATTGGGAGAAGAAGGTGCAATCTTTATTGGTTATAGTCTCATTCCTGGCGATGCCATGGGAACTCTGAAGAATGTTCCTGACGATCAGAAGATTGAGACTCCTGTTGCAGAGAACCTGATGGTTGGTCTTGCAATTGGTATGTCATTCGAAGGATTTAAACCAGTTGTATATTTTGAGCGGCATGACTTTATGTTGGTTGCTGCTGATGCAATTGGTAACCATGTCGATAAGATTGAGCGTATCTCTCATGGCGAATTTAAAGTTCCCATCATTCTGAAGACAGTTGTTGATGACGGTGGATTGTTCTATTCTGGTCCTACTCACTCTCAAGACTTTACTAAAGTATTCCAAGAGTTGGTAGATTTCCCTGTTCTTGATCCACAAACTCCAGAGGAAGCTTTGGATATGTATAGATATGCCAAGGACAGTGATGGTCCTGTGATGATTGTAGAGCACAAGAAATTCCACTGATGAAAACATATGTATCACTTGGAATCGGGGATTTATTTTTCCTTGATTCCATCCTCACGAAAGAGGAGAAAGAAAGTATTTCTGAAATCTACTGGGCGTGTAGGTTTGGATATGTGATGAAGGATTTGATGGAGAATAATCCTTCATATCCTAATCTTACTGCTCAACATACAATTGATGAAAGGATTGGTAGAGAGGCGATGGCAACACTTGATCCTGTTGCTATCCCTTTTTGGCATTTCAGGCCAGATTTTCAACCTAATTTTCAGGTTGGATTGAAACTATTTGGCATTGAAGAGGAATGGGACAATCTAAATCTGCAGATCGTAGATGCTGTAAGTATGTTCCAGGATCCTGAAAGACCATTCCAAGAGTCTTCTTTTGTCAAACATGCAAAGAAAGTAGATGAAGACTACATTGTATTTCACTACCCAACATCAACACGTCCAAGAAGTGATATTGCACAGATCACTGATGATGATGTCAAGTTTGTAAATGAGTTATCTCAAGAAACTGGTTATCCAGTGTATATTATCTCTGATCATGAGGTAAATCTTGCTATTGATAACCAGAAACTACTTGTCAACATTCCTATTACTGATGTAAAGGACTATGTTGTGGGGTGTAAATACTATGCAGGGTGTGATTCTTTCTGCAGTATTCTTGCGGCAAAGGCACTCCCAAAGGAGAATCTTTTCATTAAGACATCTCCCAACTTTACTGGTTGGAATAACTGGTTGTTTAGGGCATTTTTACCTCACTCTCCAGAAGAAGTCAAGCAGTTTTATAAACCATACATCGGTAGACCATGAGTGAAATCTTAGTCATTGGTGAGACTTGCAGGGACGTATTTGTCTACTGCGATTCGAATAGATTATGTCCTGAGGCACCTGTTCCTGTCTTAAACATTGTAGATCAGAGGGAAAATCCTGGCATGGCTGGTAATGTTCGTAGGAACATTGAGAGTCTCTCTGGTAAGGTAATCAATATTGCCACCAATTCTAACTGGTATGAGATTGCGAAAACCAGGTATGTACATAAAGAGAGCAATCATATGTTCTTTCGTGTAGATACAACTCAATCGATTCCAAGAATTGATGTAAAAAGTATCGACTTTGACTATGATTTGATTGTCATTTCTGATTATAATAAGGGATTCTTATCAAAAGAGGACATTAAGTACATCTGTTCTAATCATAATAATGTCTTCATTGACACTAAGAAAATTCTTGGGGACTGGGCAAAAGAAGCAAGATTTATCAAGATCAATGATTATGAGTATCGTAATTCTGAATCATATTTGACTGATGAGATTAAGAAGAAGATCATTCACACTATGGGAGGCCTTGGATGTGAGTATAATGGAAAGAGATACCCAACTAAAAAAGTAGAAGTTAAAGATCTGTCTGGTGCTGGTGATACTTTTATGGCAGCATTAGTAGTAAAATTTATAGAAACTGATGACATTGATAAGAGTATTAAATATGCTAACGAATGTGCATCTAAAGTAGTAACCCAGAAAGGAGTAGCAGTATTATGAGACTTGATTATTCTATGGTCCATCCAGACTGGACCCAAAATATTAGACCTTTGGGTAGATCCCAGAAGGGAGAAGATGTAAGTCTGAAATGGACCTTTGATAACATCGGCACTACTAACAAATACTACGTTGAGTTTGGTGCTATTGATGGTTTTGAAGACTGTAATACACTTTATTTTAGAGAACATGAAGGTTGGAATGGCCTTCTTTTAGAATCTGGTAAATGGTTTCCTGTTGCTCCAAATGATGAGATCAATCTGAGAATTGAAACTGTATCGAAAGAAAATATCTGTGACGTATTTAAGAAGTATGATGTTCCCAAAGAGTTTGATCTACTCTCTGTAGACATTGATTCTTTTGATTACTGGGTGACAAAACAAATCTTGACAGAATATTCTCCACGTTGCGTTATGGTGGAAGTAAATGTAAGATTTGAACCTGAGGAAAGTTGGAGACTCAAAGATGATCCTAACTGGGATTGGGATGGAACTAAGTGGTATGGTGCATCTCCTATGGCCTACAAGAAAATGTTTAATGAAGCGGGATACACTCCTGTGTATGTTCATGTTGATGATATGATTGCCATTCGTAATGATGTTCTTGAAGAGAAAGGATTCTCTGAACCAGAATGGAATCATGTTTATCCACATTCAAACGTTCCTCTCTACAGAACTCACAACATGGGAGGAACTCAACCACTTGTAACCGAACTCAATCTTTCTGAATGGGAGGAAGTATGATCATAGTAACAGGGTATGATGGATTTATTGGAAGAGCATTTTGTAAAGAGCTTGACCCAGAAAACATATACAGGGTAGGAGTTGATGGTGCCTTTCCTTTCCTTGAGGAATATAAAGATTGGGATAAAGTAGAACTCATCTTACATCAAGGAGCAATTTCAAGTACAGTCGAAACTGACATAAACAAGATTCATAAGTACAATGTTGATTTCACTCTTCGATTATTTGAAAAAGCAATAGAACATCAGATCCCCGTAAAATATGCATCCTCCGCATCAGTGTATGGTGGTAAAGTCCATGAGATCAATCCACTGAACTTCTATGCGATTTCAAAACTACAAGTTGACTATTGGGTTCAGGATCACATTAATGACTTCCCTTTGATTCAGGGATTCCGATATTTTAATGTCTATGGTGATGGCGAAGAAAATAAAGGAGATCAGGCAAGCCCAGTAAGTAAGTTTGCAAAACAGATTAAAGAAACTGGTAAACTGAAACTATTTGAAGGATCAGGAAAATTCTATAGAGACTTTATATGTGTTGATGACATTGTGAAGGTTGTTCTTAATAATGAAAATAAATCTGGAATATATGACTTGGGTACAAGTAAACCAGTTAGTTTCCGTCATGTTGCGGAATGTGTGAGGGACAAGTATAATGGAGAGATAGAGTATATTCCATTCCCAGATCATCTCAAAGGAAAATATCAAGGATACACAAAAGCGAAAGAAGAGTGGAATGATTATAGATTTATGACCGTAGAGGACTATTTGAAATGATCACAGTATGGACAAATGGATGCTTTGACATCCTACACCCAGGACACATTGAACTGTTTAAGGTTGCCAAGTCTCTTGGTGACCGTTTGATCGTAGGTGTGGACACTGATTTGAAAGTGAAAGCAGACAAGGGTGCCAACAGACCTATCAATAATCTTGACTATCGTAAGTCAATGCTTGAGTCGATCAAGTACATTGATGTTGTTCTTCCTTTTGGATCTCGCCAAGAACTTGAGCAATCGATTCAGCTTTACAACCCCGACATTCTTTTGGTTGGTGGGGATTGGAGAAATGGTGATGTAGTTGGTCGTGACTTTGCAAAGGAAGTGAGGTTCTTTAATCGTGTTGGTGGGTATTCATCTACCAACGTGATCGATAGTATTGCAAATAAATACATCAACGCAGGTGGATATTTGTGAAAGTAGTTATTCCGATGTCTGGTCTCAGCAGTAGGTTCACCTCTGCTGGGTATACAACACCAAAACATCTCATTGAAATTGATGGAAAGAAAGTCATCGAACATATCGTTGAACTTTATCCAAAGGACAGTGAGTTTGTTTTTATTATCAATGACAAGCATGAACAAGAGACTAACATTGTTGAAGTCTTGTGTGATCTTGTACCTGATGGAATTGTGTTGACGATTGATTCTCACAAGAAGGGCCCAGTTCATAGTGTCTTGCAAGCAAGTCAATATATTGAAGATGATGAACCAGTCATAGTAAACTACTGTGACTTCTCAATGTATTGGAACTATGAAGACTTCAAAAGTTTTGTAGAAGAAACTGAGTGTGATGGTTGCGTAGTTTGCTACACTGGATTTCATCCTCACATGTTGGGTAGTGATAACTATGCTTTCTGCAAGACTAAAGAAAAGAATGAGATTGTAGAGATCAGAGAGAAGCAACCTTTTACTGACGATAAGATGTCAGAATTTGCTTCTACTGGAACATACTACTTTAGAAAAGGAAGTCACGTCAAAAAATATTTTCAACAGTTGATTGATGAAGACATCAATATCAACGGTGAATACTATGTAAGTTTGGTACATAATCTGTTGATTAGAGATAATCTTCCAAACGCTGTATATGAGGTCCCAGTCATGCTTCAGTGGGGAACACCACTGGATGTGGATATGTATCTGCAATGGTCAAACTACTACAAGGCAGCACTTAAAGGTAATAAACCTTTGAAGATTAAGAACTGTGTGACTGCTTTACCGATGGCAGGTGCTGGCAGTAGATTTTCTAAAGAAGGATTTGGCATACCAAAACCATTTCTTGAAGTTAATGGTCAGTACATGGTAGATCAAGCATTGTATTGTCTACCACAAACCGATGAAACAATCTATGCTGCCCTTAAAGAACACACGGGTATGTTACCTTTAGATGATTATAGAAATGTCGTTTGGATTGATAATGTTCTGGAAGGTCAAGCTTGCACCACAGAGAAGATTGTCAATTCAGTAGAGGATGATACTTCTATTCTTTTGACTGCATGTGACAATGGTGTATTGTATGATGCAGACAAATTTGCAGATCTGATCGAGAATACTGATAATGATATTGTTGTGTGGAGTTACAGAAACAATTATACATCACACCGTAATCCCGATATGTATTCGTGGTTAGATGTTGATGGTGATGATGTCAAAGGAGTATCAGTCAAAAAGTTTACTGGACAGAATCCAGTAAATGAATATGCCATTGTCGGTACAATGTTCTTCCGCAACAAAGATGTATATCTTAAATCTTTGAAGCAAACTTATGAGAAAAATGTCAGGACTAATGGTGAGTTCTACGTTGATAGTATCCTGAACGAGGCAATCGATCTTGGGTATAATGTGAAAAACTTTGAGGTCGATCATTACATCTGTTGGGGTACACCTAACGATTTAAAAACATATCGCTATTGGCAAAATTTCTTTAATGCAGTGAGTTGGCATCCTTATGACTACAAACAAGATTACCTTACCTATTGAGTATTGGAATGAAGGTAGAACTAAAGTTCTCTGTCCTGAAGATGAAAACGGCCGAGTCCTTGAGTGTGCATACTTTTTCTTAGTCCAATTTACAGGACACTCCAAACATTATCCTCAACCATTGATGTATTCGCATCGGGATGGTAAGTTGCGTCTCCCAACCATAGAGCGGTTTATGTCTCTTGGTAGAGGAACAGTCTATGAGGAGACCATGGAATATGATATGCAACTTGACCCCTCAGAGAAATGTTGTGATATTCCAGTGTTCTACTTTGCCTATAACATGGCAAACTATTTTCACTTCATCTATGATACTCTTCCATATCTTTATACCTACTTTGAAGAGAAGAAGGTACACTCTGATCTAAAATTACTTGTCAGCCCTGCTGAGGGAAAGGATGATCTGTATCCTTTTGTGTGGGAGACATTAGAACTCTTTGGTATTGATCGTAATGATGTAGTATTCTTAGATAGAAATACAATTTATAATTGTGTATTAGTTGGTTCTTCTTTGACTCATGGAGGACTCTCAGAGAAACCACCACACAAGTCTACCTTTGATATTATCAACCGTCTCAGAGGCACCTACAAGGGTCCTGAGAAGATCTATATCTCACGTCGCACATGGATGCACAATAACCTTGATAATATTGGTACAAACTACACTGAGCGTCGTAAGTGTATGAATGAAGATGAAGTCGCACAGATGTTCATCGATCAAGGTTTTGAGGAAGTGTTCTGTGAGAACTTGACAATGGAAGAAAAGATTGGTATCTTTAGTTCTGCCAAGTATGTTGCTGGTCCGATTGGTGGTGGAATGGCTAACATATTGTTCTGTCCCAATGACACTAAAGTCCTATCAATAAACAGTCCACTCTTTTTTGAAGTTAATGATAGACTGAGACATGCGATGGAACATACTCAACTATCTCATTTTGATCACACTCAATTCACTGATAAAAAAGAAGAGACAGTTGATGATGTGGGATCACTATCAATTTCTGGTGGCATGAACTCTCCTTGGGAAGTAAATCTAAATAAACTATCTAAATTTTTAGAAGCATGGATGATCTATTAGAATTAGCACATCTTGTCAGCTCCTACACTATTTGTGGTGAGGGGAATGTATCTAAGCGAGATGGTGATAATCTATTCTATATTAAAGCAAGTGGAACTTCTCTTCATACATTGTCTGAGCAAGATTTAGTTCCTTGCAGAATGAATGCTGTTCCTTTAGATTCTCTTGGACTTAAACCGAGCATTGAGACATTATTTCATGCTTGGATTTTTGATAACTTTCCTGAGATCAATTTTATCTCACACACTCATCCAAATAACACGGTAAAGATTTTGTGTTCGGATCAGATTGAACATTTTGCAAATCGTAGATTGTTCCCTGATCAGATTGTGAGAATTGGTAGAAAGTCTTGCATTGTTCCTTATGCATCTCCAGGAAAAGATGCACTTGAAAAGGTAAAGGAAAGTGTTTCTAAGTTTGTAGAAGAGGAAGGATACTTTCCTAAGTTGATTCTGCTTGAGAATCATGGTATAATCTCAGCATCAGCAACACAAAAAGAATGCGTTGCATCTACTTTGATGTGTGAAAAATCTGCTGAGATCTTCATCGGTGCAAGACTACTTGGTCAAACTAAGTTTCTTACAGAAGAAGAAGTATTGGCAGTTGATAAATGCCCGAATGAGAACTACAGGAGAAAACTTTATCAATGAAAGTAATCTATGTTGATATTGATGAAACGATTTGTCATCGTGAAACATCAACTGACTTTGGTGTAACCCACGATTATACCAAAGCACTACCAATTCAAGAGAACATTGATAAAATCAATAAACTCTATGATGAAGGAAATACCATTGTTTATTGGACTGCAAGAGGTAGCCGCAAACAAATTGACTGGACTAATCTAACAGAACAGCAACTTAGTGATTGGGGATGCAAATACCATGAACTTCGTGCAGACAAGCCGTTTTACGATCTCTTCATTGAAGATAAGTCATTGCGTATTGAGGAAGTATGAAAATCATATCACATCGTGGTAATATTCGTGGGAGAGTTCCTGGTAGGGAAAATGCTCCCAGTTATATTGACTGTGCTCTTGGCAATGGTTATGATGTAGAGATTGATGTTTGGTCAATCAATGGTGAATTGTGGTTGGGTCATGATGAACCACAATATAAGATTGATCACAACTGGTTAGATAAGCGTAGGAATTATCTGTGGTTGCATTGCAAAAATCTTGAGGCAGCAAAAGAATGTTGGGCATATCATTCTTTTTGCCATTCGTCAGATCCATTCACTTACACTTCAACTGGGAAGATCTGGCTACACGACTTAGAACAAACCTTCGATGATGCGACTATCATTCCTCTACTTGATTGGGAGATGGTAGATAGTTTCAAAACACACATTAAGAATGAAGTACCATATGGTATTTGTACAGACTACCCTCACATGCTATGAGAATTGCACTATGTTATTCAGGACGCCCTCGTAATTACAAGGAGTGTCTAAAGAATCATCAAGAAACATTTGGACTGGGTGGAGACAATGTTGATGTCTTCGCCCATTTGTGGTTTGATGAAAATCTTATCGGCAAACCATTCAGACCTGATGCTCCGCAGCAAGGATGTTGGCCTGACAAGAGTATGAAGAAATGGGTTGAGAAAAACTGGAACCCTAAGAAAGTTGTATACGAAAAGCAAACGGACGATAAGTTCAGAGATATGTACTCTGATGTCTGGAATACTGCTCATGAAAAACTGAATCCTGTTCCACGGATGCATCCAAAGGATCATCAACTGTCTATGTTCTATGGCATCAAGCAAGTCATGGAAATGAAGCAGGAGTATGAGAGGGAGAACAATTTCAAGTATGATTTTGTTGTCCGTCTTCGCACAGACTTTGTTGCGGTTGCAAACTTTGGAGATCTTGAACAGTATGACAAAGACAAACTGCATGTCAGTCATTACAATGCTGCAGCTCTGATTGATCAATATCGTCCAGGAACTTGGGTTCAAGATCTTGGTATTGATGAAAGATACATCGTGGACATCTTTGCCATGGGTGGGTCTGATGCTATGGATAAGTTTGCAAAGGTATACGATAACGTACCTCTTATGATAGAATCTGGATACCCTATGCATTCTTCTGATGTTCTCATTGGATACAATACTTTCTTGATTGAAAAGATTCCTACCAAGCGACATCAAAGTTGGGTATACAAAATCTACCCTCAGGCAGAGGTCTACTATGAAGACCCTCAAGGAAACCATGCCTTACATGGAGGCAGGTATCCTGGAAACTATGGATTGATGCAGTGGAATGAAAGACTTTGGAATGATTATTGATGAGATATGTTGTAGATATTGATGGCACTATCTGTACTCCTGGGCCAACGGATGACACAAGATATACGGGTGCCACACCAATCCAGGATCGGATTGATAAAATAAATAAGTTGTACGATGATGGTCACTACATCGTATACCTAACTGCCAGAGGAATGGGCAGGTTCAAAAATTCAAGAAATCTTGCATATAAAGAGTTTCACGATTTTACTTTTGATCAATTAAAATCTTGGAATTGTAAGTTTCATGAACTTCATTTAGGTAAACCCTCTGGTGACTATTACGTAGATGATAAAGGTATTAACTCTGATGAATTCTTCGGTAATTAAAATAGTTCCAAAGGGTTGGGGATACGAAAAATGGATCGTCAACACTGAAGAATATTGTGGTAAACTTCTTTTCTTCAATGAAGGGAAGAGATGCTCATGGCATTACCACAAACAAAAAGACGAAACATTTTATCTACAGTCAGGAAAGATTCTTTTGTATTATGGAGACTCTGATAGTCTTGATGACGCGGAGGATATTGTCCTGGAAGCAGGGGATAAATTTCACATTTATCGTGGCCTGAGACATCAAATGGTTGCTATTGAGGACTCTGAGTTGTTTGAGTTCTCGACGGAACATTTTGATGAAGATAGTTATAGAGTTATTAAAGGAGATTGATTATGATTGGTATGAACAAGTTGGGCCAAAAAGGCAGACTGGGCAATCAACTATTCCAGTATGCTGCTTTGGTTGGAATCGCAAAAAATAAAGGATATGACTTTTGCATTCCTGATCATTCTCAAGCACCTTGGTTTGATCAACAAGTTAATGGCAATACTGTAACTGTTTATCATCAACTTCAACATCTCTTTGAGATGAATTATCTGAATGGTAGATTTGGTGAGATTGATGGGTATGAAATTGATGTTCATCAAGCAGAATTTTGCGAAGAACTTTTTGATGAATGTCCTGATAATGCAAGTCTTCTTGGACATTTTGAATCATATCATTACTTTGAAAATGCCGAAGAAGAACTTCGTAAAGACTTTGTTGTTCGTGAGCATTTAATTGAGGCAGCAACAAAGTTCCATAAGGATAAAGGAACTGAGAATCCTGTATGTGTAAGCATTCGTCGTGGTGATTACATCAAGTTCCAAGATCATCATCCTCCCTGTACAGAATCATATTACAGAGAGTGTATGGAGAAACTTGGAAAGGACCGTCAGTATGTGATTACTTCTGATGACGTTGAGTGGTGTAAAACTATTTTTGTCGGAGATAATTTTGTATTCAATGATGTGATTCCCGATGGTGTTTACAAACCACACTTTGATTTTGCTGTAGGAACTTTGTGTGATGATTTTATCATTGCAAATTCAACTTTCTCATGGTGGATTGCTTGGGTTGGTGGAAAGAAAGATAAGCAAATCTTCATTCCAAAACCATGGTTTGGCCATGCTCTTTCACATATTGATACTGAAGGATATTATACTCCAGGTATGACTGCTGTTGAACGTGAGATTGTGAGAGTATGATGGATTTAACTTTTCTCATTCCTACAAGGATTGAGACTGAAGATCGATTGAGAAATATTATTGCATCGGTTTCTTATTTGTTGAGGCATGTCCCTGCAAAGGTAATCGTCAAGGAGGTATCTGGACGTAATACTTTTCTGTATAGGGCTTTGCCTGAGATCAAGAAGTATGCAGACACAGATAACCTGACTCATCTCTATGAGGAGAATAATGATCCACTTTTCTGTAAGAGTAAAGTTCTCAACGATCTAATTGTCGCAGCAAAGACAAAGGTCGTTGCTAATTATGATACGGATTGTATTCTTCCAATCTCTTCATATCAAAGTGCATACACTGCTATCAATGATGACCAAGTTGATGTGGTTTATCCATATGGTTGTGGCATCTATCAGTGGAAGGCAGACTTTGGTATGGATATCTATGAAGAGTTTGTGAAGTCTTGGAATGGAACTTCTGTTCTGGATAAGAATAAAACTCTTTCAAACTCTACGATTGGTTGGTGTCAATTCATCAACCGTCAAAAGTATATTGATTCTTACATGATGAATGAAAACTTTGTATCATGGGGATGTGAGGATGATGAGTTCTACTTCCGCATGAGCACACTTGGTAATCGCATTGCAAGAATCGATGATTACGTCTACCATCTTGAGCATGGTAGAACACATAACTCCTGGTTCAGTAATCCAAACTTTAATAATAATTGGCAACTCTGGAATACAATTAAAACATTTGACAGAGATCAATTAGTAAGTTATTATGAGAATCAGGACTACCTGAAAACACGCAGAGCACAATTGAAATGATCGGATTTAATGCCCTTGGAAGGATGGGTAGGCTTGCCAATCAGATGTTCCAGTATGCCTCTCTGAAAGGCATTGCACGGAACACTGGAGTAGACTTCTGTATTCCTTTCCATAAAGAAGCAGTCAATGATGGTATTGGCAATATGCTTCGGACTGAACTGTTTGACTCCTTTGATCTTCAGGTCAATGTTGGGTTGTTAAATAAAGGACATGCACCTGTAGTTCAGGAAAGGTTCTTTCATTTTGATGAAGAACTTTTCCGCATGTGTCCCGATCATGTAAGTCTGCAGGGATATTTTCAAACAGAAAAATATTTCAAGCACATTGAAGATGAAATCCGTGAGGACTTCACTTTTAGGGAAGATATTTTAAATCCATGCAAAGAGATGATTGAGTCTGTGGAGAATCCACTTGCTCTTCATGTTCGCCGCACGGACTATGTGACCAATAGTGCGAATCATCCTCCTTGTACTCTTGAGTATTATAAGAAGGCACTGAGTCATTTTGATGATGACCGTAATGTGATTGTTTTTTCTGATGATCCTGCATGGTGTAGTGAACAAGAATTGTTCTCTGGAGATCGATTCATGATCTCTGAAAATACTGACAACAGAATTGATCTTTGTTTGATGTCCCTTTGTGATGATTTTATCATTGCAAATTCAACTTTCTCCTGGTGGGGAGCATGGCTCTCTGCTAATAAAGATAAGAAAGTCATTGCCCCTGTCCAGTGGTTTGGAACTGGATACACTAAAGACCACGATACTTCCGATTTGATTCCCGATGGATGGACAAGAATTACTGCGTGATAAAAATAAGTCTGCCTTTAAATTAAAAGGACTTCCTCACGTTTATTGGTTGAACCTTGATGCTGACGTTGAGAGACGTAAGTATATGGAGGACCAGTTTTCATATTGGGAGATTCAGAATCATACTCGCATCTCTGGATATGATGGGCGAGAGAATGATGTTTCTTGTCATCTGAAAGGTAGAATCCCTGACAACGTAAGTCAGAATGAGTTAGGATGTTGTATGTCACACCTCAAAGCAATCAAGCATTTCTATGAGGAGACTGATGACGATTACTGCATGATCATGGAGGATGATGCAGTGTTGGAGATTGCCAGGTTTTGGAACTTCACATGGCAAGAGTTCTTTTCTTATGCTCCTTATGACTGGGACTGCTTGCAGTTAACTACAATCACAACTGGAGACATCTATGTCAAACTGCATCTGAAGTTTATTAATGACTTCTCCGCAGCTGTCTATATGATTACTCGCCACCATGCTGGTAAGGTTCTTCGTAACCATATGCGTGGTGATAAGTGGAAGTTGGATAATAATGTAAAACCAAGGGCAGTGTCTGAGGATACTATTCTTGAAAGTGGCAAGACATATTCTATTCCCATCTTCTTGTATAATCTTAACTTCCAATCAACCATTCACCCTGAGCACATTCATGTGTTCCACCAGGGTCCTTACAATGCACTCTGGAACTTCTGGAGGCAGTCTGGTTCCACTGTTGACATTAAAGAGTGGATGAACTATGATCCTTATCTTGGCAGGGCGACACCAAACTCTGCCACTCCTCCACAAGAGGAAAAGAAAGAGGATGGGGAAAACCCAACCCCTTGACAGAATTTTAAAATCCTGTTAAGATAAATAACAATTGGCACATATGCCAATTGCACTAACCAATGCCTCAACTACTCGCAACGGTTCTGTGTTATAATGTTCAAGCGGGGAAACGTCGAAATCCCCCGACATCTGTGGGTAACCATTCCACAAGTAAAAATTACGAGGTATCTAAAATGATCAAATCCGCATTCGCAGCTCTGGCTGCTGCTCCCCTTTTCGCTGGTGCTGCAATGGCAGGACCCTACGTTAATGTCGAAGCTAACTCTGGTTTCGCTGGTAGTGACTACACTGGCACCACCACCGACCTGCACGTAGGTTACGAAGGTTCGACTGGTGCTCTGGGTTACTACATCCAGGGTGGTCCTTCGGTTGTCTCCCCTGACGGTGCTGCTTCTGACACCGTATTCTCTGGTAAGGTTGGCGGTTCTGTTGCTGCTACCGAGAACCTGGGTGTCTATGGTGAGTTCAGCCTCGCCACTGGTGCTAACGGTGGTAAGAACGGTTACGGCACCAAGGCTGGTGTTAAGTGGACCTTCTGATAACTTAATCAGATAAAAATCAGGATCCCCTAACGGGGGTCCTTTTTTTGTGCCTGACTGTACGTTAAAATTAAGTTAAGTTGCTCTATATACGAAGGTTTTGTTTAAAAATAAGGTTAACCAATCTTTAACGACAAAACCTGAAGACTCTGTTAAAATAAACAAGTCTTCAACAGACAACGACGTTTACTAAAAGGTATTTTTCAAATGAAAGCAATCGCTCTTGCCGCCCTGGCAATTCCTATGGTGACGGCACCTGCCCTTGCTGGTCCCTATGTAATGACCAAATCTGAGTTCAAGGGATCGGATAACAACTAT
>Ga0208019_1001038_pt1 | contig 14983 bp, 30 predicted proteins | sample CB_VirMetaG_5_FD_184540 | JGI IMG/M metagenome (GOLD analysis project Ga0208019, IMG submission 184540) | Freshwater to marine saline gradient viral communities from Chesapeake Bay - CB_1508_1D Viral MetaG (SPAdes) (version 4) | ecosystem: Environmental > Aquatic > Marine > Coastal | place: USA...
TGATCCGAATTTCTTTCCTCGCTTCTGGAAGTTCGGAGAGATTGAGCGCAGGCGCGGTGAATTCTCCCAAATAGTCAAGGACTGGTTTGTAAAGCACCCTTACACAACGAAGTTCAATGCTAGAAAGGGAGAGTGGGAGGTTACCCCCCTAAGCCTTGGCGCAGCCCTTGATGACAGGGTGAAAGAAGTTGTTGACGATTTGATCCTCGCTGGCAAAGAGCCGGTCGATGTTTCGAATGTTTACTTTGGCAGGTCCAAACACTTTCGCTCCCGTGACTTGAACATTCCAAACTCTCTCGTCGCTGACTTTATTGAGACAAATCCGCTTCAGGTCATGAATGCGTATCAAGTTCGGGTCGATCCTCGCGCCGCTTATATCAGGAAGTTTGGCAAAGAGATTGATGACATGCGCGTAGACATGGAGATCGTCTCCGCTAACGAGAACATCAGTCTGGAAAAATTCAATGAATTCTGGCGCGACTATCGCCACCTGTACGATTCTGTTGCGGGGGTTATGATTCAGCACCCTGATGCGATGTCGATGAAGATGGCGCAATTCCTTCGTGATGGAGCCACCTTTGCATGGGGCGGAAGCTTTGGTCTTTCTTCTATCCCGGACGCCGGACGAATTGTTGCCGCTCATGATCTGGACACAATTGTCAGAGCGGTAAAGACGATGGCTGACAAATCTATGGTCGGGAAAGCTGCGAAGAAAGAATTGAGGCTCTCTGCCTCAATCATGGAAGTGGTTAATGGGTCGGCTTATACCCGCTTCGTAGAGGATATGGGTAACAGCCTGTTTAATTCTGGCAAGCTGAATACCATGCGGGATGCTTTCCACACCCTAAACCTTCTGAACCCATTGACTGCTCTATACAAACAGATAGGCGGGCTTGCTGAAGTTCACTCCATTATTGAGCGATCTTTGAAATTTGCTGATGGAACGATTTCAGATCAGGATAGAGTCTGGCTGCTTGGCTATGGCATCTCTGAAAATGACGCAAGATTGATTGCTACTCAGCCGTTCCAGAGAAACAAGGACGGCCTGTACATTGGCAATACGGAAAACTGGACTGACCCTGATTTGGTAAGAAGGTTTCGCATTGCCTTGAACTCTGGCCTTTCCAACACAATCATGCACGCAACCGCTGCGGATAAGCCGATTCTGATGTCTGGCGTTTACTATGTTCCCTATCGCATTGGCAGGCGGTTCGGCATGAAAGAGTCCCTTACCGTTCCGGGATATTCCAGAATCGAATACGCCCCTCTTGCGCTGCCATTTACCTTCATGACTTTTTCTTTCGCGAACCTGAATAAGACGGTCGGCGCTTTTGCGCAGGGTCAAATCAGGAATAGGGCTCTTGCTGTCAGTACCATGCTTGGCCTTTCGTACATGACATTGAAACTGAAGATGAGTTCTCGCGCTTGGGAGAGCATGGAGTTTCAGGACAAGGTTGCCCGCTCGATTGACCAAAGCGGGATAGCTGCGCTCTACACGGACATGTTTTATACGGGGATGCAAACTAACCTTGCTCTCGGCGGCCCCAATATTACTGGCGGAATAATCAACCCGAAGTTCCCTCAGGACGAGAGCATTACAGATGCCTTTCTCGGGTTCGCAGGCGCTGGCCCAAGTTGGGCATTTAATCTTGGAGAGGGAATTGCAAACGCCTTGTCTGGAGAAGTCGGAAAAGGCGGGGCGCAAGTCATGAGGAGTATGCCCGGTAACAATCTCTGGTTTTGGCGGCAAGACATGAGCGCGATTGCCAGAGGCTTTTCCAAATACTAAAAGGAAGAATGTAATGTACAAAGGAGTAGCACTGGTCAGGGACAAGGACGGTAACCCGAAGATCGACGGTGATCCTCGCAACCTGCCCCCTGAAATCCAGTTGATGTTGACCGAAGAAGAGCGGGCCAAACTTGGTCTGCCTGTGCCGAAGCGAAAGGAAAGCTGATGGGCATTGTACTTGAAACGATAGCGCGGAACGCGGCCTGCGATGCCATCGTCGATCTGATTGATGTTGGCGGAGCCGGTACTCTTGAGTTCAAAAGTGCCGACAGTTCTGTTGCGGGAACCAACGAGGTTGCAACTGTTACCTTCGGCGCAACAGCATTCGGGGCGGCGTCAACAGGGGTGGCAACTGCAAACAGCACGACAGACGATACTAGTGCCGCAGGCGGAACGGTGACACACTTCACCATCTTCAACGGCTCTGCCGCTCCGGTCTTTCGGGGCACGGTGACGGCGACCGGCGGCGGCGGAGACATTGAAATGTCCACGACAACCGTCGGTGCTACAGATACCGTATCCATCACCAGCCTCACGGCGACCATGCCAACCGGATCGCTCTGATGCCGCAGCTTCTGAACCGCGCAAGGATGACGGTCAGCGGGACTCCCGGCACGGGAGACATCACGCTCAACGCCGCTGTCACCAACTACCAGACCTTCGCGGATGCAGGGGCTACAAATGGCATGAATGTCCGGTACGTTGTGGAGGATGGCACCTCTTGGGAAATCGGCTCTGCGACGTACAGTACAACGGGGCCTGCACTGACGGGCAGGACGCTGGTTGAGAGTTCCAGCGGATCGCTCCTGAGTCTCACGTCTTCTGCGTCAGTGTTCTGTGACGCTGCCAAAGAGGACATTATCAACAATGTGGACGGCGGGGCTGCTGACAGCGTCTATCTAGCCGCGCAGAAGATCGACGGAGGTGACGCCAATGGCTGACATTATTCAGCTTCGCAGGGACGTGGCGGCTGATTGGACCAGCGTCAACCCGACGCTTGCCATCGGGGAGTTGGGGTTCGAGACCGACACCGGCAAGTTCAAGGTTGGCGACGGCGCTACGGCATGGACCAGCTTGACCTACTACACTGGTTCCATTGACCTCGACGACCTCGCCAACGTCACCATCACCGCAAACGCCAGCGGGGAAATCCTGAAATGGAACGGCTCTGCGTGGATCAACAACACGCTGGCCGAAGCGGGCATTCAACCAGCGCCCTCGGAAGGCGCGTTCGTTGACGGCGACAAGACCAAGTTGGATGGTATTGAGGCCGGCGCAGATGTTACCGACACCACCAACGTGACCGCTGCCGGTGCGTTGATGGACAGTGAGCTTACAAACATCACGGCAGTCAAGGCTCTCGACCAAGGCGTGGCAACGAGTGACAGCCCTCAGTTTGCCGGTGTGAATGTCGGCCACGCCTCGGACACGACCATCACTCGCACGGGCGCAGGCGTCATTGCGGTCGAAGGCGTAGAGGTTACAACCAACACTGCAACCCAGACGCTGACCAATAAGACCCTGACAGCCCCGGCAATTTCAAGTCCGACGATGACCGGGACGATACTTGAGGACGTCTATGCTCTCAGCGGAACGACGCCTGCACTTGATCCTGACAACGGGTCAATTCAGACTTGGACACTATCCGGCAACTCGACGCCAACGGATAGCCTTTCGGCTGGCGAGTCTATCACTCTGATGGTTAACGATGGCACGGCCTACACGATCACATGGCCAACGATGACTTGGGTCAACAACGCAGGCGCGGCCCCGACACTTGCAACCAGTGGTTATACTGTCGTGGTTCTGTGGAAGGTATCCACGACTCTCTACGGCGCACTGGTGGGGGATGGCACCTGATGCTGGCGCGTAAACTTATAGGGGCTGGTGGGCAAGGGGGCGTCGTCCTGACTTCTGGCTTCCTTGACAGTCAGTCTTACAACGGCAGCAGTTCGCCCCACAGCTTCACCAACGTGAACTTTGGCACAGCAGACAGCGGAAGGCTGATTGTTGTCGGCTGCGGGATTGACCGCACCGGTTCATCAACGATTGCAGCCGTCACAATTGGAGGCGTTTCTGCCACCAAGCGCGCAGAAATAACTGGGGTTTGGTATGGTATGTCCGTCTGGGCAGCGACAGTCCCGACTGGTGAGAGCGGAACGATTGCGGTCACGGGAACATGGACGCGCCTCGCCATATCCGCCATTGGCTTGTATGATCTGGCATCAACCACGCCCACTGCTTCTGCCACGGTTATAAATGGCGACCCATCAATCGTTAACTGTAACGTCATAGGGCCATCGGGACATGCACTTGGCTTTGCGTGGCATGGTCCCGACGAATATCTCGTTTCAACAACCGGGTTCGTACACCAAGATTCACAAACCACGATAAACTGGACGATGGAAACAGCCTACTCCGGCGGGCTGGCGACGGCGACACCGAGAGCCATGTACTTCGACTGGTCGTCTAACCAAAACGAGCAGCGGGCCATCGGCATAACATATCGAGGGAATTAAGCCTAACCGGAGTTGAAAAATGATCCTGATAACTGACCTTGGCACAACGCCACGAAGAATTTCCGAGCGGGACTTCCGCAGGGCAAACCCGAATGTGTCGTTCCCGGAGATGCTCACGAACGAGATGATCGCTCCTTATGGCGCAGCGTTCGCAGAGTCTGCCGATCCTGTTCCTGACGGCAAGAGGATTGTATCGACTGGCTTCCGGAAGATCGACGATGTCTGGAAACAGCTCCACGATCTCGAAGACATCCCGCCGCCCAAAGCCTCCGACTACGTTCTGTCCCCTACCCAGTTCCATACAGCGATTCGGGTTAATGGGTTGGACGCTGCCGTCAGGACCGCAATACAAGCCATACCTGACACGGTAGCACGGGCTAGTGCCGAGGTTCGGATGGAATACGCCGCCTCCTACCACCGAGATGACCCCCTCGTCGCGTCTCTCGCTTCTGCCGTTGGTTTAACGGACGAGCAGGTCGATGCGATGTGGCTGGCTGCCAACGGCTACCCATGACAGGAAGGTTAGTGAGTGTTTGGTAACCGACCTCTCGCAAGTGTCCCCCTAGCAGGCGGGACGGGTGTCGCCTCTCAGGCGGTACTTAGCGAAAGTGCGGTTGTCTTTCCGGTCTTCGACTTTAGCGGCACCGCCAAGGTTCCAGCGAAGACCACCTCTGCCGCTCTTACATTCCCAGAGTTCAGCGCGGCATCCACTGACGCCATTATCATCAAGACGGTTACCGGCGCCCCTAGCTTCCCAGCGTTCGACTTTGTCGGTGGTGTTGAGTTTATCCGCAAGGCTAGTAGCGCACTCAGCTTCCCTGAGTTTTCTGCTGCCTCCACAGACGCCGTCACTATCAAGACTGTTACGGGCAATCCCACGTTCCCGGCGTTCACGGTGGCGTCTACCGATGCAGTCACCATCAAGACTGTCACGGGCAACCCGACGTTCCCTGCGTTTGCGGCATTTGGGACCAACCTCATCTACCGCTACGCCAACGGCAACTCCACGTTCCCGGCGTTCGAAGCGAGCGGTGCTGACCTGTCGGCATGGCGGACGATGGTTGCCTTCGACGACAACAGCAGTAACCAGATTGTCATGGTCTCCAGTGGCAACATCTTCTCCCCCGGCAGGCAGGGGAACAAGTTTGCTTTGGACGACAGCGCGTTGTATTTTATTGGTGACAGCGACGGAGAGAACGATGGCTAGCTTCAAGATCAAACGTAATGACACTTCGCCCGCTATCGCTGGCACCTGTCAGGACGCGGACGGAAACGCGATTGATATTACCGGGGCCTCGGTACGGTTCCACATGCTTGACGCTGACGGCGATACGGTCGTCGATGCGGTCGCCACGATTGTGTCGGCTGCTGCCGGTCAAGTCAGGTATGATTGGGTTGCCGCAGACACTGATGTCGCCGGGGGGTTTCGCGGTGAATTCGAAGTGACCTACGCCGATGCGTCGATAGAGACCTTCCCCAACACCGGCTACATCAGCATCAGAATCTACGAGGACCTGTTGTGACAAAGCCTCCGCTCTCCGATGACGAACTTGAGCATCTGCGCGACTTGATGGTGGCTGACAAGCGTCGGCAATGGGCGGTTTCTGTCGTCCGCAATGTGGCGATCTGGCTTGCTGCGGTGTCGGGTGGATACTTTGCATTTAAAGGTATGCTCGCTGAGCTGTTAAAAGGATGAAGTTGGTCAGTAATCTCCTCGTCCTTGCAATCGCTGTCGGCATGATCCTCGTGGCAGCCTCTCTATTGCCGACAAAGGCGCTGATCCAGCTTCACACGCTCTATGTCGCGGACGGGCAGGTCACGCTCGGTCGTACTTTGACTTTGCCGACAGACGCGCTGATGACTTACGAGGTGGGCAACGGCCGCATCTCCCTGCCAGCGGAATGCTACACGCGCGAACGTGTTGCCGAGGTTCTTTTGCGATACAGGGAAAGCCCGACCGGCATTGGAATCGCGGCCAACGGCACGCTCTTGGAAATCTGGACCTCGCCGGAAGGCACATGGACGGCGGTTATCATCCAGCCAAACGGCCAGCACTGCCCGGTTGCATCCGGTGAGGGCTGGACTACCCGCGCCCGGACGCCGCAAGGGGTTGACGGCTGATGTCATCTATCAACAGGGTCGATCAAGCCAACAGGATCGAAATATACCGTGCCAGCGGTTACAACGTCAGTGCAGCGGCGAAGCAACTCGGCATCGCCCGCCAGACGATGCAACACGTCATCAACACCGCTTACGCTGACGGAGTGTTGACCGACGAAGAAATGAACGCGCCGAACCAGCCCAGCGCCGAGAAATTCCACAGCGCCAGTGCCGCCTTGATTCGGGCGCACCAGAGCAAGCGTGCAAAAGGCGACTGGCGACGCACGGATAGCGTCTACATCGGCCCCGGCCCGTTCATCATCGGCCTTTTCGGCGACAAGCACATGGACAACCCCGGATGCGACATCGAGGCGCTTCTACAAGATTGGGAGCGGATCGGCTCGAATGACCGCGTGTTCGGCGTGTTTCTGGGCGACGAATTTGACAACTGGCCTCGCGCAATGGGGCATTTGTGGAAGGACAACCCGACCGATCCATCTGAAGTTTGGGAAGTCTACCACTATATGATGCAAAACCAATCCGGCCTTCTGGCACTTGTCACCGGGAATCACGACCAGTTCACCAGCGCACCAATCGACCCGCTGCAACTAATCTGTGAGGACAACGGCGTGATTTACCGCCGTTCGGGGATGCATCTCGAAATAAAAACGGGGGCAGACGTTCCAATCAGCATCGCGGCGCGGCACATTTGGCGCGGCAATTCCATGTATTCCGCCGCCCACGCGCTGAAAAAGGCCGCGCTCCACAGTCAAACGGACGCAGACATTATTGCCGGGGCGCATATCCATCAGGGTGAGAACCGCCGCCACGTCCGGGCGCATGACGGGCGGGTGCAGCACCTCGTGCAGGTTTCCAGTTACAAGCTTCTGGACAACTACGCCAACGACAGGGGGTTCATGTCGGAACCTACCCCGCCTTGCGTGTGGTGCGTCTGCGATCCATCCCAAGCTCTGACCAGTCACGACCGGGTGACGCCGTTCTATGACTTCAACCGGGCCTTTGCGTTTATGAAGGCAATATGCTGACGTGGCATGTCGGGCCAGAGAAATTGATGGAGAAATTGAATGCGACCTCTGAATGAAATCATCATCCACTGCTCGGCCACATCACCGGACTGGATGAAGGACAAGCCTATCGGTGACAAGGTTGCCGAGATTGATCGGTGGCACAAGGATCGTGGGTGGAGCGGTATCGGATACCACTACGTCATCGACAGGACTGGCGTGTTCGAAAGAGGCCGGCCGCTGGATAAAGTCGGCGCTCACGTCAAGGACCACAATACAGGGACCATCGGCATTTGCCTGATCGGTGGGCATGGGTCGTCTGTCAACGACGACTTCTTCGACCACTTCACAGGCGCACAGGATCGTGCGCTGCGTGACCTGATCCGCCAGTTGCAGGCTGACCACCCGACGATCAACAAGGTAACTGGTCACAACGAGTACGCCGCCAAAGCATGTCCCGGCTTCCGTGTGGCTCGTTGGTTTAACAGACAGCCGACCAAGAACAAGACCGCCATGACCAGCACGACCATGCAAGCCGCTGCCGTGACTGCTGTGAGCGGCGTTGGTGGTGTGGCAACTGCTGTTGGATCGCTGGACAGCACGGCGCAGATTGTCGTTATCGTCCTCGGATTTATCGCTCTGGCCGGGGTGGCGTGGATTATGCGCGAGCGGATCAAGAAGTTGGCGGCTGGAGTTTGAAATGATCGGGCTGCTGTTCGGAAAGGCGAAGCTGTATCTGGTGGCAGCAGGGGCTATCGTCCTCGCTATCGTCGGGGCGTTCTTTAAGGGCAGAGCTGACCAGAAGCGCAGAGAGGAACTGAAAGATGAGCGCGAGTATCGTGAGACCAGAGAGCGGATGGATGAAGCGCCTCGCGACCTGTCTCCCTCTGCTGCTCGTGAGTGGCTGCGTAAGCGCGGGAAGCGGTAAGGCAATCTGCGATGCGACTGCCGCGCTCCGGACACTCCATGCAGAAGCACTGGCAGAGGACGGCGGCGATAGGTCTGTAGTGACAGGGCAGAGTCTGATAAGCGTCTTGGATGCAGGTTGCAAGGTCGGGCTGACTTAGTCCAGCGGCGGCTTCGTTGCTTGGTATCCGCCGCCGCTGGCACTCGCCTGAACTGGGGGTACTGACGAGCGTTTCCTGATATGGTGAAGATGCACATGCACTGTGTTCGTGGATATGCCTAGCTGCTCTGCGATCTGCCTGACCGATAAGCCACGGTTCCGCATCACGTCTATCCGCGCGCGGTTGCCGTTTTGCCTACCCCGCATTCAGCGCCTCCAGACCAGCGAGGATCACGATTGCTAGTGCGGTCGCGAAGCCTTGATCGCCGATGTCCAAGGTGCCTCCGTTGTCCGCTGCTGGCAGCGCTGTCGCCAGACTGCGCAATCCCTTGATCTCATCATTGGTAAGTATTGGTTGTGATTTCATTATGCTATCTAGCAGATGCATCGCTGTTCTCCTTTAGCGCAGCAAGGCCGAGCATCAGCGCAATTCCTGCGGCTAGCGCTACGTTTGATTCCTTGATTGTGAGGACAGAGAGCTCGTCTTGTTCGACGCTCGCAAGCTCTTCAGCCATTTTCATTATTGCTTTTTCTTCCTCGTCCGAGAGGATTAGTGAAGTTTCTGTAGTAGCTTTCAATGGCTATCTCCCTTAGCCATTCGGAAATTGTTTCGTACTTTTCCGCCTCAAGAAAGACGAAGTACATGAAGTCTGTTTCCGTATTTTTGAATACGTCTGAGACATTTCCGAATTTGGTTTCGAATTTTCTTTTCATTGATGGAAGCTTCATTGCTCAAGTCTGCTTCCTATCTATTATCATTGCTGCGATTCTTGCATAGCCAACAATATCCAGCCATGAATCATGGTCCGTTGGCGTCTCTATGATCCGGCTCATCTTCACGCAGATCATGTACATTGCGTGTCGCAGCTCCGGGTCTTGGCATTCCTTGAGTGGTTGCGTCATGTAAGACAATCTCTCAAAGGCTTTTGCCGGATGGCCGTAGACTTTCGCCCGCTCGTGCACAAGCTCCGAGGCTCTGTCCATTTTATCCATGAGCAATGTCATGCTGTCCTCCACGCCCGGAGATGATCCTTCTCTCCATTCTTGGTGTACTGTGTTCTTATCATGAAGTTCTTGCCGGTTACTTTCTTGCAGTTGTACAACGCGGCAGACAGCTTCTTGTATTCGGAACACTCAACGCGGATGCTGTCTCCGACTTCCATGAAGGCAAGTGGATACTTTGATCTGGAAAGTGGTGTTGGTATCGGGATGTTTTTCTCAATCATTTCGTTCTCCTTCTTGAGAAAGGCGGGCGGATCAAACGACCCGCCCTAGTTTGATCGTGCCAACCGAGCACGGGAGAACACCCCCCTTTTAGAACGGTGGGATGTCGTCGTCAATCTGTTCGCTGCGGAACTTGTCGCTTACTGACAGTGACAAGAACGGGGCTCCACCTTCGCTTGTCTTTTTCCAACCGGCGATGCGCCGTTCACCCAATGGGCCGGTGTAGTCTGGCGCAGATTCGTTCCCCTTCTTGTCGTTTGTGAACAGCGTACCTACTCGGGTATAGATGCCGATCAACTTTTCTCCGTTGCGGGATTCGTTTGATACCAGAACGATGTCGTGATCCTCTCCGCTATTGTTCAGCTTCCCGCTGAGAATAAGTTTCTGTTTGTCGAAGGGCTTGAACGCAGCCCCTTTGTTTGTGTCGTCGTAGTCCATTGGTTCTCCTTTCAGAACTCTTCGTGTGATTGTGTTCTTGCGATGTGTTGGCCACGCTGCTTCACGGCGTCGTTGCCGTCATCGTCTTCTGCTGCCAGTCCTGCCATGCCCAGAAGCCCGTATCTACGCGCATATGTGATCGCGCTGCCGAGTCCCTGCATGTCATTCTTTGACAGCACCAAGTACACCTTTGACTCAAAGACTTCTCCGCTTGTATGCGCCAGTCTTGTGGCGACATACTGTCCGTATTCATCCGAGTTGTTGTATTGAGTCACGGCAAAGTTGTTTGAGTGGAAGGCATCCAGAGACGCTTCAAGAACTGCGCCGAGGTCCGCATACTTGCTGCGGAAGTGAGGGTTGATTGCGTTCTTGATTAGCGGAGCAGTTTGCTTCTGCGCATTAATCAAGTCTTCGATTGCACTTGCCATGTCATTCTCCCTTTGTGTTTATCCTGAGCGCCCCACGCTTGTCGCGTTTGATGCTCAAGATGTCGCAATATACTTCCCGTTCATTCGGGGCGACCATTGCTTTCAGGTCTTTCTTTGCTCCCTCGAATACACGAGAGTAAGCTTCGTGTTCGATGTAAGTGTTTGCCGCGTCGATGAATGCGTTGTCCTTTGAGGCATCTCTTCGCACCATTTCGTCCACCGGTATCGCGTCGATTGAAGGCTGCTCGATTTCAACAGATAGAGGTGGCTCCCTGTCGAGAGCAACGTAGTTCCAGAAATCTGACACCACCGTCCACATAGAATTGAAATAGCTTTCGTCGTACTGGACAAGTGATGTCTCCCATGCGCTGTTGCCAAAGATGGCGGAAAGGTATGCGCCTTCTGCGTTTGCGAGGTGACAGTAAAGCTGTATCTGCGGCATGTAGTAGGAGATTATCTTCTCCATGTTGTTGTATGCGTTGGTGTGCTTGGCTTCGAATATTCTTTTTCCCTCGCACTTCCCGTCGATTGCGCCTTTGGCTGGAACCCCGTCGATTGTTTTTTGCAGGACCAGTTGTCTGTCAGTTACTTCTATTCCGGTATGTTCCTCAAACCAGTTGACGTTGAAACCTTCTGTATGGATTCCAAGCTGAACGGCAATGTTGTCGCTCAAGTCTTCTGGTGGCTGGCGCTCTGTCTTTACTTGCCATAGATCATACCAGTTTCCCTGCATGATCTTTACGCAGTCGCTTCCACCTATGAAGCCGACTCTTTCCATGGTGTTCTCCTTAGAATGGTTGGTTTTTTTCTTCATTGTGCTGCTTATACGCAGCGATGTCAAGCTCGGATACAAGTTTTGTTCCAAGCAATACTTTGAGAAGTTCTCCTTTCAGATAAGATTCACCCACTGGTTCTCGTGCTTTGATTCTTTTCGCTGCGATTGCTAGTGGGTCTAGCTTGTGCAGAGAAGTATTGACTTGGTCTGGTTCCAGCCGCTTGATTACTTCGGTCGCTGCTGTTGAGAAGTCTTTCGCAATTGGGATGGTTCGTGTTCGCGATGTCCTGACCAAGAGCTTCTGCGTTTCCGTCAGGATGTACTTCAATCTTTCGATGTCTTTTACTGGCGGGATGCAGCTGTTCAGTATTTCTATGCAGTCAGATGCCATCACCTTTGGGTCCACTCCAGACGGCACAGTGAAGCGCGTTGCAATGTCAGACTTGAACCAGTCCTTGATGATTGCGATGCGTTGTTCATAGTTCATTCAAGTCTCCCCATCCTGATGTTGTTATCTCGTCAAGCCAGCCCTCGCCTGAGAGCCACGTAGAGGGGTGTCTTATGAACTTGGGGTCCACCCCTACCTGACTATCGACATAAGCCTGTAGCCCCGCTCTCAGCTCTTCCCACGTAGCCTTCTTGATTGCAGAGGCGAATGCTTTTCTGGCTTGGCCTTTGCCAACACGCTTCGGGTAGAGCGCCCAGAAATCTTCGAACAGAGAGTTAGTAATAGTATCTATGTTCTCTGGTAGGTTCTTACTTATAGGTTCGTGGGTCACTGTGACCCTACCCCCTAGGTCACTGTGACCTAACCCATGGGTCACTGTGGCCGTACCCCCTAGGTCAGTGTGGCCTATGGTGTAGAGCGTAGACTGCTTGTCGCGTTGGGTTCTTGTGATAAGCCCGCTGTCTTCCAGATAGGCCAGCTTTCTCATCACAGTTCTCGGGCTCATCTCTGTGTCTTCAGAGATTCGGGCAAGGCTTGGCCAGCATTGCCCTGTGTCTTTGTCTGCTCGGTCTGCAAGAACGGCAAGAACGAGCTTCGCCAAGGGGTCATTAACCTTTACCCTCATGGCCCAAGCCATATGTTGAAAGGACATTACGCCCTCTTCATTGGTCTTAGGCGAAAGAATCCTTTGTGTTCAGGGTGTTCGGCCATAAACTTTCTGGCGTACAGTGCAATGAAATCATTGCTGATCTTGAAGTCGTCGCCTTTTGTTACGATAGATGTTTCCCATCTGATCCTGTTCACAATCATCCAAGCAGACAGATGCTTGTGCCCTGCTCTCATTGCTTGGAGTGTGAACTTTATGAACAGGTCGTACACTTCGGGATTCTTTTGATCCCACTCATTGAATTTATTTAGAAGGCTTACTTCCATTGTTGTTCTCCGTTAGTTTTTGGAATGTTGCGCTGTCCATTACGACAACGATCTTCGGTTCTCCTTGCTTTCTTTTGAAGAAAGCTATGTCCCTTCCTTCAAGGACTGAGAACGGTGAAGGGAAGTTGCTCTTGTCCCGGTACTTGACTTCACCGATCAACTCCATTCCGAAGAGTTCGAGCTTGATGTCCCCAGTATACTCTCCTCCCAAGCTGCCCGAGAGTGGCTGGCGCTTTGCCTTGATCCCAATTTCTTGAAGCCAGCTTGTGACTTTCTTTTCGTGATAGGTTCCTTTGTTCTTATTTTTGTTTGCCATGAATCCTCGTAGTAGCAATCTATACAGATGACCCAATGTCCTTTGCCGCTTTGCTTGAGAATGCAGACGAATAGTTCACTGTTGGATAGACATGCGTCACACTCTGCTGACGTGTGCTTCCATTTTTTTTTCGTTTTCATTCGTCAGCAAGCTTCCTTGCTGTTCGGCGGTTACGCACCAGCAGCGCCATCTCTCTCGTGCGCTCCTTGAGGGCGAGGTAATCTATTGCCATGCTTACCTTGACCGCAGTTCTGTGAGACATTTCAACAACCTCATTGATGTTCCTGTAGTAGGTTGAAGTCGGAATGTCTGCATGCTTGAAGGCTTTTAGCAGAGGCACATTGAATGCCTCTGCCTTTTGTTTGAGTTGCGTCAGATAACTATCCATGCTGCATCTTCGCAGCCCTCTTCGTGGATGTCAATCGGATGTACTTCTTCCCATTTGTTTATGGCCCTTAGTACAAACTTTTCCTTGTCGAATCCGGGTGAGATTTTTTCTATCCGGTCTGCCAATTCCAGTACGTCGGATGGCCAGCCAAGAAATTCGGACAGGTTATCTGCGATCCATTCGGGTGTCATAGTTCCTCCCAATCTTTGGATTTGATTGCGTTGATTACGTCAAGCTCGCGGTTGCGGCGCGTGACCTCGGGGTTGGAATACCCTTCGGTGTGCGAGGACCAGTAAGTCATGGTGTTGTAGAGAGCCCACTTGTTCTGGCCAAGCTCCCGGTGTTCGCGGCCCCACTGAACCATGAGCTTTTCCAGTTGAGTCTCGTTGACCTTGGACTTTGATGTGATGTGCGACGGAAGCTTTGCTATGGTATTGCCGAGGAATTTCTCAGCAGTCTTTGTATCAATCGCTTCCTTCCGCCACCTGTTCCATAGCTCTGGCTGGTTCATGAAGTTGTCCAGCGCAAGGTTGATCTTCGAAGTGGCTGCCTCAACGCTAAGGCTGGACATGTGCCGCATCTTTGTTCGCGCTGCTGCGTGTGCCGTGGCGCATCCGTTTGTACACCAGAGTCTGAGAGCATCGGCGCTCAACTCAAACGCCCACGATCCGTCATAGCTGGAGAAGAAACTGATCCGGAATTTTACATAGTCTCCGACCGCAGGTTCAGTGACGAGATCATTAAACAGAATCTCACCCCGCAACTTTGCGCCGCCGTCTGTCACCATTGTCTTGAGGCTGTAGTCCTTCGAGACATTGGATGCTTTGACTGCATCCAGTGTTGACTCGACGATGTCGGAGTACGGCACCAGTTTGTACCTGCTCTTGTGAATGCCGAGAGATACGCCATTGTCAATCCGCTCAATGGATTGGTAGCCGTCGATCTCCTCGCCCTTTGAGTTGAAGATGGGGCGGGACTTTACTTCGAAGTCGAAGTCGTCGTGGTTAATGTAGGTCATTTGGATTCTCCCGAGATGAGGTTGGTAAGTTCAGACAGTTGCGCAACGAATGATGCGGCAAATGATTTGGCTGCTGCGCTGGTTGCTTTTGTGCCCAGAGCGGAAACCTTTGCGACAGCCGTGGCCATTGCTGCCAGCTCACGCTTCTCTGCGTTGCCTTTATCTTCGAACCATTTCTCTACCGACATCAGTGCCGCTGCTTTTGTCTCGGCCCTGAAGACTTCGCTGAAGTATTCTCCGGTGAGAGTGTCGTCGCCAGAGATGAAGCAAGACCAAGTGTCGTTGGTGACTTTGTAGGCCATTTCGAAATTGTAAATGTCGTAGGAATCTTCCTCCAGTTTGGCGAGGAATTTACGTGCGATCTGTTCTGTAGTGGTCATGGTGTTTGTTCTCCATTTGATTTTCGTTTTCATTCAGTCGTGTACCCCGGCATGGCAGCCGCCGTACACAACAGCAGCCCTGGCCCTCCTCCCTGCTTTGGGGGCGGCAGGCGCTGGTTGTGCGGCTCTATCGCCC
>Ga0208019_1001039_pt1 | contig 14973 bp, 33 predicted proteins | sample CB_VirMetaG_5_FD_184540 | JGI IMG/M metagenome (GOLD analysis project Ga0208019, IMG submission 184540) | Freshwater to marine saline gradient viral communities from Chesapeake Bay - CB_1508_1D Viral MetaG (SPAdes) (version 4) | ecosystem: Environmental > Aquatic > Marine > Coastal | place: USA...
GTGAAGCAAAGAGGAGTGACTGTAATATGATTATTCTAACTGGATCAAATGGATTTATTGGAAAAAACTTTAAATCCAAACTCTCCAATGTTATTGAACTTGATAAAGAAAACTGTTGGGATTTTCTACACAGCATTTTGATGAAGATAGTAATCGTATTATTCCTGGTGACTGAATAAAATGGACAAAAATAAATCAGTATTTAAACTCAAGAACTTTGGTCCAATCTATTATATTAATCTTGATGGTCAGCCAGAGAGAGCAAAGTATATGGAGGACCAATTTAAATATTGGGAGATTGAAAACTATACTCGGATCTCTGCATATGATGGAAGAGAAGATGACCTGAGCGATATTATCAAAGGAAGATATCCTGAGATGATGAGTTCTGGTGAAGTGGGTTGTGTTACCTCACATCTCAAGGCAATTAAGCACTGGTATGAAACATCCGATAGTCCTTATGCAGTAATCATGGAAGATGATTGCAATTTGGATTTGGTTAGATATTGGAACTTTACATGGAGTGACTTTTATTGCCGAATTCCTTATGATTGGGATGTGGTTCAAATTGCTATTATTTGTACAGGAGACATTCATGTGAAAGTTCACAAGAGATTTGTGAATGAATTTTCAACTGCTTGTTATATCATTACCAGACATCATGCAGAAAAATTACTTAAACTTCATGTAAGAGGTGATAAGTATAAACTTGATAATGGTGTTAAACCTCGTCCAGTTGCTGATGATTTGATTTATAATTCTGGAAATACTTATAGTGTCCCACTTCTCCTTTATAAGATCGAACTGGGTTCGTCTATTCATCCAGAACATATTGATGCTTTTCATCGAGGTAATCATGATGGTCTTTTGAATTTCTGGAGTCAACAAGGGGCACAATTAAGTGTTGAAGAACTTATGGATTATGACCCATATCTTGGTAGGGTTGTGGAAAGTTCGGTAACTCAAGCACAGCAACCAACTTGACAAAAAGTTAAAATAATATTAAGATAATAAGACCTTGAGGAAACTTGAGGTCTTTTTCTCATTTAAGGAATAAAAAAATATGAAACAATTTATTGCTCTCTCTGCTCTGCCCCTGATGGCAGCACCTGCTTTTGCGGGTCCCTATGTCAATGTAGAAGCAAATGCTGGTCTGACTGGCAGTGAGTATGTTGGCACCGTTACCGAAGCACACATCGGTTATGAAGGTGCTCTGAGTGATACCGTAACTGGTTATGCTCAAATTGGTCCTGCACTGACCACTCCTAATGGTGGTGATACTGATGTAAATCTGTCTGGTAAAGTTGGTATCAACATTGCAGCTACTGATAACCTGGGCATCTATGGTGAGTACTGGGCTCTTGGTGGTGGTGAGGTTGAGAACCTGACCTCCAACTTCAAACTGGGTGTTAAGTATACTTTCTGATCGTTAACCAAAACCTTAACTAAACCTTAACGACAAAATTAAAGACCTCTGCTAGAATGTAGAGGTCTTTTTTTTAATAAAGACATTAAATGTTTATAAAGGAGATTTTTATGAAAGCAATCGCTCTTGCCGCACTGGCATTCCCTATGATTGCGGCACCTGCCCTTGCTGGTCCGTATGTCGAATCAAAAACTACTGCTGGTGGCGTGATTACCGATGGTGGTACTTATAAAGGTGCTCAAACCGAAATTCGTGGAGGTTATGAGACCAAAGTTGGCACCAGTGGTCTGAAAGTTTATGGTGAAGTTGGTCCTGGTTACGAATGGAACAATGGTGGAACTAATGAAGGTGTAGTAGTCACCGAAGTTGGTTTTTCATATCCTCTTGCTAAGCAACTGTCCCTAAAGACAAAAGTTACTGGTGAGTATGGATTTGATTCTGAAGAATTCGCTGTGGGTGGTGAAGTCAAAGTTCGTTATTCTTTCTGATAGGTAATTTATGAAACTCAGTAATATTTTTGCTGCTGGTCTAGTTGCTGCTGCTCCTGCTGCATCTCTTGCTGGACCTACTATTAACGGTGCAGGTGCCTCATTCCCTGCTCCAATTTATCAACGATGGTTTGCTGACTATGCACGAGCTACTGGGAACCGCGTTAATTATCAGTCCGTTGGTTCTGGTGCTGGTGTTCGTCAATTCATTGCGGGCACAGTTAACTTCGGTGCAAGTGATGAAGCAATCAAATCATCAGATGCCGCAAAAGTAAAGCGTGGTGTTGTTCAGATTCCTATGGTTGGTGGCACTATTGCTGTTGCCTACAATAAACCTGGATGTAATCTGAAACTAACTCAGAAACAAACTGTTGATATCTTTGCTGGTCGCATCAAAGATTGGAAGCAAGTTGGATGTGCAGCTGGTCCTATGATGGTTGTTCATCGTTCTGATGGTTCTGGAACCACTTATGCATTTACTAATTCATTGAATGCATTTGGTGGTTGGGGTGCTGGTGTTTCTAAGTCCGTTAAGTGGCCTACTGGTGTTGGTGCCAAGGGTAATGAAGGTGTTGCTGGTCGTATCCGTCAAAGTAATGGTGCGATTGGTTATGTAAACACTGGATTTGTAAAATCAAACAAACTCCAAGCAGCAGCACTTCAAAATAAGGCAGGTAAGTTTGTTCTTCCTACTGCCGCTGCTGGTTCTGCCGCATTGAACGGTATTAAACTGGATGCGAACCTTGCTGGTGAGAACCCAAATCCTGCTGGTGCAACTGCATATCCAATCTCAACTCTGACTTGGATTCTTGCATATAAGACTGGTAATGGTGCTAATGCTGATGCCATTCGTAAAGCACTCAACTATGCTCTGAGTTCAAAGGTACAATCAATTGCTGATGACCTTGGATATGTACCTCTGAGTGGTTCTATCCTTAATAGAGCACGACTTGCTGTTGATCGTATTGGTCAATAGTATAAGTATTAATACTTAATTAAGTCAGGATTTTCTAACAAGGGTGGGTTTCCCCCCTTGTTTTTTCTTTAAATTTGCTATATAATTGTGTAACAATTCGTAACAAAACTATGACAGTAACAACTAATGAGTATGGGCAACAGAATATGTTTGCCAAGGAACCAACAATGTATTATGAAAACTATGGTATGCTCACTCCAAATATGGTAAAGGAGCGTACAAATGGACGTTGGGCAATGATGGGTATTGTTGCTGGTGCTCTGTCTTATGCGATGACTGGTAAACTTTTCTTCGGTATCTTCTGAGACTTGACAATGACTTCAATTATCTTTACAATGACTTCTGTTGCCTTCTTTGTTCTATTGGCAGCATCCGTAGAAAAACTTTGTGAGACTTACTAATGACCACTTTTAATGTCACTCTCCAGACTCCTGACGGTACTGAAACGACCATTCAATGTCCCGATGACCAATACATTCTTGAAGCAGCAGAAGAAGCAGGTATTGACCTTCCTTCTTCGTGTAAAGCAGGTGCTTGCTCGGCTTGTGCAGGAAAACTCATCTCTGGCACCGTAGACAATGACGAGCAATCGTTCCTCGATGATGAACAAATTGCTGATGGTTGGGTACTCACTTGTGTGGCATATCCCACGAGTGATTGTGTAATTCTTACTGAGCAAGAGGAGAACCTGTGAGCACTGGTGGTATGCTAGGGCAATTTGCAATTGCTCTAGAAACTCTTGGATGGGATGCAAATGATGACATCTCAGTGGAGATTGGTGGTGTAGCAGTAACAGGAACTGCTACTAGTCCAAACGCAAATCCAAAATGGGCAAAACCATTTGGAACTGTGACTTATCAAAATGATGCTTTCATCATTATTAAAAATAAATCTAGGAACCCTGTAGTTCCTTCTCAACCCAATCCTGAACTTAAGCAAAAACATTCTTATCAAGGAGAAAAACAATGAACGAAAGAGCAGAACGTATTAATGGTTGGGCAGCAATGATTGGTATTGTTGCCGCAATGGGATCTTATGCTGCTACTGGACAGATAATCCCCGGAATCTGGTAGATTTATTACGTAACTACTTATTTTTATAAATAATTTAAAGTAGTTACGTAATACTATGTCTGGAAAGGGAAACCCCAAAGGAAATATACCTTGGAATTCTGGTAAAAAAGGCACTTATAAAAATGTAGAATACCATATTAAATCAAATGGTGAAATATGGGGCATTAGAAAAAATAAGTGCTATCTAATAGAAGGTTGGATAAACAAAAAAGGATATCGGTCATATACAATAAATGGTAAATCTATTGATGGTCATAGACTTGTTGCTGAAAAATACCTTCCTAATCCAGAAGGTAAAGAACAAGTAGACCATATTAATAGGATACGACACGATAATAGAGTTGAAAACCTTCGTTGGGTTACTAGAAAAGAAAATGGTGAAAATAAAATTTGGGGTGGAACCGAAGAAAATGCTATTAATTTTTTAAAAGAAATGGGATATATTATAATTCCACCAAAAACTATTAAGGAGAAAAATTAAAATGGAGGTTAAAATGCGTAAAGAACAATATCAAGTCCCTGAAGTTCAATTTCAATTTCGTGAAGGTGGTGAGTTTGTAACTCGCACTACTGCTGAACTATTCAATAACAAACGTGTGGTCATTTTTAGTCTGCCTGGTGCTTTCACTCCTACTTGCAGTGCCTATCAGTTACCTGGATTCGAAGAGAAGTATGATGACTTTATTGGTCTCGGCATTGACGACATTTACTGCATCTCTGTTAATGATGGGTTTGTAATGAATGCTTGGGCAAAAGATCAAGGTATTGAGAAAGTAACTCTTATTCCAGACGGCAATGCATACTTCACACGTTCTATGGGATATCTTGTCAACAAGTCCAATTTGGGTTTCGGAGATCGCTCTTGGCGTTATGCTGCGGTCGTGGATAACGGAATCATCGAAAAGATTTTCGTTGAAGCAGGTCAGCGTGACAATGCCGATACCGACCCATACGAAGTATCGACCCCAGAGAATGTTTTTGAATATGTAAAATCAACTGTTAAAGTTGCTGCTACAGTCTGAAAATAAAACTAATTATCATGATAAAAGCACTCTTAACGGGGTGCTTTTTTTATAAATACGATAGTGTTTTAGGTAATATCCAATGACCTTAGATCTTCATAACTTTTTTAAGTATTATGATGATAAGAACCCTAACCACGTAGCAGCGGTTCAGTGGTTGGAGGATAATCTTCCAGAAAAATTCATGGATGATGCTGAAACTGAATGGGTAAGCATTTTTAGAACTGCTCCACCAACACCTGCAGTCCTTAATGTTCCTTACTTTAATCAGGTAGATAACTATAGAGATGCACATAGAACTTGCAACTCTTCATCGTGTGCTATGTGTCTTGCGTTCCTCAAGCCAGGAAGCATTAAAGGTGATGACGAATACGTTAAGAAAGTATTCGCAATTGGTGATACAACTGATCACTCCGTACAGACAAAGGTTCTTGCGGGTTATGGAGTTAAGTCTCATTTTAGCTACAATCTTTCCTTTAGTGATATTGATAAGAGCCTTGATAGAGGGAAGCCTGTTGTTATTGGTATTCTCCACAGGGGTTCTTTATCTAATCCTACTGGCGGGCACATGTGTGTAGTAATTGGTAAAACTCCAGATGGAAAGGGATATTATGTGAATGATCCATACGGTTCTCTTAACGACAATTATTCTGGTCCTGTGACGAATGGTAAGAAAACTATCTACACCAAAGCAGTTCTTAAGCATCGTTGGTGCCCGGGAGGTAATGATGGGTGGGGAAGGATCTTCGACTGAATTTAAAAAGAGAATTCTTGAAGAGGTAAAGAAACTTACCGATCAAGGAAGACATAAAGAAGCATCAGAACTTTTCAGAATTTATTTTCCAGATATAGGAGGACCAGATGGCAAGAATTGATTTACATAACTTTTTCAAATTTTATGATGATAGAAACCCAAGTCATATTAAAGCAGTTCAATGGTTAGAAGATAATCTTCCAAATGATTATCTTGAAGATGATGCAGACTGGGCAGATATTTACAGAGGTAAAAAATCGGGTGGTGATTCTTCTGCACCAGCAGAAGATGTATGTCCCCATTGTGGTAAACCACTGGGAAAGTAAGCAGCGGCAGTGGTGCTTCTGCTCCTGCTGCCGCAAGTAGTGGTGATGATGTACCCATGATGGGCATTAAATTAATTAAGGAATTTGAAGGATGCCATTTAAATGCGTATCCTGATCCTCTAACTGGTGGACTTCCAATCACTATTGGTTGGGGTTCCACTAGAAATAAGAATGGGCAACCATTCCAAATGGGTGATAAGATTACTCAGCAAGAAGCAGATGAACTGCTAATCAGTCAGTGCAAGAATCAATTCCTTCCCGCACTTCGTAAGATCCCACATTGGAATGAAATGTCAGATGGAAAAAGAGGCGCTTTGCTCAGCTTTGCTTATAATCTTGGTGCCGGTTTTTACGGTGGTGATAACTTTAATACTATTACTAAACGCTTGAAGAATAAAGAATGGGACTTAGTTCCCGATGCATTATTCCTCTATCGCAATCCTGGTTCGAATGTAGAAGCAGGACTTGCACGTAGAAGAAAGGCAGAAGGTGAAGCTTGGAAAAAAGGTTAACTTCACTAACTAACTACAATGGAAAACAACAAGGCTAAAAAAAGAGAGGCATGTATGAATACTGTGATTCGTGTTGCTATTCTTGGTTGGGCTGCTGCTCTTCTCACTGCAAGTTATGCTGGTGCTCTATCTAAGATGGACCCCACATTTATTGCTACTGTCTTTACTGCTTCTGCTGCTACCTTTGGTATCAATACAATGAAGAAGGGTGATGATGACGATGATAAGAAATCAGAACAAAGAAGAGAAGAGTTTGTAGAAACTCCTCCTCCACCTAGACCAGTTTGGAGTGAACCAGTCGCAGAAGAACCTGTTTGGGAAGCAAGAGTATCGGAAACTGCGGATACTCCTTTAGTTGATACTGATTATGGAACTGATACAACACTTGTGGAAAGAGTTGAAGCTCTTGAAGCAAAGGTTGATGAAGAGAAACCATTCCAAAGAGGAGACCTCTGATGTCTAAGTCACCTAATAAAGGTAAGAAAGGTTCTGCTGGAAATAAAAAGCAGAACCAAGGAAATGCTACTGCCAAGAAGGCAAAAAATGGAGGTAAGAAAAAGTAATGTTACTTGCAATTGCTATGGTTGTCGGTAAAGTGATGATTGGACCTAACTTATGTGAGGTTGATTACTTACAAAACAATCAAATCTATACGGTTAAATACGTATGCCAAGAGAATGGAACACTCCTAAAAGAGAGTGTTGGAATGCACCAATACATCAAATCTTGAAAGCAATAGATAATCACACCCGTCTCTTCATGGAGACGGGTGATTTTTGGCATGAACAGCAAGCAGAAATGTTAAGAAAGTACGTTAAAGATTTAAAAATTTGGATACATAGACAAGAAGGGTGGTGGGATGAATGAAAAAACTTTTAGCAACAATTGGATTATCATTTAGTTTAGCATCTCCAGTATTTGCTAATTCATTAGAACCAAAACAACCAACTGTAAAACCTTACAGTTTGGCAGCAATGGGTTGTATGATCCTCTTAGAATGTACAGAAGGTGTAGAAAAATTAACAGCAGATTCTGAGGTCTTCAATAAAGAAGACTTTGACCCATTCAGAGAAGAGATACAAAGAATTCTGAATGCTTTAAATGCTTTGGAGATTGGAGTATATCTAGCACCAAGTAGATACTTTACTCCAAGAACAGTAGGACTTTACAAACCAAACTATAATCGTTTCTTCATCAACGAAACTCTTTTACAAGATGAAAGAGAGTTTCTGGGAACTCTTCGTCATGAAGGTTGGCATGTAGTTCAGGATGCTATGGGTGGTGGATTGAATACATCATTTATGGCTCAAGTTCATCAGGACTCTGAAATTCCTGCATGGGTTATGAAGAACACTAGACTTACCTATGAATCAATGGGCCAAAGTCGTGCTGTTCCTTGGGAAGCAGATGCTAACTGGGCAGAAGAACAAATGAATACTACTGCTAGGTATCTTGAAATGATACTCGAAGCACCACTATGGGAACAAGTTACTCCAACTCCAATGACCAAAGAATGGTTGATTGGATGTGGATGGATGAAACCTCAGGACGGTTTATATCCGTATTACCCGAACAAAAAAGTCCAATATTGTACCGAAGGAAAATATTGACAAAAACTAAATAATCACTTATCATGTTCAAAACCCACCCCTAAAAAGGTGGGTTTCACATTATGAGAAAGTGATGTGACAATTAGAGCCGTGGGGTCTGCCCTCTGAGAAGAGGGAAGTGCGCTTTCCCTATACGGATGTAGAGTTCAATCAAATTTAATGCAATCTATCTTTACAGTAGCCATGCCCCTTCTGGCAGCGGTTACAACCAGTACGGCATCACTGCCATTCGTCAACTACAAGATGCAGGGACCACCTCCTCCAGTTTCTGGACAGGCACCTTTCTCAGTTATTAAAGAGTTTGACCTTGTAGATGAAAAGAAGACAGCAATCCGCGAGGTTGCACTACCAAAGCCAAAAGAGAAAAGGCTAATTTGTAAAGGGTGTAATGAACATGAAAATGCTACCCTGGCATTCTTCCAGGATCGTGGGATTAAAGACAGAAACGCCCTAGCTACCATCATGGGTAACATTAGGCAAGAATCAACATTCGTACCTAATATCTGTGAGGGTGGTGCAAGGACTAGTTACCGTGGCTGCCGTTGGGGTGGTTATGGTCTAATCCAATGGACATCTGCCAATCGTTATCATGGATTGGGTGAATTTGCTAGAAAGTATGGTGGTTCTCCATCATCACTTGAAACGCAACTTCGTTATCTAACGACTGAAGTTCAATGGCAACGAATTCAAGATAGGATGAAAACTCCTGGTAAATCTATTGATCGTTACATGAACTATGCGTATAGTTGGATTGGTTGGGGGCATCATGGTGCCCGCACATCGTATGCACATGACTATGCTAACCGATTGATCACGGTAGAAGTTTGATACAATAGAATACAAAACAAAAATAATAAATAGAGGAGAGTGTTGCTACTCTCCTTTTTTTTATGCCTCAGTTTAATTTTCAATTCGGAAAGAAGAAACCAGATAAGAAGAAGATAATCCTTATAAGCGTCATACTTAGTGCTATCGTAGCAACACTCTCCCAATGCACAGGAGTATCTCAGAACAGTCTCTGGGACCTTCTGGATGAGGCACAGAGGACTCTTTTCCCTCAGACCATAATCAACGATGTCTTACTCCAAGACCCTGCTGTAGTGGAAAGGAGAGTTGGTAGAGATGTGGATAAGGCAGTACGAGAATATGAACGCTTGACAAAGGACTCAGAACCACCTAGGATACCTTTGCCCAGGTTGATAGAGAAAGATCTAGATGAAGCTTTATGTTACTCTGAAGAGTGTAAGAAACTTGGAGGAGAAATGAGATTATGTTCTCCATGGATTGAAAGTTGCAATTTAAAGTCTGATTGAATTTAAATGAGAAAATTTTTTCTAATTATTTCATTATTCTGTTCTTCTCATGTTTTTGCTCAGGAAAATATTAAACCTGTAGAAAAGCATATCTATCGTCCATTTCGTTATGAAACTCCGTGTGCCATTGAAACAAAGGATGATTTTATCACTGACAATTGTGTTGTGATTGAAACTCGTGAAAAAGGTGGAGCACTTCGCACCCGTAACATCTTTTCAAATCGTTTTATGTTAACTATCAAAGGACGATTTGATATAGAAAAGGGTTATATGACTTGGGATTCTCACAACAAATATGAATATAAGTGGGAATATAAAGTCGGAGGAAATGATGGACTTGGTGTTTGGACTTATGTTATGCCTGGCTTTCTTTTACAAAATGTTTCTTGGGATTAATTATTATGTTTGTTAAACCTGTTGTTTTTTATCCACTTTTGTTTATTTCCTTTATTGCTGGATTTGGAATTGGAGGTAGCGTAAAGTCACCATCAGTTGTAAATGAAACATTGAAGATGTGTAATCAAAAACCAAATGAATGTAAGTTTAAGTATGATATTCTAATGTATAATGAGACTGGTAAAGTTCCCTACCCAGCAAAAGTAGAAGAGAAACCTAAACCAAAGGAAAATAAATAAAACCAAAAATGAATCAGTTTCCTTGGGGTGTTTCAATATTATTGGGTGTTGGTTTAGTCGGCACCCTTTTTTGTATTATCTATATACTTAGGTTAGCCCATCTGGAGATGCAAGATGAAACACCTGAGTCTGATTCTATCAATAACAAGTCTGAGCATTAGTGCTGCGATTGGTGTAGGTGCTTACATGACTTACCAGAAAGCACAGAAGATTTTGGATAACCCAGAAGAGTTTGTTGGCACTGTTGTTGAGAAGCAAGTTAATAAGGCACTTGAGAAATTGCCTTTACCGAAACTAAATACTGGGAGTATTAAACTTCCCTTCTAATGGCAGATAAAGACCCATATGTTTACAGAATTAAGTCTGTAGGTAGAGTTGTAGATGGTGACACAATCGATGCTGACATTGACCTTGGTTTCGACATTTCTCTTACTAAGCGAATACGTCTTGCTGGCATTGATACTCCAGAGAGTCGCACGAGAGACCTCGCAGAAAAAGCATTAGGTATTGATGCAAAGAATTGGTTGAAGCATCGTTTACATGATGCTGAGGATATTATTATTCGCACACAACTTCCAGACTCCACTGAGAAGTATGGAAGAATTATTGGAAAGTTATATATTAATGGTGAAGATGTTTCTCTCAATCAACAAATGATTACTGAGGGATATGCTCTTGAATATGATGGTGGGACCAAAGATAAGGACTGGGAACCATTGCGTCAAATCAGAAGGGAAAAAGGAACCTTAGTAGAATGAAACTTTTCATCTTAGACATTTTAATAGTTCTAAGATTACTAACAAATGACGGTATAATGCTTGAGAATAGAAGACCTATTCCAAAACGACAACCACCAGAGGTTATTCGTTTTGTTAGGAGACCAGCACGAAGGGGTCGCAAAAAATCTTTACAGTTTGATACATCTTTGTTAAATAGTAAAGATTTGTTTAAGGTGATACAGAATGACTTCAGCACCAGCAAAGGAAAAGCGTAAGGAAGAGAAGGATAACATCTTTGTTGATATGTTGTATAATCTTGTTGTGTATCTTCCAGTCTTAGTCGTTTCTTGGTTATGGAATAAGATAACAGACGATTGACTTCTATTGCCTTTTGTGGTATCCTTGCTGAGGATATTGATTTTCCTGATGTGATTAAACCTATTCTGACTGCTGCTGTAATTGCACTGAGTTCAACTCCTGCACTAGCAGTTCCCTATGATGATACAGTAACCTTTAGTGCATCTGCTGCTTGTGCAGAACTCACTGGAACCCAAGACCCCACTAACTCTTCTGATGAGCAGTGGAGTAATTACTTGAAGTGTATTCAAGTATTGAATTATTTTAACACCAAATATAACTGAGGTAATTTATTATGTTGAATAACATTCTTCTTGCAGCTGCTGTAACTATTCCCACCACTCCATATTGTGCTCCCATTCTTGCTAAGGGAGATATTGAGTCACCTATTCCTGCTGTCTCTGCTCCTTTTGGTGGTGCTACTTCTGCTCTTGGAAGTTATGATGGTCCTCCGTCTATGGCTGTGGCTGTTGTAGCAACTCCCAATGCTATCACTTGTCGTCAACGAGCACGAGCAAAGTATTTTGAACTGGGTGCTACTGATATGTCCAAAGATACTGAGAACGCACAATGGGGAACCTTTGGTAACATTCAATCCCTTGTGTGGTGTCGTGGTCCTGAAGCAGTAATTTCTGTTGCTGGTCGCAGTTTTAATGCTGTCGCAGAAGTAAAAGACGAACTTAAGAAAGCATTCTAAATCGAGAACTTAGCAGATAATTTTTTCGCAATCTTTTTAGCAGGGGCAAACAGAGGTTTAAATCTCTTTTGCCCTTCTTTTGTAAATTTGTCTGCAATCACATCATCAATAATAATCTTGTTATCAATCTCGTAGAGAGAATTAATCTCAACTTGATCACGAATATACTGCTCTACATTATCAACCTGCTCCACAAGTCTTGTACCAGTAGCAGAATATTCAAAGACATCTATATGTCCACCTTCTGCTAACACATAATGCAGTACGGGTTTGACTTGTTTGATTTTAACTTTAAACTTCTTCTTGCTTGCTTCTTTTATGATTGGCTCTGCGGCATTCTTAAGTGTATTGAATACTGTAGTTGCAACCATAGTGGAAGCAGTTGTGACTACTGCTATAGAACCAGCCGTAGCAACAACAGAAGGATCAGGTAGATTAATATCGATTCCATTGACTGTAAATGTAGGTTTGGGTAAATCCGCAGGAACTTCTGCAATTGGTGCTGGAGTTTGAACTGGTGGAATAAATTGTTCAATTATGGGAGGAGTTACTGGTTTTGCATCAGGCAACCCTCTACTTTTCTCTTCTCTTTCTGCTGCTTGTTTTTCTCTTTCTGCTTTGACAGCAGCATCAAACTCTTCCTGAGTTGGAACGTTGATGACTGGATACTTGATACCAGTGTTGGGAACATCAACTACAGGAACTTCAAGACCACGAACAACAGGTGCTTCAATACCACGAAGTACTGGTCTTCCTATACTTGGAATAATAGAAGGACCAGCAATTCGATTGATGTTTGTATTTGGCACATTAATCGGATTATTTCCGACTATGGGTATTGAATTTGTATTATCAATTGGATTGATTGGATTCATTTACAACATCCTTCACATTGGGGTACTTAACTACAACATCAGAACAAATTTTTGCATAAGGAGATTGTGGATGAAAATAAATTCCAGACTTTATTGCTTCACCACATTTCAATAATCTAACTAATTCAAAGTCAAGACGTGCTTTATCTGCTTCTGCTTTTTGTCTATCTATTTCTACTCGTGCTCTTGATTTACATATCTCTGTAAGACTTCCATCAAGAGGAAAGTTAAAACCAAGTGAGAATCCAGCATTTCCACTATGAGACTGATAGGTAGATGGGTCTGCTCCACCATTTAAACTCCCGAGAATAAAGGGAGATAAACTCATTGTCGGACCTTGGCAGGATACTCCAGAACCATAGGTGTTGACGGCATAAGGACCTTGTAATACCTGCACAGCTTGGTTAGTAACATTACCAGTAGCACTGGCACTAGGACCAGCGATGTTAGTGTTTGACGGAGCAGTTTGAGCTGTTGCTGGTCCACAAAGTAAGGCACTGCTTATTGCGTAAAGACAGAGATTGATGTAGTAGTTGAATTTGTTTCTGTGGTGCGATCTATCCATGTTTCTTTTGCCACTCCAGGTCCTAGATAAGTTTCACTGAACTGGAATGGAGCACCTTGAGTCATGATGCTATAATTTGCTCCCTGTTGAGGAGTACCGGGGATATTGATATTAGTTCCAGTTACAGTATAAGATTCACCAGTTGTATATTCAACTTGACGAATAGTTTCTATAATTTTTGTTGTTGATTCTGTGGTTGCGTTGATTGTACCTCTAGTAAAATTGGGCACAACTGTATTTGCTAGGGAAGCATTATGAAACCCTAGCAGGAACAACCCTGCTAGGATTTTCTTCATTTGAACACACTCAGTTCAATAGTTCTTTGTCCTGTAGCAGTAGTACCAGCACCACCAGCAGTAACATTGGGAACACCAGTAGCAGATAGAGTACCAGCAAGAGTTCCTTTCTCACCACCAACTTGAGTTACACTATCTCCATAAAGATTTGGAGTTCCAATAACACCAGTTGTTACAGTTTGATTTGTTACTGCAGCATCAGCATCGTTCAAACTTTCACTGAACGAGAATGCTTGACCAGCAGTATTGATATCGTAGGTTCCAGCACCACCTACACCACCAAAGGATGAGGATTGGATGTTCGTTCCTGATACGGAATATGAAGCACCGATTCGAGTCGATTGAACAGCAGCACCATCAACTTTCAATTGTACGGAATCAGTAATTCTTGATGTAATTTCAGCAGCATTAACTGGGATTGCGAAGAATAACGAAAAGGCTAATAGAAGTCTTTTCATTTTCTTAGATTGTGATAAACACTACAGGTATTTAGCAAAAGGGGGCTTGACGGGTCTGGTCAGTCATGTTATGATAAATAGGTAAACAAATGTTACTGATTTCTCATAAATCTTAACATTGCCCACACCCCAAACCGAGACCTATAGGGTGTATAAATTACGTCTCTCATATCCCCGCTAAGGGTGCGGGGAGCATAGTAACTCCACCATTTCCCTGATGGTCTTACTAACGTCTAATAAAAATGACTGCTACACTTTCACAACAACGACAATCGAATACTTGGGAACAGTTCTGCAACTGGGTTACTTCAACCGATAATCGTCTTTATGTCGGTTGGTTCGGAGTCCTTATGATTCCTTGCCTGCTTGCTGCTACAACTTGTTTCATCATCGCATTCATCGGTGCTCCCCCTGTGGACATCGATGGTATCCGTGAACCCGTTGCTGGTTCACTCATGTACGGAAACAACATCATCTCTGGTGCTGTTATTCCTTCGTCCAATGCTATTGGACTGCACTTTTATCCAATCTGGGAAGCTGCTTCCCTAGATGAGTGGCTTTACAACGGTGGTCCTTTCCAACTGGTTGTGTTCCACTTCCTTATCGGTATCTATGCATATATGGGTCGTGAATGGGAACTTTCTTATCGTCTTGGGATGCGTCCTTGGATTTGTGTTGCTTACAGTGCTCCTGTTGCTGCTGCTTCTGCGGTGTTCCTTGTTTATCCTTTCGGTCAAGGTTCCTTCTCTGATGCAATGCCTCTTGGAATCTCAGGCACGTTTAACTACATGCTCGTCTTCCAAGCAGAACACAATATCCTTATGCATCCGTTCCATATGCTTGGGGTTGCTGGGGTATTTGGTGGCTCTCT
>Ga0208019_1001041_pt1 | contig 14964 bp, 16 predicted proteins | sample CB_VirMetaG_5_FD_184540 | JGI IMG/M metagenome (GOLD analysis project Ga0208019, IMG submission 184540) | Freshwater to marine saline gradient viral communities from Chesapeake Bay - CB_1508_1D Viral MetaG (SPAdes) (version 4) | ecosystem: Environmental > Aquatic > Marine > Coastal | place: USA...
TCTTTTTGGTTTCATAGTTTTTATAAAATTATAGAATAGGTTACTATACTATTTATAATTTGCAGTAATTTAAAAAACGGCATATTCAGAGAATATGCCGTTTTTTCTTTAAATTATTTAATTATTGCGAGAATCTATTTCTCCATTTGTATAAAGCATTCATCTTTTTATTATAATTATTTATGTTCTTGTCCAATAATATTAATGAATTATTACTATATGTATTAATATAGTTTCCTAAAATTGTTGGGACTATTTTACTGAATACAGATTTTTGTTTAATTTCTGTGACAATATAATCATTAGATTGATATATTGTATCCGTTGATTCTATTGGATTTCCATTTGGTCCAATTATTTCACTCATTCCAAAAGGACCATTTGTGTTTTCTGGTAATGTAGCAATAGGAGTGCTCCATTCAGAAGAAGTACAGGGAACTGGATATCCTGGTACAGAACTGGGACCGTAAGGAGAGAATACATCATCTGGATATCCTGAACGCTTACCTGGAGAAGGTGGCTCATAATCAAAGTCTGGAATTCCATTTGGAAACCAACCAGGAATAGGATCTTGAAATGCTGGTGGAGCATAATTAGGCATTTCTAATTCCCACCATCCTCCCCAATCATCAAAATATTTCCATTTACCATCAGAAGGAATCATAGTCGGAGAAGATCCTGTTGGAATTTGTACAGGAGGATTTCCTACAGATTCGCCTTCTTGATATTGTGATGGAACAGAAGTTCCATTTTCTGGTATAGTATAAGGAGATCTTGGTGGTTTCATGGGATGTGCTGGTGTTTCATTACCCATGTTTTCGCAAACAGAACATGTCAATCCTATTGGGGGTGATATAGTTGGTATTAGGCTATCTTGAACTAGGTTTGGGTTAAAAGTTTTGCAAAAAGTTGAACAATATTGATACCATTCAGAATTTCCTGGTATTAATTCTCGTTGCTCTGGTGTTAATTCGTGCCAAGGTTTACCCCACCAAGGATAATCTGATAATTTAACAGGAGGAGCATCTGGATGGCGTGTTCCTTGTGTGGGAGAAAGACAATTTTTATATTTCCATTTTGCGCGACCAAGGGTTATGTTAGCGCCACCATAAGCCCGAGATGAAGTTGGTCTTTTACGCCCTTGTCCTGTTCTTCTTAAATAATCTTCTAATTTTTTTCTAAATTCATCACAATCGATTCCGGCTCCTACATATCTTTTTGAACCAGAAATTCTTGTTTTTACTGTAGAACTTCTTAAACTGATACCAGGAGTCCATTCCCCTCCAGGTCCAGGAATAGGGACTATATCAGGAACTTCTTCTGGTTGATCTAGATATAGCCAGTTACATCTCCAACAAGGCCAACCATTTGGAAACATTCCTGGAGTTTCTGAATATAATGGATTGTTGGGATTGTATAATTCTTCCCAAAATTTATAATCTTCATTATATTTGTCCTGTAGAAAATCTCCATTTTCATCATAATAAGAAGGAGTTCCTTCAAGATCTGGGTGTTGCTCTGGTCTGTCTGGGTCTGGTAATAAAGGCTCTTCATAACCTCTCAGTCTACCAGGGTTTGGTTGTGCATATCTATCGTTTGGGTGTGGAGGGTCAATTTGAGGAAACCACCACCATTCATCTGGGTTGTTTCTACGTCCATCACCATCCCAATCGTTGCCTATCGTTAAATGTGGTGGTTCTTGTGAAGGTGGTCTAAGGACTGGATTTCCGTTTTCATCTTTAAATGCATCCCAACTAAAATAAGGAGGACAATCAAGAAGAGTTGGAACTATTCCACCACCAGGAGGATTAGTTCCTCCACCATCACCTCCACCACCACTACCTCCACCCGGACCTTCTGTAGATGCAGCAGTAGAAGTTTTTATTTGTGTACTTGCTAATTGTATATCGAACTTGTTATTTAACATTTATTTCCCCTTTGTTATTATGCTGTTCCGCCATCAATAACATTTGTTACTTCCCACTTATTTGTTGTAGTATTGTAATATACGAATCCGTCTTGTGTTAATTGATCGCTGTAGAAGTTAGGAACATATTTTGGTTCCCAAGTTCCAGTTACATCATTCCAAACGACTGATACTCCTGGATTTAGATATCCCTTGACTTTGACAAAGGAATTTGCAACTTTTAATGTGTCTACTTCTATGACACCAAAATCGCCTTCTGTTAATCCTGCTATTGGTTCATAAATTACTACATATCCTATTTCTTCGGATATTGTATAAATTTTCTCCCATGTTTGAATTCCACATGGAATTTCTGGATTTTGACCAGATCCTGTATTTGGAGGAGTTCCTCCTGGATTTCCTGGATCTATTCCACCATCGTTGAAGCATGAAGGAGGATCATCACTACATGCACAATCTCCCTCTTCATTGCATATTGGACGACTTCCGTCTTCACATAGACAAATACAAACTTCTGGATTTTCTGGGTCAGGTCCATAATTCACACATCCGGGTGGAGGAGGATTACATGGATCTCCAGATCCATCATCACAACCTTCTGTATTAGGATCACATGCACATGAGTCTGAACATGATTGTAGAACAGTGAAAATTGAATACTCAGAAGTGTTTGTTGTTGGTACTATTCTTATTTGTCCTTGTCTGCTGGTTGCTGGACAGAAACCACCTATTGCTGAATAGTCACCAACAGTATACATTACAACACCAAATCCTGTTACGACAGAATTTGCTGGCCCTAGATTATCTAGAGATGGTCCAACCCCTGTTATGGTTATCCAAGGATATTGACTTTGAAGAGTATTAAGATCTACCGACCATGAACAATTTTCTTCATCAACACAACCATTCTTTGATGTACAGGAATATGGGTCAACTGTGAAGTAGTTACCGGATGCCCCACAACCAGTAATGTTGATACTAAAATCATCTAATGTGATAGAATCTTCTAATTTCTCAATAAAACACGCAGTTGCATTTTGGGTTACTAAAATATCTTTATTTAATACATTTATTGATGCAGATCTTTCTGCAATTGATGGATTTGAATCGACTGAATATGAAATGGTTTCAGATCCAGTTCCTGTTGCATTTTCTGTAATAGTGATCCAATTTTGAATAAAATTACCAGAAACATTTGATATTATTGTTTCCCAATTACAAACTTCATCTTCTGTATTGAATATGATATCGAATGTATAATCGGGAGTAGATGATGTGTCAGCAGGAATTGAATTTTGTGTCTCTGGATCAATAGTTTGAATTTCACAAGTATTACCTTGTTGATAAATTCTAACTTGAACTACATTTCCTGTTCCTTCTAAGGAAGTATCAGTTACATTAATATATGCTGTTCTTGGTTCAGTGTCTTCTCCAGATCCAGCATTTGATGAAATAGAAACACCAAAGTCATCACCATCTCCGTTATATCCTCCTGTTGGATTTAAGATAGTAATCCAAGGTGCGCTTCCATCAATTAATGCAGCCCAAGTACATTTTCCGAACTGTGTTCTTACTGTAAAAGTTTCTACATGTGCTGAAGAATTTAATGATATTCCAATCGGAGAAACATTTTTTACTTCACAAAATGGTTGTGCTTGTGTGAAAGTAAAATCTGCATATGTATTTTCTCTTGGTATATCGGAACCAACAGATTCTGATGTAAATACTCTAACAACTGCAGTTCTTTCTTGAGCATCAAATTCGCTATTTTCATCATATTCATAAGATATTACACCAGTTGATGGTTCACACTCTGATGTATTCCTTTCAATATTTGTTAATCTAAACCAATTTCCTCCTTCGATTACTTGTGCTGTCCATGCCATGCATGTTCCACAAATACCAGTATTAAAACAATATTCTGGATATTGGTCGCATGTAAAGTTAGGATCTTCTGAAGAAACAGAAAACTGACCAGATCCTGCAGAACCAGGAATATCTGTGGTTGTATTGTCTGTGTCTACATCAGAATCGGCATTAGGTGTTAATGTTATTTCGCATTGAATTTGTGGTTCTTCGTTTCCTTCTGTTGGTTCAATTATTCCACTGTTATCGCAAATGAATTTTCTATGTGGGAATGGGAACCATCCAGAAACGGTCCCAAGATATTGCATTGCGTAATTGCCTCTTGATGTTCCGTCACCAATTGGGCTAATTGGAATAGTCCAGACTTCTACATTTTCTAACCAAGACAATACAGAAATTGCAGTTTGTACTGGTTGAATTGGAAGTTCTTGTAAAACACCTTCGGAATCACAAGGAAGAACATTACCAAATTCTGGGTGAACAAATCCAACAGGGGCTTCGAATATATTTGGAATTTCATCTGAAGTATTTACAGATAGAGTGGTTCTCCATCCACTTAAATGTTTTGGTAAAATATAATTTTTTGCAGGAGATGTTGTGCATCTATATTGATATATTGTTGAATCTGGTGGAATTCCGTCTGTTCCACATTTCAAAGAATATGGCAATTGGCTTAAATTACCATAAAGATATGTTATATTATTTGAACATGCAGGATAGAAGAATTCTTTTGTAAATGAGGAAATTGGATTATTGTTTTGATCAACAACAACAGAAGCATAAACTCGACCAACTTCTTCTAGATTTAATCCAGATTCATCAACACTTGCGTTGAGTTGAGGAGCATCGGACCATTTTTGTCCTGATGCTTCTTTAACAGAACCAATTTTTGCAATTACACTTGTTCCATTTGTATCATATCCTACACCAACTTCTCCGTACATGAGAGGTGTGGATGAAGATGATAACCAATTTGTTATTGTATCGCTTCTTAAAAGAAGGCGAGTAGGTCTTGCATTATTTTCTTCTATAAAATCTGCCATTTTATTCCCCTGTTATATTTTTAAGCAAAAGAACTTGCTGATCCGCCGTATATGAAATTGCGATTTACCCATCCTTCTGTTCCACTATAAACAACAACATCACCTTCAGTAGCGTTAGTGATTGCAACATCCTCGAGTTGATCTAGAGTATGTGTGTGGTTTCCTCTTGCCACTTGATTTATTCCCAGTCCAAAATCTATATCAAGTTTTACATCAGAAGAACCATCATAGTCGACAAATTCCCCAGCATCAAATCCCGTTCCAAAAGTTAAACCATAAAGATTGCTTCCTAATGAAACACCTGAAATTGTGGTATCGAATGCTATTTTATCTAATGTTATACTATCGTTTTCAATGTATAATAATACAGTATTATCTGTATTTTCGTTATCTATTCCTATTATTCCATCACCGATTAGAGTTTTTGCATCAGGCAAAGAACCATCTGATGTCCATAAAAGGAAAGGTGCAGTAGCACTTGCTACCATTCCATCAGTACCTTCTGCTGTGATTGTTATGCTTTTAGCAATCCAATTATTGCCATCCCATGCTAATACTTGATCTGGTGCAATGGTTTGATCAATACTAACATTTGACAAATCTTCTAGAGATGCATTTAAACCAATTGTGTAATTACTACCATCTGGAGTTACATCAATCCCTAGTCCACCAGTAATACTAATAGAAGATCCGCCAAAGTTTTCTTCTACCCAATTATTATCATCAGTATCTGTTACAGCAGAAAGACATCTCCAGTATTTGTTGGTTGTGACATCATAAACCAACATACCTTCTTTTCTTCTTGCTGGTGTTATGTGATCATTTATTTCTGGAAGATCTACGGTTGTTATTATAGCAACAAAACCACCTTTGCCGTAAATATCTTCATGTGTCCATGCATTTGGATTTGGTGTATCTCCAGCAGGTATTATATTTGACGTTATCTTAATAGCCATTTACTTCCCCTTGTTATTATTAGTCTATATCAAAAGATGCAGACGATGATGTTTGTAGATCTGATCTATAAATTGTGTAATATAGATTATTTCCTCCGGTCCCGTTCAATTGTATGCTTCCTAATTTTTGAAATTGATTGTCGGGCAATCCTACTCCTGGAGGGTAAAATACAGGTTCCCAAGAATAATTATTAGTATTAGCAGATGCTGTACTTACAGCAAAATATAAGAATCTATCCGCAACTGAAGTAGAATTTGTATCTACAGTTTGAACAGCATAATTCCAACTTACATTTATTTTAGCATTTGGATTAGTTTTTAATCCTCCTCCATTCAAAGCATTGTCATCTAAATTATTTACATAAGTATCCACTTCTGCAAGACTCAATGACTCTTCGCTTGTGAATCCCCAGAAACGCCATGCAAATTGTTTGTTTCGGGATTCTGTATCACTCAAAGTACTATTTCCGCTTGCACAGTCTGTTTGATTTCCTGTGAATCTTGCTGTTCCTGTAGTAGAAAAATTTATACTAGTTGCGCTTGGTGTAAACCAAGTATAATCGCCAGTGGCTATACTTAATTCTGAAACAGTGGCAGATCCTATATTACCTGCAACAGTTAAATTTGTATTAGCCCAACCAGTGATTCTTGATGGGGAGTGATTTTGATTTAAAGTCCCACTACAAAGATCCACATTTGAGGTAGAATTGTTTGCAGATTTAACATTTGAAACACTAATAGAAAAATTAGAATATGGAGTTCCTACTTCTGATGTTGTACCAAAGTCAAGGTCTGGTGCAGTCCAAGTTGGAGATGCTAAATTAAATAATGTATCGTAATAAGCAATACTGATTGTACCATCATTAGGATCTCTGGTAACACTTATTTTATTTCCGCCTGAAATAAGTTGATCTAATCCTCTTCCATACCATGTTGTGCCATCCCAGAACAGTACCTCTCCTGCCTGAAGATCGGTAAAATCCAATCCTTCAATTGGGGTTCCTGTTCCAGAAATTTCAGATGCTAATGTCCAAGTAACTGCTTCATTGGTGGCTGCATCACCATTTCCTACTTTTACTATTATTGTACCATTATCATTGGCAACACCGAATTCGCCTGGTAATAATGTTGGCTCTGGACTTGTATCAGTCCAATTTGCAAGTGTATCATAACGCATCTTAATTTTTACTGACATAATTTTCCCCTTTTTCCTTTATTTATATTTTAAAATATTTCAAAGAAATAAAATAATTAAACTAAAACCTTTGTTTTCAATGACTTGTTGTCATTCATATTTATTCTTTCTTCTAGGTTTTTTATGATATCTTTGCAGCCATTTAGAGATTTTAATTTGTTCAGAAACAATGTTTGTGTGTCTGAATCATTCTCTAGGTGCTTCACCAAACAAAACATTTCGAATCTACATTCATCATTTTGAATGGCTTCATTTACATGATTTTCTACTAACTTCTTTATACGAAAATCTCGGAAAGAATCTCCAAAAATTCTATCTCCGAGATTATATGACTTGCCTTGGGATTTGATATATTCTTCGGCTAATTCTTGCCAATTTGTAATATATGTTCCTGGTATGTATCCTTTACTCATAAGAAAATTAATATAATTTTTTCTTTCTTTTTGATCTAAACTATAGAGAAGGTGCAATTCTTCCTTCCAGATATGATCTGTCATGATAATTCCCTTTTGAATAATTAAGATACTCATTATTTATAAAATGGAAAAATTAGAGAAAGCAGATAATGATACCTGCTTTCTCTATTCACATAGGGGAATATTTTCATGAAGGAGATTTTACTAAATCTAATAATGCCCAAATCGCAAATTGCTTTCCATCAGGACATACTAGATATTCTATCCCATTATGTATAATTATCTTATATTCAGGAGTGACATTGAGTGACAAATTTTCATTAAATTGTTCTGATAGAATAGTAAAATTCATTTCAGTTTTTCCTCGAGTTGCTCTGCATATTCTTTCCAAAGAAGTCCTTTTGGATTTTCATCTGAAGGAAATTCTTTGTATGCTTTGAAATATGCTTCTTTGTACATTTCTATGTCTTCAAATAAAATAATAAGTTCTGCTGGCATGAGCATGTGTTTCGGCCAATGCTTTCTTGGAAATACTCCGTCTACAAAGTAATTCCAGAGTCTTTTTTGTGCATTGATTTGTTCGTTGGGTAGACTCATAGTCCATACCTATTTTTATAATATCTTTCTGCTCTGGTTCCTTTGACAGAAGGATTTGATATTATTTTTTGCATAACATCTCGGAATCCTCCTTTTGCATCTCCGTCTACTCTATGATTTTTGTCGATAGCCATTCCAGGAACTGTAAGAATTGTTTGACTTATTGTCTTCTTTTCGCTACAATTAGGACAAGGTTTTCTTTCTGGCTTTTTTCTTTGAGAGATAGGAAGAAACTCTTCAAAAGTATGGTTGCACTTGGAACATATATAATCATAGTTTGGCATATAAATTCTCCTTCATAATTATATAGGGGGTATGTATGAGATTTATAGAATTTCTTAAAGAGACTATTGTTAAGCGCGGGGGAAAATATATAGTAATGAACAAAGCCGAGACAAAGATTCTTGGAAAACATAAAACTAGAAAGTCTGCGAATAAACAATTAGCCGCGATTGAGATTAATAAGGGACGATCGTGAATATAATTTATATTAAAAAGAGAAGACCTGCTGCTCCCTCCTTATTTGAGGCATTTTATATTGCTGGTAATTTTCAAGGGACGTATGCAGGTGTAGGTGCATCTATTTGGGATGGATCTAAATGGAATTCGTTTGGAGATCCTAATGGAAATGTTTATGCTTTTATAAAAGATTCATCTGATAATATTTATGCGGGAGGTTCCTTTACCTCTATTGGAGGAATTACGGCAAATAGAATTGCTAAATGGAATGGTACACAATGGAGTTCTTCTTATGGCACCGGCTTTAATAATATTGTGACTAATATAGCACTTGATTCCTCTGAGAATCTTTATGCAGTTGGATATTTCACTACCGCTAATGGTGTTACTGTAAATAGAATTGCTAAATGGAACGGGACACAATGGAGTTCTTTAGGAAGTGGATTTAATTCTAACGCTTATGGCATAGAAATAGACTCTTCTGGTAATATTTATGCAGGAGGATTTTTCACTACAGCCAATGGTGTCACTGTAAATTATATCGCAAAGTGGAATGGGACTCAATGGAGTTCTTTAGGAACAGGTTTAAATAATTATGTTTATAATATAAAATTTGATTCTAGTGGTGATTTATATGTTGCAGGGAGATTTACAACTGCTGGCGGTACTACTGTGAATGGAATTGCAAAATGGAATGTAACTACAGAAACTTGGAGTGGTTTTGGTGCAGGATTGGGAAATACATTTAATCCTTGTAGGGCTATAATGTTTCTGGATGGAGAATTAGTAGTAGGTGGCAATTTTCTTTCAAGAATAGCAAAATGGAATGGAACTGCTTGGGTGACTAATCTATATGGAACTGTTAATAATTGGGTTTGGGGATTGTGGCCGGAAACTTCTACTACTTTTTATGCAACAGGATTTTTTACAAATCTAGGAAATTCTGATGGAGATAGAACTGCCTATTGGAATGGTAGTTCTTGGGAAAATTTGGGAAGAGGGTCATCGTTTTCTATTTTGTTCAAAACTTTTATAGATTCAAATGGAAATTTTTATAATGGTACAACCACATATAATAATAATGGATTAAGGTTTATAAGTACCAGAGATAATGTTTTGAGTAAGGAGCCACAATGAGTTTTAATTCACAAGTAAGATCTTTGGCACAAGATTCTAATGGTGACTTATATGCTGGGGGACAATTCACAACAGCAAATGGAGTAACTATTAATAGAATAGCAAAATGGAACGGAACAGCATGGACTTCTCTCGGGACAGGAGTAAACAATGGAACCATTTATTCAATATTCGTAGATTCCAATGATAATTTATTTGTAGGAGGGAGTTTCAATACAGTTAATGGTTCAACTGTAAATTATATTGCAAAATGGAATGGTACATCTTGGAGTGCATTGGGTGCAGGTCCAGGGGGAACAGTAAAAAGTATTGTTGTTCATCCTACTTCTGGTGATGTTTATGTTGGTGGAAATATGAGTGGAAATAATTATATTTCTGTATGGAACGGTTCGTCATGGGTCCAGTTGGGTTCTGGTGTAAATAATTCTGTTTTAGTTTTAAAACTTGATCCTTCTGGCGATAATCTTTATGCTGGTGGTTGGTTTACTACTGCAACTTACGGAAAAGGAACTACCGTAACAGTAAATAGAATAGCAAAATGGAATATTTCTGCGTCAACTTGGTCGGCATTGGGAAGCGGAGCAGATAGTGATGTGAGTTCTTTAAATTTTGATTCTTCCGGAAATCTTTACGTTGGTGGACAATTTGCAACAGCAAATGGTGTAACTGTAAATGGAATAGCAAAATGGAATGGAACACAATTTAGCGGCTTTGGAACTGGTGTTGTTGGTAGTGTGTATTCTATCGCATTTGATTCTTCTGGTGACTTATATATTGGTGGTGCATTTTCCTCTGTCGGTGGTATATCTGCATTTAGAACCGCAAAATGGAATGGAACTTCTTGGGAAAAATTTTTGGATATTGATAATATTGTTTATTCTATTTTTATAACTGATCCCAAATAAATTACTTGACCAAAACAACTCATAGTGTATACTTTACACAAAGGAGATTATATTATGATCGAAGACATGTTCGTTTCTTTTGACATTGAGAAACTTCAAAAGAAGAAATTGATGATTGCTACTCCAATGTATGGTGGGCAATGTACCGGAGAATTCTGCCTTTCACTGTTTGAAACAGGGAGAGTTCTTACCAAACAGAATATTCCACATGATTTTCAAGACATTCTTGGAGAATCTCTCATTACTCGCGCCAGAAATTTTCTCGCGGATCATTTTGTTCGCAGTGACAACGATTATCTTCTATTCATTGATTCTGATATTGGTTTCAAACCAAACGATGTTTTGACTCTGATGAACTATGCTGCAAATAGAGATGACATTGAAATAATCTGTGCGCCGTATCCACTCAAGAAACTGAATTGGGGTGCGGTAGGATTTGCCGCAGCAAACAAAATTGTTCCTCCAGAAATGTTCCACATGTTCACTGGTGATTACTTCATCAATTACGAAGATCCGAATGGTGTCATCAAACTCAGTGAACCCACCAAAATTCAATATGGTGGAACTGGATTCATGCTCATTAAGAAATCTGTGTTTGAAAAGATCAAAGAGAAACGTCAAGATCTTCTTTTCTCCACAGAAGGAAACAACAATCTTTGGGGATATGATATTCCGAAGGAAATGATGGCATATTTTGAATGTGGAATTCATCCACAATCTCGTCAATATCTCTCAGAAGATTATATGTTCTCTGAACTTGCAAGAAGTGTAGGAGTGGATACTTGGTTGATTCCGAACATTGATTTGAAGCATGTTGGTTCTTACACATACGAAGGTTCTTTGAGAAATATTTCGTTTCTTCAAGAACGCGCCATGAAGATGGAAGCCGAAAAGAAATGAAACCATTTGTAATTTCTCATCCAAGGTCAGGACTTAATCTTTTTTCATCCATCATTAATAAAAAACTTCGTGTCAACTGGAGAGAGATGGGAAAAGATGAAGGAATTCTTTCCGAATTGGAAAACAGTGAGAAGAATGAATTGATATTCACTCACAACATTGCAGAAAATTTTTCTGAATCTACGATAGAACAAATTCTTTCAACAACAAAAACAGTTTTCATAGTAAGATGTCCAAAGGATACTTTGTTATCCTGGATAGTAACAAGAGACATCTTCTCCGAATACGACTTGGACAGGTTTAAGAGAAAACTTTTGGACAAGTATCCGTCCGCGCCTCAATACGACCGAATTGATTTTTGGAAAAAGAACATTGAAGGTTGGAGAAAGTATGAGAATAGATTTCTCGTCGTTCGTTATGAGAATCTTCTGAATCACTATGAACAAGAATCAAAAAGAATATCAGAATACCTTTCAATTTCTGTTAAAGACAAGTTACCTTCAGTCAAACAAGTAGCATTGTCCCGAAAGGGAATCATAGGTGATCACAAAAGAATATTTGATTCAGAACTTATAAATTTAATTGAAGAAAGGTGTAAAGAAGAAATAAAATATATTGATTCTTTTCTTTACTAAAACAAAAACACCAAGACATATGTCTTGGTGTTTTTCTTGGAATATATTTTATATTAAACTGCTTCGGATGGTAATCCTTCTGCCTCAATCTCTGGATCGGTAAGATTTGTTGCAGTAACATCATCAATCTGACCTGTAACAGGATTAACCAATATACTTTGTGAATCATGAATTGGTGGTTTATACAATGGAGGTTTAATTCCTAATGCATAAGTTTGAATATCATCCATTTTCTTTTTCATTACCAACTTAAAGAATAATCTCATTTTCTCGCGAACTTCAGTAGAAGATGCACCTGATGTCCAAGACGAATGGCTAGTAGGAGATGGTGCAGAATATGGAGTAAATCCAAAATCATTTTCAAGACTCATCCACCATCTTATTCTTGCTCTATAATAAAGAACATTATTATATATTTGAACAGAATTAGGATCGCTTGGATTTGCAGGAGCAGTCAAAGTACTAAAACAGTAACTAAAAAATCCTCTGTTCCAATGCCACATATAAATTCCATTATATCCTGTATCTACTGATATCTTGCCCCATTCTGCCATCCATTCTTCTGTTGGAATCGGTTTTCCTAAATACATTCCTTTCTCATCCTTGGCATGGCTAACTTCAGTATATACAGGATAAGGAGTTTCTGTTACAGAAGGATCTGGTTCAATAGAAATATCTGAATATTTTCCTTTTGATCTATAACCATGATATAGAACGGCGATAACAGGTTTTGATGTACTTGTGTGTGCTTGATAATATTGCATCAATAGCAAACCACTTTGACAATATTTTATTTCTGCGTTTCTATTATTTTGTTTTGCAGTTTCTGTGAGATATGCATCATAATTATAACCATCATAACATGCAGGAGCAAGCCAATCCATGTATTCTGCCAGTTTACCAAATTTTTCACATTTTTCAAAAATATATCCCTCTACAACCTTTGGATTTGGATTTACCATTACTCCGTAATGTCGATAAGGCATATTATAATTAGACCACTTTATTCCTGGATATTCTGTTTTGAGCATGGTGAAAATTTCAATCACTGCATTTGCTGCTCGGGTTCTATTTTCTTCTGATCCATCTCCGTTGATTAATTTCAAATGAGGTGCTTCTAAATTCAATAATCCCCATTTTGCATCGGGATTTTTTACTAATTCTGCATTGACAAATGTTCTTATTTCATCAAGATTTCTTTCGGGTAATGGATAAAGATTTCCACCAGTCCACCAACTTTGTTTAATAACATCCCCGTCAGTATCTCTTATAAGCCCAATATTTCCAGGAACATAAATCATTCTTTCGTGATCGAAAGATTCTAAGGAATTGTCAGTTGTTGTATCTTCATCAGTCACGGCATGATATAAAGTCTTGAAACTATTTAGTGCCATGTGTTTCCCCTTTCTTTCTACTATTTATGAAAACAATAACTTCCACAAGAAAAAAATCAAAAAACTTCTATTCGGAATTTATGATTTTTTCGAACTTCGTTTTGATTTCTTCTTGGTCATTAAATAATTTTCTCGAACGCTTCGAATATATTTTCGAGATCGAGTTTTAAGAGATTCGCTGATACGAATTCCTGATTCTTTTAGTATTACGAACGCTTGTTTTTCTGTCTTTATTTCCAATTCGTAATAAAGAGAATCATCTTTTTCGTAATCCATAAAGAGTTTATCTTCATTGAACCACTGCATCATGTGGGCATATTCATGAGCAAGAGTCAAAACCCACTCTTCCAGGGGTTTATCTGCTATTCCTACTCTAAGTGTTCCTCTTCTCAAAGCAGTGGGAGGAGAGAAAAATCCATAACAAGATGAACCTTCTTTTGTATACACCGAATATGAATTGGCAAGGCTGAATTCCACATCTAACAATTTGCACTGATACTTTATTTTTCGTATTAATTTTTGCACATTCTTAGAGTATTTTCGGCCCATAAATACATCTCCGAGTGTTCCTATTATATAGGAAATGCGAAAAATAAAGTTCAAAGTAAAAATGCCCCTTTCGGGGCATTTTATAGCACGAAACATCATTTATATGATGATAGCGAGTCATTTTGACCGCAAAATCAATTTTATTTGATCCTGTTCAAAGGTGAATATTTATTGTTCTTGATAATTTTATCCCATGCTTCGCGCGCGCTTTCCTCTTCTGCGGACCAGACATTTTCATCAGCAGATCGAATACTTGGGCGAACCTTCGTATTGTGGAAATGATCCCAACTATGTTGGAGATTGCGTAGAAGTTTCTCTTTTTCATATTTTTCCATGATGCGTATTGTTTCTTGCTGGCGCATCTGTTTACGTTTAATGGTAATAACAATACCTGCAATGGTGATACCAAGACCGATACCACCGATCAATAAAGATTCCATGCGAACTCCTCCTGTATTTTTAGTTCAAATCCTGAGCAACAATCTCTGCAAAGTTATTTAGCAGAATTCGACTCTTGCCTCGGGAATTTGCAGACTTGACAAACGAAGAAATGATATTCTTGGTTTCCTTCGTTTCGTCCACATTCTCAAAGACATCCTCAAGCGTCATAGCAGATGCCTTTGCTTGCATAACGTAGAAGGTATCATAACCATCATGGTCACACACAACAAAGGAATCTGTCTTGAACTTCTTGATCTTGGAACTGATCTTGTTTAGATCATTTCCTGCAATCTTGCTTGCCATATATCCATTATTGATACATGATGTTGCACCATATTGAGATGCAAGGAAGAATCCAATAACTCTAGTATTGGCTTCTTCGGCAAGAATGTTCAAAAAGCCATTTGTGTTTGGTTGACCAAATCCGAATTTTTGATTCTTCGTAGAAATGTCATATGGCTTGTTCTTGTAAGAAACAATGACATTATTGTTTGATCTTGCCCAATAACTAGTTCGATCATGAACAATAGGCATTCCTCCCGAT
>Ga0208019_1001042_pt1 | contig 14964 bp, 18 predicted proteins | sample CB_VirMetaG_5_FD_184540 | JGI IMG/M metagenome (GOLD analysis project Ga0208019, IMG submission 184540) | Freshwater to marine saline gradient viral communities from Chesapeake Bay - CB_1508_1D Viral MetaG (SPAdes) (version 4) | ecosystem: Environmental > Aquatic > Marine > Coastal | place: USA...
ACAAAATAGACACACAAAGTAAAGTTATCGTAGATTGCTTTTACCATGCGTGTACAGGCGTCTGTGTGCGTTTAACAGGTAGACTAGACGGGGTTTATAGTGTAGTATTTTAACTGTGGCGCCGCTTTAGCTCAGCCGGTAGAGCAACTGATTTGTAATCAGTAGGTCCGCGGTTCGAATCCGTGAAGCGGCACCATATGTACCAATTATGCCAGAATTACCATACACACCAAAGAAGTCAATGGTCTCGCATGTGATTGGTCAATTTGGGGGATTGGTGAAACGGGATCACGCATCCATGGCATGGATGAGTCAAGGGTTCGATTCCCTTATCCTCCACCAGAGTGGGGGTGTAGCTCAGTTGGTTAGAGCGATCGCCTGTCACGCGATAGGTCGAGGGTTCGAGTCCCTTCACTCCCGCCAGAAAAATTGTGCCCGTAGTTCAGTTGGATAGAATACGAGTTTCCTAAACTTGGGGTCGCAGGTTCGAATCCTGCCGGGCACGCCAAATGGACCGGTAGCTCAGATGGATAGAGCGTGGGTTTGCGGAACCCAAGGCCGGAGGTTCGAATCCTTTCCGGTCCACCATAAACACAATAATTAATTGTGTGAAGAAATTTTATTCGATACGACTCAGAGAACACAGGGAATCGATTCCGGTAACGGTAGCACAAGATATGTTGAAAGAGGAATCAGAATTAATAAAATATCTCAGTGACAACGGAGCACTAGAATTCCGTTATGTTGAGTCTCGTCACAGGTTAGATCTATATGCTGACGACAAGTATCTCACCATGGGCAGGATCAAGCATCCAAATATCTTTGGCGCCAAAGGTATGATGGGATTTATGGAGTTGTATATCAGTAGATTATTGAGGAAAAAAATGCAGTTAGCGAGAGGAAGTTCTTGATGAAGTTTGGTTACTATTCAGACAAAGACCTACCAAAATTTGATCATCGTGATCTCGATACTGAATTATATAAATTAAATCAGTATGGATACCGTTGTCCAGAATTCCCGACCAAAAGTTTAGAAGGAAAGAAGAACGTGATAGTTTTGGGTTGTTCACACACCTTTGGTATTGGGAGCAGTGATGTCGAACTATGGGTAAACCTTTTTGAAAAAAAACTTTCAGATCCTCGTTTGAGATTTTGGAACCTAGGACAACCGGGTGCCAGCGGAGACCTAATTGTTCGAATATTATATGCTACAGAAAAAATACTTTTCCCTAATATCATACTAGTATGTTGGCCAAACCCAAGCAGGAGAGAAAGGTTAGAGCTACCGATACCGCGCAATCTTACCTCAGACGATGAACTGTTAAAAACTGAAACAAATGACACAGATAAACAAAATTTTTTAAAAAATGTTTTCTTTGTTGAAAAATTTGCTGAACACAGAAGTGCCAAAGTATTTCATTGTTTTGCCGAAGACACATTATCGATGGAAGGAAACTCGATTGTTTACGATGCCGAGACTTTGAAAAACTGTTGGCCTGCGTATGATCGACCTAATATGGAAGACCCTGATCGCTTACTGACAGATAAACCTAGTTTAGCGCGTGACGGTATTCATTATGGCGTTGAACACCATGTGCGATTTGCCAAGCAATTGGTTAGAGCTTTTCAGACTAAGTTCAAATAGTCTTTATATGTGATACCTCTCAAGGTATCTTGCCTCAGTAAAAACTTGGACAGTTCTTTCGTATTATCTTTATCAACTGCCACGTGTTCCGGATAGAAATGTTTGGCCGTCTTAGTAAAATTATTAGTGTACTTTACATTAAGAACTTTTGGGCTATCCAAGAAAGCCCAATCATGGGGTATGGAATAAGAGCCCGCAAAGTTGATTATTTCTTTTAAATCATTCACGTTTAAACAACTAACCGTTGTCCAGAAGTTAAGATGAAGCGAACTGTAAATTTTCTGGAGATCCTTGTAAACATTTACAGTCTTGATATAATCAGTCCATTTAATTGGCCACCTTGCATAGTCGTGCACCTTGTCTATACCGTCGAGGCTCATAGTGATTATTATCGTGGTGCCTTTTTTTAACAGATCTTCTATTTCTCGAATTGTTCTAGATCCATTTGTGTTCATTCTTACAATCTTTATTTCTTCGGGCAGTGTCGACAATATTTTTTTATAATTTTTACTTGCAGTTGGTTCTCCGCCGTTTACATCTAATTCAATAATTCGATTAGAAGGGAGAGTTTTAAATACTTCATAATTGTCTACACGTGGATAATTTTTGGATGACTCTAGTGCTCCTATTTTTGTGCTGAGGGTTGCATTACACGACTGGCATGCGCTGTTACAAACATTGTCTAATACTCCACCAACTATCAAATAGTCATTCCTTTTAGGATGTAAAATTCTGTGTCGGGATATACTTTTAGTACGTATGCTTTCTCCTTTGACCAATTCAGATTGTTGGCACCTTTTACATTCGTTAGGCCAAATATCTTTCGTCATCGAGTTTTTTAAACTTGCTGTCCATTCGTTTTTTTCTAGTTCATCAAAACTTTTAAATCTCTTAGCATTGATCATGTGTCCACACCTACCAACTGTACCGTCTACGTTTAGTCTTACAAAATGATCTAGTCTAGGACAATACATTCTTGTTTTCCTTAATTAAATCGCTCAGTTCCACTTTTCTATTATAATACTGCATCAAGTTCAGATCTACATCTATAAATTCTTTGAGTGGTGTAACATTTAATCTGACATGGTTACCTTTTCTTTCGTTGATATGTAAGTTTGTTATTGACTTAATATACTCGAACGGTTTTAAAGTAACAGGACCTTTGTAAAATTTGTACAGATGCATCAACCACATAAATTGAGGGGCAAAATGTCTGTCTATCACGTGTCCTTCCTTCACTAAGTGCCAGGTCTCCCCTATTTCTAATTTGTTCTTCACGCAATACTGTTCTAGGCCTGAAAGGAAACGCTCTCTTGGTTCTCTTATTAATATATCTATGTGTCTGCATTGACCTATTTCATCGTTTACATATCTTTTATCAGCAGTAGCAAACAGACTGCTAGAACCAACTCTAAATATAGGATAGACAACATGCTTTCTTATCCCTATTACAGTGCAGTCGGTGTTAAGTAATTTGTTCCAATGTTTTAACATAAACTATTTGTCGTACGATTTATCTGCCACCTACAGCATTCCTTTTTCGGATAGCACCTGTCTAACATAGTCCTCGGCCGAAATACTGTCCGGTGGACTAAAGGATTGTGTTTTCACAGCAGGTGGACGTATCAATTCCATTTTAATTTTACTTGGCTGGGCTTCGAGTTGCTGATGTGCGAACTCCAACGCCATTTTCTGATTCTTGTACTGCATTGATTCTCGCATGGTTAATCCGTTTATGTGCTCATCCACGGAAGATTCACACAACCGAGTTGAAATATTCCATATATGCTGTGTATGATCGTTTTGATACCACCTGTGCCAAACTTCAAATAATAATTCTGTCTGTGCATACAAACTTATTGCGTTGTTAATAAACATATCGCATGGTTCTATTAGAGACGCTGTGTGGACTGTTCTCCTTATATTTTCACCATCACTTCTTGATATGCCAACGATATCGTGCCCCTTATCGAGCAGTTGTCTTGCGAATTCTTTTCCTATGCCTTTTCTATGTCCAGTGATTGCTATTTTCATTGAAAAAATATTTAAGTCAATATACTCTGTGCGTATTTTTTTCCTTCTTAAATATCACAATGTCAATACATACCCTTGAATCCGCCTATCATCCTAAAGATAAAATGAGTTTTCTTATTGATTGGTTAGTAACACTAAAATGCAACTATGACTGTGCTTACTGTGAAATAGGACCCAGCGGCCACGACAATTCGACAGCACATCCTTCTTACGATAGATCTATTGTCATGCTGGACCAGATGTATCAGTATGCCGATGTTGTACTGCAACATAAAAAAATAACGTTCAAAGATGTCGTGATGAACATCTATGGTGGCGAAAGCATCTACCATCCGGACATAGTACGGTTGATTAAAAAGTCATCAGATATGTATCTACCATACAAAGATAAGTGGAGACTACGCAGAAGAATTACAACCAACGGCACAGCATCAGAAAAAATCTGGAAATCTATCTGTGAACACATCGAGGGTTTCACTATGAGTTACCACAGCACAGGACCAGACAAGTTAAAGAAACTGTTCAAAATAAATTTAAAGTATCTTTCGGATATAAAAAAAGAACACGACTTGATTGTGTGTATGTATCCAACCAAAGACCACTGGCATGATTGCATAGAGTTTTTGAGATGGGCAAAGGATACCGGAATAAATGCCAGACCCAAGATGCTTGACGGCCCTTTGGGGGTATACAAAAAAGAACACCTAAGGGATTTAGAGGAATTCATAGATCAGAGTGAGCTGAAAGATTGGGATATCGACCAAAAGGCCAGTACTCAGAATAGGGGGTGTTGTGGCGGCAGGAAGATGTGTGTGAACAGGAACCTTAAGGATTATCAATTTATAGTACCACGTGGTGAGGACGGTTTCAAAGGATGGCACTGTGCGGCGAACCAGTTCTTTCTGCATGGAAACAATGTCAATGGACTTTATTACACTAACAAAGATTGTCGTGTGCGCCTAGATGGCAAGACCGGAGCAATAGCCAACGTTGAAACCATGCCCAAATACATAGAAGATCTAAAACGACAAAATAAATTACCCACGTTGGTCTGTGCGCAAAAAACCTGTCGGTGTGGGACGTGTGCACCAAAAAGTATATATAAAGAAAATCTCACAGATATATTGAAAATTTATAATAATACTATTCCTGCAGGTAACCTATAGGCTCGTTGAAAAAAGTGCAGGCCATTACTACCCTAGGAAGTTGGCAATCCTTGCCTATAATGATATTGTGTGCTATTTGGCTGTTGAAAATCACAGGACACAAAAGTTCAAGTTCAGCGATCATTTGGATTTTTGAATAGTCGACATTTGTGAAACTGTAATACTTTTTTCCAAATTCGTTTGTACTTACATTGGCGGAATTCAACATTTGTTTGGGTAGATTGTACCATCTGTTGAAGCTGTACCGGGTATTTTGAATAGGAATGTTCATCTTGGCGGTGACCGGCAGTTCGTCTATGTGCAGGCTGGTGTCGACACATTTGTGTACCACAGTCAAGGCCACTTCGCGTATTTTTAATCCCAGTGTATTACAATACTCAATCAATGCAGGTGAGGAACGTAACAGATCCACAGTGTTAATCTTGTTCCATAATCTCTCGCTGGTCAGCAGGTCAGCTCGATTGTTTTTTATCCAACGCATTACCTGGGTCTGTATCAGGGATAACGTATCACACTCTAGCGAATGAAATGGCTTCATGAATCTCTCTCCTGTTCTGAAAGCAGTGTGGGGCACTCTATGAATCTGTCTCCCATTGCCTTGATTCGAATCTTAATCTCCCGCATGCGATCGCGAAAATCCTGTGTAAGCCAGATGTCCTGGTCCTTGAAATCGCCCATGGTGTTCCAGTCTTCGATCTTGTTCAGCCAGACCCTGTCTGCTCCGTACTTCTTGCCGAGATCCACTATGTCCATCATCTCGTGGAAGTTGTCCTTCTGCACTACGAAGTGCAGTATCCAACGGAAGCCGAGACGTTGTTTGAGTTCCGCCATACACCGCAGGTTTTGGTTTATCTTTTCCCATCTCCCGCCCAGTCTAAGTTTCTCATATGTTTCTTTGGTCGCCCCGTCTATGCTTACGCCCAGTTCCTGCAGATTGTTGATCACATGGGGAACTCGTGCATGGAACTCGTCGAACATCAGCCCATTGGTCAGTATGCTGTACTTGATGTTGTCCCTTTTGGGTGTGTGTGCCATGAAGTGTCTGTACACGTGTGAGGCAAAAGGGTCACCGTCTGAACCTATGTGCACCTGTGTGGGGTGTTTGTAATTGTGCAACCATTTGTTTATTTTGTCTGCGAGTCGTATGCCTAGGTTGTATGCTGATCCTTCCTTGTGGAAGATCATGCCTTTCCTGCAACTGGGACATCGCAGATTACAACTGTCGTCTATGGCCAGTCTCAGGTTCTTGATATGTGTGCCTGTTCCGTCTCGTGGAGGTATTATTCCCTGAAGTATGTAGGAACAGCGTTGACTGTTGCAGTACTTGAATGAACCATCTGCCACAGAGGACTTGAAGTGTTCACGCAGGTCGGAGGAGAGTATCTGATCCAGCGTCCTTACCTGCAGATTGCCTATACTGTGTGGCAACCAGGATTGGCACTCACAGGCGTAGCAGGATCCTCGCTTGTCTATGAGTACCGTGTCCCATGGCCTGGCGCAGATGGTCTTGATGCCCATGTGCTTCTGTGTGTCTATGCCGTAGTGGTCGAACAGCCTCTGGTTTATCTTCATTTGTCGGGCGCTGTGATCATGTCCAATGTCAGTGGTCGGGATTCGTCTGGCTTCTGAGCGGGCATAGGCCGTGTCTTTTTATTTCGCCTGCGCTCGTCCCGTTGCTGTTGCTTCTGCATCTTCTTGGCACCCCTGGTGCTCTTGTAGTCGTAGTGTATGCCCATGATTCCGCCTCCTGTTCTTTGTAATTATTCAATGTTGAGCACACGGAAAAAGTTTACCAAATGCAACGATTAAGTGTTGCTTTTTTGATAAATATGCCTTACAATCCAGAGCGATCGCTAGGCCAGTGATCGCACACGCTCTCACTGACACGTGTTGGTGTTCGCGTTTACATAAACCTTATAGAGAAAAAATATAGGAGATCAATCTATAATGAAAATCACAAAGAACAAATGGACGATAGGTGCGGCGATCGTAGTTGCAGTTATCGTTTTATGGGCGGTGTTAAAACCAGCCCCAGCCGAAGCGACGGAGATGAAGGTGTATGGTTCACTGAACTACATGCTGTCAAACAACGAAGACGCTAACGGCGTGGCAACAGCGAAGGCCGAGAACAATGGTTCTTCAATCGGTGTTGACTTCACAAGCAACATCTCAGAGGGCATCGACGGCTTCGCCAAGTTAGAAGTGGACATCGACGCGGATGACTCTGGTTCCACACCTTTCGATTCAAAACTGGCTTTCGCCGGCGTTGACATGGGTGGAGCAGGTGTGCTATCAGCAGGAAGACAGAACTCTGTGTTCAAGGGTGCTGTTACATCTAAGACAGATGTGTTCCCAGAATATGGCGGAAGTGCCGCACAGAAACTGTTCAGCAGGGACTCACACACAGTGATCTACTCTAACAGCATCGGTGCGATACAGTTAGACAACTTGATCAAGGTGGACGGAACGACCGGTAAGTCAGGTGTTGACGTGTACGAGACTGCGGCCTCTATGGACATCAGCGACAACCTGAACGTGGGTATCGCCTACACGGATGACAAAGTGAACAACATCGAGTACAAGGGTGTTGGTGCATCATTTGACATCTCAGACGCCACGACGATTGGTTACAACCACACAATCAAGACAGTGGAATCAACCAACCTTGACACCAAAGCCAATGAGTACGTTGCCTCACACACAGTGGGAGACACGACGTTCTCGGTGGGTTACGGCAAAGTCAAGAGTGGGACTGCCTACACTACAGTTGGAGCTGAAAAGAAAATCGGTGACAACTTCAGCATGTACGCTGGTTACGAAATGACTGACGTGGTGTCAGGCACAGACACAGCAGACATGGCGGCTGGAATCAAGTTCACATTCTAGTTCCTAAACACTGTGGAGCCGATCGAGATCAGAGAAGGTCAAGGTCGGCTTTACGCTTTTTAACGCTTCGCGTTATTTCTTTTTACGCTATCTCTGGTAATTTACGCTTTCGCTTCGCTTACAAACACCTGGTCTACTTTATTGATGTAACCCAATGATCTATACCCTAGACTTTCCACATGAGATTGTAGATCAGATAATGAGTATCCAAATTTCTGTGTGAGATTGCGATTGTGGAATTCCAAAACTAAAAGAGGTTGGTATTTTTTTATTGTGTTTTCTGCCCCTCTTAGGACATGCATTTCATAACCCTCCGTGTCGATCATCATTAAATCAACATCTGTTATTTTTAGGCTATCGATTGTTTTGATTGGATACTTCACACCTTGGTTGGTTGGATCAACATGATGACCCAGTGTACCCCTTCGCCCATGGCGAGTGGACCAATCGTTTGTGGACACTTGCGTATTACGATCACCCACACCGTGTTCGTGGATCGTTATGTTTTCAATGCCTTCCAAGTTTGACTTACAGCATTGGAGGATATCGTTTGGGAAATCAAAAGCATGTACTTGCTGAAATCGTTTGGCTAAGAAATTAGTAAAGAATCCGTAGTGGCATCCTATGTCTAAGACCGTCCTTCTACTTTCCAGATACTTGTCGATGAAGTGAGACATCTTGTCCTGGTCAGCGGTAGTGATGTCTATGTTATCTTTAAGTAGTCTGTGATACATTGGGTCTTCTATTACTTCCCAGCCGTAGTACCTCATCAGAACTTCTCCCATTGTAGCGGGTGTCGTGTGCATTTCAGAAGCGATTCTCCACCAACAACATTTTTATATTTTAGATCATTCCACTGATCAACCAGCAACTGATACCAACCCCATTCCGCACCTAGTAATTTTTTTTCATCCTTCAGTTTGAAAACGTTCTGCAGTCTATCTCTAGGATGGAACAGCAAGTGATCAAACAATCTCCATTTACATCTTGGCCCTGTGTGATCATACTCTGTTAGACTGTGCTCGGGTGTTGGGTTGTCTTTGCCGCCTTGGTAGAATCCAACATTCCAGCCGTCCATTAGCATTTCAATGTAAGGTTTGAAATCTACTTTCGTAGACACCAAGGTATCAAATCTTGTCTTGATTATGTGTGTGTACTCTTTTGGCAAACTGTCTACCAGGTGTGCGTGTGATACTATCTGGTTGGCGGAATAAGTGAACTGCGGTGCCAATCCTTTACGCTCTATCTTTCCGCCCGGTTTTGTGTAACGTCTATAGATGTCACAGTCTGGTTTGACCTGTGCTTCCAGTATGCAGTGGTAATCCCATTTTGGTTCAGGATTGATTTCGCAGTTGGGCACATCCGGTAACGGGTACCCTTCCCATTGTTGGTAGAAGAAATCATACTCGCCGAACACTTTCTTCTGTAAATCTATAACTTTTTTGTATTCAGGAATCCTACTTGATATTCCACTTACACACACTGCAATCTTCATTTCCAATCCTTTTCTGTAGTTATTTTCCCAACCTTCGGCTTGCTGAAAACAAAGTTTCCTTGTGCGTCCCAGGTGTGCCATTTTTGTTTGCTACCCCACAAGTGATTGTGCCAGTTTGGCAAATCATTATCTAGCACATTTGTTTTATGTGCCTCTACTTCCTGCCAGTTTTTTTGTAGGCATATCCATTTCAGATTGTATATGTCCACGAACGCAAGATTGTTCAGGCATGCCTGCCGCCAATCATTCTCAGACACAAGAGAGAAGAAGTTGTTTGCCAAACTTGTTACTCCGGTTCTGGTTGGATACCAGGTATCTATGTTCCAACAGTTTTTCAAAAAGTCAAGTTCGCCAAACATGTACAGATCACCAATCATCTGCCTTTCTATGTTGGTTTGTTGTGTTACAAGTATTTTTTTGTCTCCCAAAAGATTTCTACTGTACTCGCAAACATTTTCTATAAGGTGTATAGAGTCGGCTCTGGTCTTCATGGCTTTAGTGAATCCTTTTTCTAAAGCATGGTCAAAAGCGATGTTACAAAGTCGAGGATGTCCTACGTTGAGATCTTTCTCGTTAATTTGGTCTTCCCAAAAAAAGTAATCACAGTCGACCTTTGGACGTAGTCCGTGGCCGGCAACTATAATGTAATCGTTGGGGTTGTTTTTTCTGAAATGTGACACAGCGTATTCTAGCGGCTCCAACTTATGGGACTCGTTCTTCCTAATGTAAGTGTGTGTGAGGATGATACAATTAGTCAAACTTGTCTCCAAATGTGCTGATGTCGTCTGCAAAAGCGTCCGCGACGGCCTGTATCATTTTTTCGTTTGTGTAATATTTTTTATAATTTTTTTCTCTGGGTGCTTTCCTAAGTTTTTTTGTTTTGACAAATTTGTCGTACGATAAGTTTATATGACTGAAACATTGAGATAAATCATTTTCAAAGTTGTTGTACAATCCTATCATGTCTACTTCCTGTTTTCCATCAACGTGTGTGTATTCAACAGTTGGTTTAAAATTCTTATGATGTCGCCATTCACTATCGTTGAATTGTAACACAAAGGTCTCGAAATTATTATATGCTAAGAGTCCTTTGGACCACGCGAGGTGTATGCGATCGGTTGTGTAGTCATGCCAGAATGATACCATACGATCCCACGGATTTCTGTGAAAGGCAAATTTATAATATTTTCCAGGGTCATTAATTTTATACTTCTCATAAATTTCTTTGATTGACAGGTGGTAGTCTCTCGTCAACCATCTGCATTCTTTCCTAGCAAGGTCTGGTATCAGATGTTCCGCCCGCATGAAATTCTGTATGCTGTTCGTGCCTGTCTTAGGTACCGCTACAAAGATGTAGGGCAATTCCAATTCTGATTTTTTGATAATCATCTATAAAAGTTTGTGTAGACGGGTGAAATGCCGACCACCATCAAACGTTGACTTCAGTAATGTTTCGATTATGCCCTGTAGTTTTGCCTTGTCCATGTACTTGGAAGGGATGGAGATATGATTGGCACAGTTGTGCTTGATTGCATACTCCGCCGTGTAGTCGTCAAAGCACAACGCAGATATGATACCATCGACCTTGTTGGCTGTGATGTTTGCTCCTTGACCTGATCTACAAAAACTTATACCATGCGAGCAATCATTCGACTCTATCAGTTTTGTCACTTGCAAAACATAGTCAGGGTAGTCACACGCTTTGTCAGTGTATGTACCCACGTCTATATAAGGTATTGCAAAGTTGTCAAGGATATCCTTACACTGTTTCTTTGATTGGTATCCACTGTGGTCGCTCGCCAAAGCAATCGGTTTGTCACCAAACCTTGTTATAACACGTTTACAGAAAAATTCAAACTGGTGTGGAGTTCCTAACACGTGCATTTTTTCTGTGTTAGACGCTGTGATTTTCAAACCATCCCTGATCATTAAATTGTACATCGGGGCAATATAGAATTCATTTTTGTACATGATTTCGTTGTCGATCATCTCGTCAGCATATTTCAAAAATATTTTTCCTGATTTGAAATGATACAGTCCAACGTTGGCCTCTTTAGAAATTACTTCTTTCTCCACAACACTTGTCACGACACCGTCCTCGCCGTATTCTGAATAACTGTGGTCAGGACTGTTTGCAGTAAATGTAAGTAGGAATCCATCGCTGTCTTCACTAATTGTTTCTGGATTAAACACAGGTCCAAAGTGTACGTCTGGTGTGTAAACTATCAATGGCAAATCGTTGTCAATGTATTCTCTTGCCAATGTACAGGTTTCTAGTGCACCTCTTGTGACCTTGCTTAATTTTATTATCGTGATGTCTTCACCAAACTTCTGTTTCAATATCTTGTCTATGCTGAAATTGTAAACATGATCTACCCTAACCATAAAAATTAAATTGCAGTCCTTTGTGTCAACGGAATCCATTGCCCAATCGATCACATGCTTGTTCTTGGCAAGTATCAAGGCCTTAGGCATGGTGTATCCTGCATCTATGAACCTTTGTGCCTTGCCGGCTATTGGTAGTAGTAGATTATATTTTTTCATTCTCTGTCCTTATCAGTTTACTTGTTGTTTCGTGAGCATACTTTTGTATTTCTTCTATCTGCAATCCCAGATGCAGTCCATATAAAAAACTACTTGCAAACATGTCGCCTGCACCGAGCACGTTGCTTTTGGGTACAAACATGCTATCATCTATTTTGTAATTTGTTTCGTATCTACCGTCAGACACCACACTACTTTTACTTGTGTGCAGTATCACATGTCCTTTTGTGTCCTTACACATTGTCTTTAGATCAGCGTAAGCATCTTCGTCTGCTATAAAAAAATAATCCACGTGTTGCAAAAGCAAAGGGTCTACTCTCGGACCCGCACAGACATCTGCTGATATTATGCCTTGTAGGTCTTTGAGCCAACTCACGTCAAGCAGTTTGTTGATATACATCGCGTGTGATATTTTTGACTGCTGTATGATTGGTGTGTTTGTCTTGAGGTCAGGGACAAAGTTTGAATACCTCGTGCTTGAGTCCCTGTCAATGTAGACCATGGCTTCTCCTATGGATGTTGGACACATACCAATATCCAAATCCGGTGCTACCTGTTTGAATGTTCTCCACATGTTTGCCATGGCACCTAGTGTTTGTTTCTCTTCGAACCCATCGAAAATTCTGTCCACAGTCATGTGTCCGTACAGAGTGATGTCGTGCATTAGAACTTCTCCTTCTCGTCCAACTCATACACTTTCTTAAGGTGTTCCTCAAACGACGGATTAGGTATTAAGTTATCAGTTTGTAGTTGATCCAACAAATGCATCACAAAGTTTTCACCACTGTTGGCATCAATGGGATCAGCGTATGATTGAACAGTCATCTCACTGTTCATTGGACAGTATGCATGTTTTAATTTCTTCATTATCTCTATGTCAAATATGTCATCGCCCGCATATACTATCTCGTCTATTTTTACTTTGTATTGTTTTGCAAGGTCATCTATGTAGTGGGATTTGTCTGTGTGCTTGCCGTCCTTCCTGTTTACGATGCAAGGTATGTTTCTGTTCTTTGCGATTGATTCATTGAAAGGATCCCCCGTCAGGAACACAACATCGATGTCCATCGCTCTCAATCTTTTGATCGCTGTCCAGTCTTTGTCACAGAAAGTTTTCATCACCACGTCACCTTCTCGATTGTAGTATTTCTTGCCATCAGTCAGTACACCGTCAACATCCAGCACCACCAATTTAATCATTGAACTTCTCCACGTAGTCACTGCAAACACCTGCAAACTTTTTTACATCACCTGGGTGTAGTTTCTCAGGATGTACTGCTATAGTGTGCAAACCGCCCGGTTGTCCTGGGTAGGCCCATATCCAACCCCTACTAGTCATTACGTAGTCATCGCTCTTATGATAAAAACAGTGTATGCCTAGAGTAGTCATGGCCTGTAATGCATTGTAACTTTTAGCATGACACCATAAAGGATTGTCCCTTAAAAATTCTATTGATACTGATTCCTGTGGTTCATCATGCCCTAGGAAAAATTGTTTACCGTCAAACTTGCAAACATCTATTTCACAATGGTACCCTTGCCTCAGTGCATCTTTGATGTAGGCGATGGTGTTTTCTTTTTCTGGGTTAAGGCCATTTGTGTTGCCTCTGTGTGCTATGAGAATCATTATGTGCTTATTTAATGATTTCGTTTTAGTTGGATAGATATTTCTCCAAACGGAAACCCTTGGAGTCATAGCATTCCACATAGTCTGAATTGTTGCTGTGTCTTATTGTGCCTTGTCCCCACACCACATCATGATCGCTGTAAGCGAATGCTTTCTTAATGGTAACGTCAATGTACTGTCCATTACCAACACCCAACGTAAGGAACGTTACGTATCTGCCTTTGTCTCCCCTGAACACTCTGCCGTTGGCTATCATTCCTGCAAACTCCACCTTATCCAAGTATAGTTCTTTCACGTACATGCCAGGCATGAAGTCATTGTCACTCCACCAACCGTACTTCCTGTATTGGAATTCCGGTGTGTCCCACTTGTCTGACTTGCTAGGTGTGACAACTTCTATGCCCACACGCTTTGCCTCAGTCCTGTAAACCCAACGCTTGTATGATCCTTGGCAGTGCTTCAAGCAAGACTGCCAGAATTTTTCTTTGTTGTGTGCTTTTTGGTATGCTAGTGCCCATATCAGTCTGCCCAGGTTCACAGCGTGTGCCCTGCACAATCCAAACCCAGATAACGACTGTAGCATTGTTATGATCTCGTCCTTGCGTGGATGGTCACCGAGTCTCGATATAAACTCCATGATCCTTTCTTCGTTCTTCTTTGCGAATGCACGTCTGTACATGTCCGCTTCGTACTTGTCTATGCCCAGCACTTCTGCGATCCTATCTATGGCATCATCCTCGTACACTATGCTGTCACTCATACGTTCCTTGCTCCAGTCATGGAACATGGTGGCCTTCTTACGTCCGGACACTGCCACAGGCCTTATCAGTGCCGTCCCGAACACACAGTCCCTAACGCTCTTTGGTTTGATTGCCCTGAACAGTCTCCGCATGGCCGGACTCTCTGCCTGTGTCACTCCCAGCACGTCTCCCCTGCACAAAAGTTCCGAAGTAGCGGAGTCCTCTTCGGGATAGTCCGTCAGTTTCCGTGTGGGGTCTATCTCTATGAGTTGTGACAAACCACGATTGGCTAAAATATCCACCTTCAGGTGTTCTAGGTCCTCTACTTCGTTCTTGTCTAGCAGTATTTGGTTCTCCGCCGTGAACAGGCTTTTTGGTAGTTGTCTTTGAAACATCAGTATTCCTCCGCAGTGTTTTGATATGCATCTCTTCTTGCCTTTCAGTTTGTTCTCGATACGTTTGGCCTCCCTGACGTCGATACCTAACGAATCGTATGTGAACCTGCGGGGTAGGTTACCCTTGACGCCCAAACGCTTTGCCGCTTCACGCCTTGCCGATTTATCCTTGTAGAGCACGTAGTTGGATATCCTAGCACTGCGTCCCGGCCAACGTTTGAATATCCTCTTCATAACCTCCTCCTGTTTGTGGTGGGGAAAATCTATGTCCACATCGGGAAGGTCGTCCCTGTTGGGGTTGAGGAATCTAGCCACTGGTATGTCCCACTCCACTGGGTCCACATCCGTTATGCCCAATAGGTAACAGACCAACGACGAGCCGGCCGAACCACGCGTCATGTGTGGTATGTCCCGGGTCATTGCTATGATGTC
>Ga0208019_1001043_pt1 | contig 14951 bp, 13 predicted proteins | sample CB_VirMetaG_5_FD_184540 | JGI IMG/M metagenome (GOLD analysis project Ga0208019, IMG submission 184540) | Freshwater to marine saline gradient viral communities from Chesapeake Bay - CB_1508_1D Viral MetaG (SPAdes) (version 4) | ecosystem: Environmental > Aquatic > Marine > Coastal | place: USA...
TGTTCTGTCTTTCTTAAGTTGCGAAGAAGATCCAGACTGTGCAGAGACTGATGAATGGAGTATGTGGGCAGGAACAGGACCAAAAACAACAATTGATATCGAATCTCTGATTAATAAGGCAAAAAATATTGCCAGCACTGTAACCGACGCAATTGATCCAGATAATTTTGATTTTGATGTTGATTTCTTTGGTGATGTTGGTGGTGGATGTAATCCAGATCCATTCCCTTGTGGTGTGCCTAATGTACAATTCTTTGGAGGTGGTGGATCTGGTGCTGCAGGAAATGCAATCCTTAATACTGCAGGAAATCTGATTGGAGTTGATATTAAGATACCTGGATCAGGATACACCAGTGCTCCAATGGTTCAGTTTGTTGATGATTGTGGTAAAGGATCTGGTGGATCGGGAAGGGTAACAATTTCTACTCCAGCATCAAACAATGATGCAATTAATGTTCTCGTTCCTCAAATAATTCCAACAATATCGACAACTGCTTCTCCAACTGCTGGAACTGTAACGGGCGTTGTCATCACAGATCCTGGAACTGGTTATCTACCAGCTCCAGATGGAAGTCGTGGAGGTAATGGCACTACATTTGCAGAACCTGGAGATACAATTGTTAAGAGATCTGATGGAACATATGATCCGCCATATAAATCTGGAGATACAATTAATCTAAGATCTGGAGATACTGTTCAGTCATGTTTGAATCCTCCATATATTGTGGAAAGAGATGAAGTAATTATTGCTCCTTATTGTCAAGAACAAGTATTTCCTACAGCAGATCAATATCCAGTTGTTCTTGAGATTGGTGAAGTTGTAGTGTATGATCCTGGATTTGGATATTCTTCTGAAGATAAGGTTATAATTACTCCGGATAATGGAGCATCTATTGACATTGAACTTGATGAAACTGGATCTATAACTAGGATAGTTCTCAAGAACGGTGGTATCGGATTTACTGATCTGCCATTTATTTACATTGAGAGTGATACAGGTTATAATGGAAGATTGATACCAGTCCTCAAAGTTGTTGAGGATTTGGAAGAGAGAGATCTTGAATTATTCAAATCTCAAGGAAAAGTTCTATCAGTTGTCGATTGTGTAGGTAAGTTCTAATGGGAGAAAAAATTAATTACCATGCTTACCGATTAGGTAATGATCATGGAGAATTAAAATTCGGACACATTCATGATGATGATGTCAGATCTGGTGTGATGATTCGTACCGGTGATGATGGTGGACGCCACTATATGACTATGGATAGCACTGGAAGCGTTGAACAAGGTAGACGTGGTGGCACTATCAATAGATGTCCTGGATCTTATCAGATTACATGTGGTGTTGAAGTTGATGATGAAATTCCAGCATTTTACACTCTCGCTGAGAATGGAGACATAGTTTTATATGCTCCACATGGTAGAATTAGAATCATGGCAAAGGACATTGATCTTATTGCTCAAGGTCCTAATGGAACCAGAGGTAGCATAAGTATTGATGCTAATGAGAAAGTTATCATTACTGCTGGACAATCTATTGAAATTAGTAGTAAAGTATCCACTAAAGTTTTTTCTGAAAAAACAGTCGATTTAATCGGAAAAGGAATCCTAAACATCTATGGTGGATTAATTGATTGTGCCGATGGTGCAACTAAGAAAAAAAGATCTAGAGGTGGATCTGTAAATGAAATTCAAAACACTAAGTAACCATGAAAGTACCTGATTTATACGTAGGAAAAAGATTATTTGTTGGTGATGGAGCACAACCAAAGTGCCTTGGAATTGGACCTTTAGAAACTAGAGGATCTGCATTCATTGAAGGTCCTGTTGTTATTGGAGATCCAAGTCCATTTCCAGCAGTTTATGCAACTTTAATGGTGGGTCCTAGTATCAACCCAGAAGCAATTCCCCCAACTCCAGTTATTCCTGGAGTCGTACCTACATGTACTCCCGTAAACCACAGTCCATACTCCGTTGCAATTGATGGAGATTGTGCAATCTTCGATCACTTGGATGTGAATGGGGATATTAGTAATGCTGGTAATGTAAATGCTGGAGGAGATATTAAAGCTGTAGGAGAAGTAATGTCTCGTTGTGGGGCACACGTACTCTCAGCAAAGAAGAACTTTGATATTCCACACCCATCAAAAGAAGGTTGGAGACTTCGCCATACATGTCCAGAAGGTCCTTCTAATGATGTGTACTTCAGAGGAAGAGTAACTGGTAAGACTGCTATTCAACTTCCATTGTATTGGAAAGACTTTGTTGATATTCAATCCATTACAGTCAACCTTACTCCTATCGGAGCACACCAAGATGTGATTGTGAAGAGAATTGATGAAGACATGATTCATCTCCAATCAAAAGGTGGTATGCCTATTGATTGTTTCTACCATGTTTATGCTGAAAGAAAAGATGGAGAAAAATTGATTTCCGAATATGAGGGATCAACACCAGCAGATTATCCTGGGAACAATGATGAATACTCTGTTTCTGGATACCACTATGACACTAAGGAGAACTAATTATGCCATTTCCAGAAGATTTTACACCACCAGAAGTAACAAAAGATTGTGTTGGACGTAAAGGTTGGGCAAAATCTGCTCAATATGATTATCTTGTCAGAACTATTACAGGTGATGCTAACTATCCTGATGATTTTGAGAGTTGCCGCCCAGAATTACAAGCAAATGCTCTATTTGATAATATTCAAGTAACAAGCACAGTTACGGCAGCAAATTTTCAAGGAACAATTAATGTTCAATCTTGGAAAGGATTTGACATTAAACATCCAAACAAAGAAAATCACAGACTCAGGCACATTTGTTTAGAAGGTCCTGAAGCAGGAGTTTATTGTCGTGGTAAAGGTAAAGGGAAGATTATTGAACTTCCTGATTACTGGAGAGGTTTGATTGAAGAAGATACTGTTAGTGTTCATCTAACTCCAATTGGTAGTCCATATGTTCTTTTTGTAGAAAAAATAAACGACAATAAAGTTTATGTGGAAACCAATTGGGAAAAATCTGGTGTAGATATTGAGTATTATTATGTTATTAATGCCTCTAGAATCGATGGAGAACCTTTGATTGTTGAGTATGAGGGTGCCACCCCAGCAGACTACCCTGGAGACTCTACCCAGTTCTCCATTTCGGGTTATGACTATGGTGCCAAGGGGGTTGACAGGGCGGACTGAGTGCCCTATACTACTAAGGTAATCAACGGACAACCAAATGCAAGATGAGTATCTGACACGGTGCGTAGTAGATCCAGTCAAACGAACCGTGTATCTGTACTCTAGTGAGGGTTCAGAAAAAGAAGTGGTATGCGATACCGTGGATGAGTTCATGAACGTGCTGGACTTTGTTCGTTCCACAGTGGATGCGGAAACACTCTCATACGCAAATCCACTTTAAGTTCCATTTTTGGGGGCAAAAATTCCCGGCAAAATTTTCACCCTATTACTTTTTCAAATGCGTCCAGAAACACGACAATCTATGGAAATGCTGTTTGCGGCAAAATGGAATTTACCGAAAGCAGCAGCAAATTGTGGTTTGACTTCGAAAGAAATGAAAATTACATTCAATGAATACTGCCGTTTACACCCTCCAACTTATGTGGTAGAATCTAAAAATCAACTCAGTCTCTTCTGAGTTTTTTATGGGACGGTGGTGGAAGTGGTAGACACACCAGACTTAAAATCTGTTGGGAGCAATCCCGTGGGGGTTCAAGTCCCCCTCGTCCTATGAGGTTCATCCTCTAAATAACCAAAAGTACGGAACATTTATGAAATACCGTATCGATGCCAGATATTGTTGGTATGATCGTGGATCTCAAATAGTTCTAATGTATTTCATAAATCAGATTCCATTTACTTTTGATGAACTTCCAGACGAATCTATTTACGATCTGGAGTTGATTGAGTTGGCAGACAAAGAAAGACGATTCGAACCTGAGGATTTATATAGAACATCTTTTTATCTTATCGATGAAGAGTGTCATCCTCTTATGTTTGAAGTCGAACTAGAAAATCCAGAAATGTTACCAACCGATTAAATGCCCTTGTAGCTCAGTGGTAGAGCAACGGTTTTGTAAACCGTTGGCCGTCTGTTCGAATCAGATCGGGGGCTTGAGTTCTATAATAACTCTTATGTCACTTATTTCACAAAAAGATCGCCAAATGGCAATTGAAGCACTTGAGTATTATGTTCAAGCACTGAAGGACAATAATTGCACAGATGCTTCTATCACAGCATTTCAAACTCTCCTTAACTGGGTTGAACTTGAATACTTTAAACACAACAATGATTGATAATATCTCATATAACAAAGTACTTTTTATTCATGTTCCAAAAACAGGTGGGACATCAATATCACATTTTCTACTTAATAACAATATGGATCAATGGATAAGAGGATATCCTTTTAGACATGATCCATACTTTTTTATGGAAACCAACAATAATATAACGAAAGATACATTTACATTTTCTGTAGTAAGAAATCCATACACCAGAGCATATAGTTACTATAAACATTTCAACTATCAAAATAATTTAAATTATTCCTTTAATAAATTTTTACTATTAGTTAAAGAAAAAGTATCATTTCCAAAAACTCCAATGATCATTTTCCCTCAGTCATTTTATTTGCTTGATCGAAATAAAAAAATAAAGTTAAGTAAAATTTATAAATTTGAGAATTTGAAAGAGTTTGAAAAAGATTTCAAAACACGTATTCCACATTTAATGAAAGGAATTTACGACAAAAATGAATATTATAAAGATTATACTGAAGATAATATATCTTTAGTGCAAGATATATACAACGAAGATTTTAATTTATTAAATTATTCCTTTAAATTTTTATGAATATCTCTGCACCAATATTGGAATTATACAATGTAAACATTTCTAATATTTTAACCCTTACCCAGGAACTGAGTAAAGATGAATGGGATTTTTGGAACCTAAGACAAAAGACATTTGGTGTTCATGCGAATACAAAGACATATCCATTAAGATGGGCTGAACAGATTAATGAAAATACTTATCAAATATTTTTAAAAAACAAAAAAAGTATCATCAATCAAATTTTACTTCCAGAAGTTAGTAAATTAGAAAAACTTTATAGTGGAAGATGTGTAAACATTTTATTTGCAAAATTACTACCCCATACTATAATACACCCGCATCGTGATGTGTCTGATTTATTGTTGAATATTCATCGACTACATCTTCCAATAATAACGAATGAAAATGTTGATTTTTACATTCACAATAAAAAATATAACCTCAAAGAAGGTACATTATATGAAATAAATAATGCATTAGCTCATTCGGTAGAAAATAATTCCTCTTTTGATAGAGTTCATTTAATCTTGGACATTCTTCCTTATAGTAAAAACATAAATTTAGAATATATTTTCGATGAACATTAAACTCTGGTATTGTGAGTCCATGAATCAGTGGCGTTGGACTCTTACGGATAATTCAAGACCTATTTGTCGTCAAGAATCTGGACAGCAACCATTTCTTCGTGATGCAATGGATGATATTGCAAATACTGTAGAATATATGTTAGAATGCAAACAAAGTGAGTAAAAATACTTAATGAAATCGGATTTTTACATAGATAGAGTAGGAAAAGAAGACATTAAAGAACTTCTTTATACCTATCATTATCTTAAAGACGAATCAAGAGATTTTAAATCTGGTTTTAATTATGGACTATATCGCAATTCTTTCACAGACATCCTTAGGATTGGCAGCTGCCTCGGTGCTTGCATTTTTACTGGTATCCCAGTTCCAGAAATTGCAGTAGGTGCTTTTGGATTACAAAGGCATGAACAAGAGGGTATCTATGAACTCTCACGACTTTGTATACATCCAGATCTCCAAAAAGAAGAGCATAATATCACATCTTGGTTTGTTAGTCGTTGCATAAGGAGATTTAAAAAAGATGCCCGCGTTCGTGCTATTCTTAGTTACGCTGATGCTAATCACCACCTTGGAACTATATACAGAGCTTGTAATTTTACTTACTACGGTTTAACTGCACCTAAAAAAGATTTTTACTATTCAGATGGAACTAAACATTCTAGAGGTAGCATTAGCGGCATTGACGGTGAGTGGCGCAGTCGCTCTCGTAAACATCGGTATCTTATGGTATTTGAAAAGGAACTAAAAGAACGCTTGACATGGAAAGAAGAGAAGTGGTAAAATAATAAAGGTGATACTGAACCAAATCCCTTCCGTGTGACTTGAGAACCTCCTTCGGGAGGTTTTCTTGTATGATAAATAATCCATAACGGAAACTATAAGCATTAATAAGATGGGTCTCTCCAGATTAGATAATTTTCTGAAATCAACTCGTGGCACTATTTTGTATGTTGATCCAAGCAGTTTGGATGCTACAGATAGTATCGAAAACCAAGGAAATAGTTTAACACGTCCATTTAGAACTATTCAAAGAGCACTTGTAGAGGCTACAAGATTTTCATATCAAAGAGGTTTAGATAACGATAGATTCAATAAAACTACTATCTTATTGTATCCTGGAGAGCACCTTGTAGATAACCGTCCTGGATATATTCCGGATGGTACAAATAACTTTAGACTTCGTAGTGGAGCAACAACAAACGATCTTCCTCCATTCGATCTGACAACTAACTTTGATGTAGCATCAGATAATAATATTCTTTATAAGTTAAATTCGATTCACGGTGGTGTTATTATTCCTCGTGGTACTTCTATTGTTGGTATGGATCTTAGAAAAACTAAGATTCGTCCTAAGTATGTTCCAAATCCAGAAAACGATGAGATCCCAAGATCTGCAGTTTTCCGTGTAACTGGTGGTTGTTACCTCTGGCAGTTTAGTGTTCTTGACGCAGATCCAAATGGTATTTGCTATAAGGATTATACAACTAATCAATTTGTACCTAATTTCTCACACCACAAACTTACCTGTTTTGAATATGCAGATGGTGTAAATAACGTAAGTATTAATGATGATTTCCAGACATATTCTACAGATAGAACCGATCTGGATATGTATTATGAAAAGATTGGTTTAGTTTATGGACAATCTAGTGGTAGACCTATTGAACCAGACTATCCATCAACTTCTTTGGATATTCAACCAGTTGTTGACGAATATCGTATCGTAGGTTCTCGTGGAGCACAGATCGGAATCAGCAGCATCAGAGCAGGAGATGGCATTAGCGCAACAACAGATATTACCGTTACTTTAGAGTCTGAACTTGCTGGACTGAATGTAGATACTCCTATTCAGATCAATGGCATCACTTCCCCTGGATATGATGGACAGTATGTTGTTGCAGAAGTCAACAGTTCTACGGAGATTGTTTATAGAGTTCAAAATGCACCTGTAGTTGCTCTCCCAGCAGTTACTGGTGCAACTCTGAATATTAACGTTGATACTGTGACATCAGCATCACCATATATCTTCAACATCTCGATGAGATCTGTTTTTGGTATGTGTGGTTTGCTTGCTGATGGTAGCAAAGCAAATGGATTTAAGTCCATGGTTGTTGCACAGTTCACAGGTATTGGACTGCAGAAAGATGACAATGCCTTTGTAAAGTATGACTCTTCATCTGGAACTTACAAGGATTCAACTGCTATTGATAATCTTCATAGTGATTCATTAGCAAGATTTAAACCAACATACGAAAACTTCCACATTAAAGCAACTAACAATGCATTCTTGCAGTTAGTTTCTATTTTCGCAATTGGATATGCAGAGCACTTTGTTTGTGAGTCTGGTGGTGACATGTCGATCACCAACTCCAACTCTAACTTTGGTGCTAAATCTCTGATTGCTTCTGGATTTAGAAGTGAAGCATTCCCAAGAGATGACATTGGATATATCACTCACGTCATTCCACCAAAAGAATTAGAAACCACTGAAACAAGTGTAGAATTTGTTGCTATTGACGTAGAAAAAGTAGTAGGAGTTGCTTCTACAAATAGACTTTATCTCTACAATGAGATCAATGAAGACGTTGCACCAACTACGGTTATTGATGGATATCGTCTTGGTGCAAAAGCAAGTGATAGGCTTTACGTTCAGATTTCTCAGAGCGGAATTACTACCGAATATTCTGCAAGAATTGTAATGCCAGACACTCAGGGAACATCCTCTGAGACATCTTCCAAGAAAGTATTTACTGTAGGTAGAAGTGTCGCTGGTATTAACAGTATTTCAGCAAATGTCTTCACCTTCACAGGAACTCATAATTTCCTTGCTGGAGAAAGTGTTCGTATATTCAGTGAAAATGGACACCTTCCTGATGGATTGAACTCCAATCAAATATATTATGTCATTTCTAATACTGTTGATATAACTCTCGGCACCAATCAAATCAAGATTGCACAGTCGGTAAATGATGCAGTTAGAGATAATCCAATTACAGTTAATAGTAATGGTGGAATCTTAACCATTGAGAGTAGAGTATCTGATAAAACACCTGGAGACATTGGACACCCAGTTCAGTGGGATGGAAATCAGTGGTATGTTAATGTTTCTACTGCCTCTTCGGAAAACTCAATTTATCCTACAATCACTGGTATTGGAACTACAGGACTTGGTGCTGCAACCCCTAGAACTTATATCAACAGAAAACCAGATACTAGAAGTTTAATCGATACCATTTATCGTATTCGTTATGTTCTTCCTAAGGATTCTGATTTATCTGCACGTCCACCACTTGATGGATACATCCTTCAAGAGTCCAATAATGTTGTCGGCACTGGTGCGACAGAAATTCAAAAGTATTTTGATCCAACCAATAGTTCAACTCTTTCCAACTCAACTGAACTGAGAAACCCAAGATTCATTGCTGGTGCAACTTGGGCATCAAATACTGCTAATATTCTTACTGAACTTCCACACAATCTTAATGTTGGATCTCAAGTTGAAATCATCAACATTAAGAGCACAAATAACCCAACTGGTGTTGCAAACTCCGCATTCAACGGAACCTTCACGGTTAGCGGAATCAGCAGCACAAAAGAGTTTAGTTACTCTCTGACTTCAGATCCTGGAACATTTGCAAATGACACTTCAGTAAGAGATACAAGTCTTCCTGTATTTAAGAAGAAGAAAACTCCTGGAACTTATCAAGTTTACAGAAGTCAGGAGATTCAAAAATACATTCCAGGACAACAGGATGGTATCTACCACTTAATTATTACGAATGCTTCAAATTCACCAACTGTTTCTCCATTCTCGAATCTGAGATTCTCTCAATCAATTACAAATCTTTATCCACAAACTAACAGAGATAATCCAGTATCAGATCCACAAGCAGCAGTATCATTTGCTCTTCCAGATCCTATCGGACAGGTTGTTTCTAATGATGCACAAAAGAGCATTACAAAAGAATCTCTTGGTGCTGGTTTAGTTGATTTTAGTGTTGGTATCGGACTGTCTGATATTAAGTCTGATGCAGCAGGTATTGCTCATACATTCTACACTAAGATTGATCATGGACTTGCTGGTATTGCATCTGTAAGTATTATTAGTGGTGGTTTAGCTTATGGTTCTGGTTCTGCTGGAAATGCATATAATGCAAAACTTGTAGGATTTGCAGGATCAACAACTGGTGTAAACGCAACTGCTGTTATCTCATTTGATGGTTCTGGTACTGTCACTGCCGTCAAGATCATGGATGGTGGTAGCGCATACGGTATTGGAAATACTCTTTCTGTTGTTGGTGTTGCTACAACAACTTCACACTCTGCTGCTGTTGTTCAAGTCACACACATCAACAATCCAGTAGGAGATAACATTCAAATTGATGGAATTATTCCTGGAAGCAATAATGAGTACAATAATGTCTACAAGGTAACTGGTATTTCAACTGGTAATTCAAAACAAATTGAAGTACAGTCATCTACTCCAATCAATAATCCAACTCAACTTGGACTTGGTGTTACTGCAACTTTCTTTGCCAATGCAAATGTTTCTGGTAAAGCACTTGGAATCTCTACGTTTACATATTCTCCAGTTGCTGGGGTTGGTACAATCGTATTCCACGAGTCCCATGGATTTAGAGTTGATAATAAACTTCGCATTGGTGGAGCTAGCGATAACTTCTTCAATGGAGACTTTGTTGTTAAGAAACTGAATAGTCTTACATCTCTGGTTGTTAATATTGGACTTGGTGCAAGTGTTGTATCGACTGGTGGTTCAATTACAGTATACAGATTTGGATTTGCTTCTAACGGTGGGGATATCACAGAAAGTGATGAAAATATTGGTGGTAGATTCAACTTCGAATATGCTGGTATCACAACCACTCTGAGTGCTCCAATTCTTGCAAATGCGTCAGATGCAACTCCTCTGACGATCAATCAGGCTGATGTACTTGGTTTGAATCTTGGTGATTACTTGCAGATTGATGAAGAAATCTTTAGAATTAAGTCAGATATAGTTGGAAATTCAGTATCAATATTCCGTGGACTGTTTGGTACTACAAGAGAAACACATACTACAAATACTGTTGTTAGAAGAGTTCGCCTGATTCCTATCGAATTGAGAAGAAACTCTATTATCCGTGCATCTGGACATACCTTTGAGTATGTTGGATTCGGTCCTGGTAACTACTCAACTGCACTCCCAGAAAGACAAGATAGAATCATTTCCCCTCAAGAAGAACTGATCTCTCAGAACAGCAGAGTTGATGGTGGCGTAAGTATCTTCACTGCAATGAACAGTGATGGTGACTTCTACACTGGTAATAAGAAAGTTAACTCCGCAACTGGACAGGAAGAAGTATTTGATGCTCCTGTTCCATCTGTAACTGGTGAAGAGATTGATACTGGAAACATTAGTGTTGGATTTGACGTTCTTTCTCCACTTGAAGCATCAATTTCTCGCTCACTGAGAGTTGAAGGTGGTCCTGATGGAAACCTTGTTTCTGAATTTGACGGTCCTGTTGTTTTCAATAACAAGATTACTTCAACTTCATCAAAAGGTGTTGAGGCAAGTTCGCTCTTTCTACAAGGTAACGAGAACGTATCCAGAAGATTTAGTATCAGCAATACAATTCCAACTCTTGCTGGTAACTATGGCGATATTAACTTCAATTCCAATCCATCCAAGTTTGGATTTGTCGGTTGGAGTTATGTTACTGGAAACGCATGGGAGCCATTTGGATTCATTGGTGGACAAGGTGTAGGAATTTCTTCTGGTGGAACATACGTTGGATTCTCAACTCTTATCAACGTTGTTGCAACTGGATTTACGTTCGGTGTTGACTATGACACAACTTCTGGAATCAGCACACTGACATTTGATGCTGATCCAAGAGTTGCAATCTCAACTGGTGCTCTGAACAGTGTCATCGGTAGAGTTACACAAATCAACTTCGTTGGAGCAGCAATTACTGTTGCTGGTTCTACTTCTTCTGGAATTGCAACCATCACACTTCCTGTTATTAGTGTTGGTGGAACTAACCCAGGATCTCCATTCAATTCACTGCAATGGAATAATAATGATACTTTTGGTGGTGTTCCAATTACTCTTTATGATGATATCAGAAATGTATTGGTATTTGGTGACTACAGTGCTTATGTTGGTGGAGATCTTAGTGGATCAGTTATCTTTAACAACTCAGGTAATGTTGGATTTGCATCGACACTTCCATCAGCAAAACTTGAAATTGTTGCCGACAATGAAACTTCACTCTATATCAAGTCAACCGCAGGAACTGACATTGTTAAGGTAGAGAACTCTGCATCAGATACAACACCATTTGTCATTGATTCAAACGGTAGTGTTGGTATTAATACAGGTACAACAGTTGCTGCCCTTGATGTTGTTGGAAATACTGCTGTTACTGGAGCAGTTAGAATCTATGAAGCAGACAGAAGCAACTATGTCGGACTGCAAGTTGGATCTCTGAGTTCTGATCTCACATTCACACTTCCAACTTCTTATGGAACATCTGGACAAGTTCTTTCAACTGATGGTGCAGGAACTCTCTCATGGAGACAAGTATCTAACCAAGAAGTAGTTGCTGGAAATGGAATCAGCATTAATTACACTACAGTTGGTAGCGGAATTACCGTCGCTACAATTAGCAACTCTGGTGTAAGAACTCTGACTGCTGGAAGCGGTATTACTCTCTCAGGATCAACAGGAGCTGTTACAATTTCTGCTAATGTAACAGTCCCTGCTCCTTATCCATTCACAACTCGCGGATTCTCAATTCCTTTCTGAGTTTAGGTTCCGTCTTCTCGAATGACGACTATATTATGAACACCACAGACTGCGCTAAAGGTTTGTCCATTGGCAAGCATAACTTCAGTTGGCAGTGCCTGGTTTGACTCTTGAGCAAAACCAGCTTCAAACACTGCCATATTATTTGCAGTAAAGTTTAATCCAACACTAACTGCACCTCCACCGACGTGATATGCTAAGTTTCTACCAATTGCAATTGCGTTTGGAGCAGAAGCACTAATACCAGCCCAGTTAATAGTGATACCTGTGTTAGAACCACCGGCACCTGCACCACTATAAATTGAACTCATGAAGTTGATAACAACTCTTACATTTTGTCCAGTATTATTCGTGTAAGATGGGTTAGAAGAACCACTCAATACTTGCGAAGCCATATAAAAATACCTGAAAGTTTTCTAGTATTTATTTAATTATAAATAACTAAAACTAAGAGGGGATAGGGAACCTCATGTCAGGGATCAATAAGAACTTTGTAGTTAAGAATGGTCTTGAGGTAAACACTAATCTTATCTATGCTGATCTAAATCAAGATACAGTAGGTATTGGAACCACCACAACTCCAGAGAAACTTCAAGTTAATGGTGGTATCGGAGCAACAAGTATTGTTCTAAGTGGTATTGGTACTATTCCAGTCGCAAAAGGTGAAGAACTATACTATAATAATGCTTTTGTCAACACTGGTGTTATTACTAGTCTTACTGGTACACTTTCAACATACACTACCAGTAATGTTGATACATTAAATGCAACGACTGGTAACATTGTTACTGGTGTTGTAACTTCGATTTCTGGTACTGACTTAACATATAATGATGGACACTTCAGCATTGTCAACACGGGAACAGATTTAGTTGACAATCTCTATGCAGTATCTGGTATCATCACAAGTGGTACTGTAAGTTACTTAACAGGTACTGCTGCTACAATCGGTACTGTACAAATTGCATCAGGTATCGTTACCTCATCTTCAGGTATCGTTACTTACTATGGTGATGGACAATATCTTGATTTAACTGCCAACCCATCCAGAGGTATTGGTATTGGAACCACTGGTGGTGTTGTTGGTTATGCGGTAACATTCATTGATTTCTATGGTGTTGGTGTTTCCACTGCTCTTTATGATGCATCCGCAGGAATTGCAACCATCTTCTTCCAAGGTGGTGGTGGATCTGGAACCATTGGTATTGGATCGACATTCCCAGGTACTTTACTTTCAATTGATCCACCTCCATCTGGTGGTGACTTATTCTATCACATTGATTATGGTAGAATCTTTATCTACTATGATGAGGTAGATCTTGGAGTTGGATCTACAGCAGTATGGATTGATGCAGCACCATTCAATGCAGCAGCAGATCCTATTCTTGCTGGTGTTGCATTCTCAACAGGATCTGCAGTAAGTCCAAGTCTTTATTTTGTAGGTGACACGCAGACTGGATTCTTCTCACCAAATCCTGGTGATTTTACAATTGTATCTGCTGGATCTTCGATCTTAAACGTTAATGAAAGTGGTGCAGTTGTCACTGGTGTTGTTACTGCAACTAAGTTTGTTGGTGATGGATCTGATCTTACTGGAGTAAGTGGATTCGCAACAGTACTAAGTAATGATCAAACTTCTCCCCTGAATCTGATATTTAAAACTCCCGAAGTTTTAAATGTTGCTGCTGGAACTTCCGTGACGGTAGATTCTGATAATTCTTCTGGCAACATAGCATTCACTAGATGCAATGTTCTTGCTGTGGGTGTAGGAGCAACTTTCCATGTAGGTGCTGGAACTACACTTATTCTTGATGTTCTTAACGTATTTTAATATAAGGAGGTTCTTAACAAATGTCTGAAATTAGAGCAGATAGAATTTATAGCGAAGACGGTTCAACAGGACCTTCTTTTCCTAAGGCAATACCAAGTCTTGTAATTTCGGGTATTGCAACCGCTTCACAAATAAATGTAGGAACTGGTGTTACTATTAATTCTAGTGGTATTAATGCTGGTATTGTGACTGCAACAACTTTTTATGGTGATGCATCAGGATTAACTAATGTTCCTGCGGGTAGTAGTGTAACCGGAAACTTTACTATTACTAATGGTAATGTTGTTGTTAGTAGTGGTTATGGTATTGACTTCTCTGCGACTTCTGGGACAGGAACTTCAGAGTTATTTGATGATTATGAGGAGGGGACGTGGACTGGAACACTTAAAGGCACTACTGCAGATCCTTCTACTCCAGTCACAACAACTGGATATTACACAAAGATAGGAAATATGGTTCATATACAAATGAAAATTAATAATGCCAACACTACAGGTGCATCTGGGTTTGTTTCAATTGACGGATTGCCTTTTACGCCTTCACAAGATTCTATGATATCCTGCGGATCTTATCTTTTTGACTTTCCCGCCGGGGTAACCTCACTGACAGGTCTTATTGGAGCTGGACTTTCAAGGGTATATCCTTATGTTTCTGGAGATTCGGTTGCTTGGGTGTCACTCCAACATAGTGCTGGAACTGGAAGATATTTGCAGTTTGGTGGCACTTATATAACTAATTCTTAAACTTGTTATCCATACCCAAACTAAACATAATTCATAAATAAGTCAAAGGAGATTAGTTAAAAAATGTCTGAAATTAGAGCTAATAATCTTGTTAATGAATCGGGATTAGGATCTCCCAGTTTTCCTAATGG